>Ga0351879_1045_pt1 | contig 27979 bp, 17 predicted proteins | sample BONcelFGM3001D15_FD_206782 | JGI IMG/M metagenome (GOLD analysis project Ga0351879, IMG submission 206782) | Enriched cells from coal bed in the Powder River Basin, Montana, United States - BONCAT cells FGM rep3 HSBNCT.FGM.300.1.D15 ... | reverse complement strand
TCCATTCCGAAGAGGTGAAATTTATCCTTGACGAAACCGGTAAACCGATTGATACTTACGTTAAAGTGCAGCAGGAGAGCCATATGCTTATCGAAGATTTTATGCTACTTGCCAACCGAACCGTAGCCGAACGCATTGGAAAACCACTCGGGAAGAAAAAAGTCAAGACCTTTGTTTACCGCATCCACGATGAACCCAATCCCGAAAAACTGAACACTTTCCTTCAGTTCATTGGCAAGCTGGGTTACAGTATGAACATCAGCACACGAGAGAAACTAGTGAGATCGTACAACGACCTGTTCAAAGCTGTTGATGGCAAAGGTGAGAAAAACTTAGTGGAAACAATAGCTATACGTACGATGGCTAAGGCCGAATACAGCACAACGAATATTGGGCATTATGGACTGGCATTCAAGTACTATACCCATTTTACCTCACCCATTCGCCGCTATCCCGATTTGATTGTACATCGCCTCTTAGAGCGCTACCTACTCGAAAACAAAGATACGGTGAGTGCCGAAAATCTTGAGCCAGTGTGCAAACACTCCTCAGAAATGGAACGACGTGCTGCTGAGATGGAACGCGAAAGCATAAAATATAAACAAGCTGAATACCTTTCTGACAAAGTGGGTAAGGTGTTTGAAGGCCTGATTTCGGGCGTGAGCAAGTGGGGCATATTTGTGGAACTGAAACAAAGTAAATGCGAAGGGATGGTGCGCTACAACGAGATGCCGGGCGACTATTACTATTTGGACGAAGACAACTACCGTGTGATTGGTCAAAGCTTTGGCAAGATTTACCGTCTTGGCGACCCTGTTACAATCAAAGTAAAAAAGGTGGATCTTACCCGCAAAAAGCTCGACTTCGTGATCATCGACACCGATCAGGCAAGGAATTGGTAAATGGATATTGATTTTGTTTTGTAAGCAGAACAAATATTGTTAATATTGTTTTGTATGTAGAACAAAAAGATGTATTTTTGTTTTATATATAGAACAAAAATACATGGAAAAGTCTACAATCAAGAAGATCATCCTCGAAAATCAGCAGCGTATTTCCGCTTTGGAAGTTCAGCAAAGGGAGTATATAGTTGAACCTCAGGCAAATTATATTTTCACAGGACAGCGCAGAGCCGGAAAAACTTGGTTTGTTTTTGGGTTACTTCAAAACCTGCTCAAACAAGGTCAATCTATCGAAATAATGCTGCACCTGAACTTTGAAGATGAGCGCCTTATCGGGTTCAACCACATGGATTTCGACACCATTTTGGAATGCTATCAGGAGCTTTTTGCGCATCGCCCCGTATTGTTTTTCGATGAAATACAAAATATTTCGGGCTGGCAAAAATTTGTCAGGCGTATGGCTGACGAGGGGTACAGGACTTATATCACAGGGAGCAACTCAGAAATGCTGAGCAGCGAAATGGCAGCGACCCTGGGAGGGAGGTTTCTTGTGCAGGAAATAGGCACACTAACATTTACCGAATACCTTCTTTTTCGAAAAATTAAGATTGACAAGCGGATCGAATTTTCCCCAGAGCGCTTTGAAGTGATTCGTTCGTTTGAGCAGTTTTTTGAATTTGGGGGCTTCCCCGAATTGTTCAGTTTCAACGATAAGAAGGAGTATCTGAGCAATCTGTTTCAAAAAGTATTTTTGGGCGACATCATTGCCCGGTATCAAGTAAGAAATGCATTTGCATTAAAGCTTCTTGTAAAAAAACTTGCCGAAAGCACAATGGATGAAGTTTCTTTTAGCCGAATGCGAAACATTATTCAATCAACGGGCATGCAGATTGGCACAGCAACGGTGATTGAGTATGTAGGCTATCTGGAAAATGCTTTTTTGATTAATTCAGTTTCGAATTTTGAAGCTAAAATAAGCAGCCGCGAAGCCCGAAGGAAATACTACTTCAGCGATACAGGGATTCTCTCATTGTTTCTACCTGAACCCCAATCATTTCAATTAGAGACGCTGGTATTTAATCATCTAAAAAAACTATATGGAAACAGCGTATTTTATTTACGCAATGGATTTGAAGTTGATTTTTATATTCCTTCCGAGGTTTTGATACAAGTTGCTTTTCGAATGGACGAACCCACCACCCGAAACAGAGAAATTTCGGCCATTATCAAAGCTTTCAGCAAATATCCCGTCAAAAAACTATTGATTATTACCTATGATTCTGAGGAAATTATCTTACATGATGGTATTGAAATCCAAGTTGTTTCAGCTTGGAAATGGCTGCTGAGAACTTCCTATATCTAATTTCGTCAACAAGAACTCTCTTTCACCTTTAGAGAGGAGTTTGAGAGGGTATATTTTATGAGCTTACACATAAGCGCCAATCAACCTAAGTCTGCGATAAACAAACCCTTCGCAAGGGAAGCCCATGCATTCTCATTACTGCTTCCTTTACTTTGTTTATGAGAAGATCTCTTGGTAATTCTGCTAATATATTCATTATCAAAACTGTATAAATTTGTATTTACCTGCAAGACTTTTTTTTCAAAATCAGACTTGAAAAGCGACAAACTAATATAATTTGATACTTTTACGCATTGAAAAAACAGGCCTTTGGCTATTAAAGATTTATTGATTTCATTACCTTCAACGCTTTTTATATGAAAAACCGCAACATATTTTTACTGGTCCTAATGATGACCGGGTTGTTTGTCAGCGCACAGGAAAACAGTTTATGGCTACGTTATCCGGCACTTTCTCCCGATGGAAAAACCATTGCATTCTGCTATCAGGATGAGATTTGGACAGTGCCATCCACAGGCGGAACTGCCACAGCGCTTACAATGGCCGAATCCTATGAATACGCGCCGGTATGGAGTCATGATGGCAGCATGATTGCTTTTGCATCGGATCGGAATGGCAATTTCGATGTTTTTGTGATGCCTGCTCAAGGAGGTGAAGCCCGCAGACTCACTTTCAGCTCCGCGCGCGAAGTGCCTTGCAGCTTCAGTCCCGATGACAGGCAGATACTTTTCCCTTCTAACCGACAGGACATAGCAACCAACGCACAATATCCTGTAGGGGGCATGGGCGAACTGTATGCCGTTCCCGTCATTGGTGGCAAGGTGACTCAGTTGCTTCCCAATGTTGCACTTCAGGCCAGTTACCATCCTGATGGTAATATCATACTTTATGAAGATCTCAAAGGATATGAAAACGAGTGGAGAAAACATCACACTTCTTCCGTAACACGCGACATATGGATGGTGGATGTCAGCAAACAGCAATTTAAACAGCTGAGTACCTTTGAGGGAGAAGACCGCAACCCCGTTTTTGCATCTAACGGAACAGATTTTTACTTTTTGAGCGAAAAAAGTGGTTCGTTCAATGTGTTTAAAAGTTCGATTACAAATCCCAATGTTTCCGAACAATTGTCATTCTTTACGCAGCACCCTGTCAGGTTCCTGAGTGTCGCCAAAGACAATACACTCTGTTATTCTTTTGATGGAGAACTTTACCTTCAGAAACCAGGTGTAAAAGCTGAGAAAGTTGCCATCAATATCAAAGGAAGTGCAGGAGTGCCAGAAGACAAAATTGTCCCGGTGAATGAAGGTTTTACAGAAGGTCGCTTATCGTCAAATGGCAAAGAATTTGCCTACATCTTCCGTGGTGAAATATTTGTAAGCAGCATGGATGGCGGCTACACCAAACGCATAACCAATACACCCTATCAGGAACGTAGCGTTAGTTTTAGTCCCGATGGACGCTCGCTTCTTTATGCTGCCGAAGTTGACAACAGCTGGAATCTCTACACCACAACGATCGTGCGCAAAGAAGAACCTTACTTTTATGCTTCCACGCTTCTGAAAACCGAAACGCTGATTGGGACAGATGCCGAGGAGTTTCAACCCGAATATTCTCCCGATGGAAAGGAAGTGGCCTATCTGGAAGACCGCGTCGTGCTGAAAGTCATCAACTTAGCAACCAAGGCTACGCGGGCCATCACCCCGGCTAATGTCAATTACTCCTATGCCGATGGCGACCAATACTACCAATGGTCGCCCGACGGGAAGTGGTTTCTGGTCAATTTTGCATTTCCCGACAGGATTTTCAGTCCTGAAGCCGGTTTGGTTTCTGCCGATGGAAAAGGTGAAATCATCAACCTAACACTCAGTGGTTATGATGATTACGCTCCCAAATGGAGTACCGATGGAAAAATGATGATTTGGGGAAATAACCGTAACGGCGATCATGCCCAAGGCGGTTATATCTCAACAGCCGATGTGTATGCCATGTTTTTCACTACGGAGGCTTTCGACCGTTTCAAATTGAGCAAGGAGGAATATGCCCTTCTGAAAGAACAGGAAGAAAAAGCCGAAAAAGAAAAAGCCGAAAAAGAAAAAAAGGAGAAAGATGAAAAAGACAAGAAGAAAGAGGCGAAAAAAGAAAATGCTGATGAAGCAAAAAAAGATTCGTTAAAAGTAACAATTGACTTTGATGGTCTGACCGAACGCAAGGCTAAACTCACTGTAAACACCTCACGAATAAACGATTGGGTTATATCTAAGGACAACGAGAAACTGTTTTACTTTACAAGTTTTGAAAAAGGTAATGACCTTTGGGTTACCGACTTGCGCACAAAAGAAACCAAGATTCTGGCTAAGATGGGTGTAAACCGCCTTGGACTAGAATTATCCAAAGATGGAAAGTTCCTGTTCGTTTTAGCTGATGGAAAACCAATGAAAATAAATGTGGAGGATGGTAAAACAGAAGGCTTGAAAACCAGCGGAGAGATGTTGCTCCAACCAGCTGCTGAGCGTAGCTATATCTTTGACCATGCATGGCGACAGGTGCGTGAAAAATTCTATGTTGAAGACCTTCATGGCGTTGACTGGGAGTTTTACAAAGGAGCTTATAAAAAGTTTTTACCCTTCATCACCAATAATTACGACTTTGCTGAGATGCTGAGCGAAATGCTTGGCGAACTCAATGCTTCACACACCGGCTGCGGTTACCGTTCAGCAAAACCAAACGGTGACCAGACTGCTGACCTCGGTGTTATTTATGATCAAAACTATGAAGGACAGGGACTAAAAATTGCTGAGGTGATTGAAGGTGGCCCGCTAAACAAGGCTGTCTCCAAAGCAAAGGCTGGCTGTATCATAGAGAAAATTGACGGAGAACCCATTCCTGCTGACAAAGACTTTTACGCCCTTCTCAACCGAAAGATTGGAAAACTGACCCTTCTTGCTTTGTACGATCCACAATCAGGTGCGCGATGGGAAGAAAGCTTAAAACCGGTGAATCTGGGAGAAACCAATGAGTTGCTTTACAAGCGCTGGGTGAAAAACCGCCGCGCTGAAGTAGAAAAACTTTCTGATGGCAAAATCGGGTATGTGCATGTGCGCTCAATGGACGATGCAAGCATGCGTGTGATGATGGAAGAGGCTCTCGGCAGGAATTTCACCAAAGAAGCGATTGTTGTAGATACGCGCTTCAACGGGGGAGGAAATATCCATGAGCAATTGTCGGATTTTCTAAGTGGTAAAAAGTATGTTGACATCGTTCCTCACGGACAATACATTGGTTCAGAGCCACTTGATAAGTGGGTTAAACCATCCGTTGTGCTGATCAGCGAAAGTTGTTACAGCGATGCCCATCTGTTTCCGGTGGCATACCGTGCCAAAGAAATTGGGCAAACGGTCGGAATGCCGGTTCCGGGTACAGGAACTTTTGTTTGGTGGGAAAGCCAGATCGATCCTACACTTGTGTTTGGCATCCCGATGGGCGGATGGCGTATGATGGATGGTAAATTCTGCGAGAACACCCAATTTGAACCCGACATCAAAGTGGCCAACGATCCCGGTGTGATGGCAACAGGCCACGACCAGCAGATTGAGGCTGCTGTAAAAAGTTTGATGAAATAAGGAGCTTGTTTAAAAGCTCCAATGTCGGGTTGTCGATTGCTGTATAGTCTTACACCTGAAATCTTCTTTGGGTCGGCGCTAAAGTGCTGCGATGAATGAAAGGGCTTTTTTGTCGAGCTCTCTGAACGTTTTGGCAGTTTGTGCAATCTGTTCAATGCCGTAGTATTTTTGAATCAAAACCCAGTCGTGCAACAATCCATATTCAAGTACTTGCTTGATGATATAGGCCTTATCGTTCGAGCTGTTAAGCCGGTTGCGGTCAACATCCCAGAACAAGTGTTTCGAAAACGTTTCTATCGAAAGGTCATCCATTGCCATAATAAGGCTTGAAGTGCATACAGCGCTACTATTTTTATGCGGTCCAAAAGTAATAAAATGTTGCCAGAGTTACAAATTCTCACTTTTCGGGATGTCAAGGGGAGGGGTTCTGCATGAAAGTCAACACTAACGCAGTCAGTCAATTACATAAAGAAATCACTTTCTGAAAACGGTGATTCCATTCAGAATTCAGGATCAAATCCTGTACGTGATGAAATGATGAAAGAAGGGTTGATTCAACGCTTTGAATACACCCATGAGCTGGCATGGAATGTGATGAAAGATTATGCAGCATATCAGGGAAATTCAACTGTTGGAGGAAGTCGAGATGCCACACGAGAGGCATTTCAGTTGCAACTCATAGCTGAAGGAAGCGTTTGGATGGACATGATCAGTAGCAGAAACAAGACTTCACACACTTACAATGACGAAACAGCTGAAGAAATTTACCGTAAAGTATTAGATGAATATTACGCTGTTTTTTTAACTTTTCAGGAATTAATGGAAGCTAAAAGTAGCGGTGATTAAATTATTTTAAATGATTAGTGATCAGAACACAGGTTTGTCAGAACTTGACATTTCGAAAATCAATGCGGTTTTCTCAAGAAATCAGAATATTGAAAGGGTAATTTTATATGGTTCCAGTGCTTTAGGAACATTCAAGCCTGCTTCTGATATTGATTTGACCTGCATTGGTGAAAACATCAGTTTATCCCAGCTTCAAGAAATCGAAAACGAGCTGGATGATTTTCTATTACAAAATTGAACTCTCACTATTAAATCCATTGGAAATCCTGATTTAATTGAACACATTAAACAGGTAGGTAAACCATTTTATAAAAAATAAAAACAGGCTTTGCTTCACATCAAGTTACTATCATAAAATCATTGGATTGAAATAGAATTACAGTTGGTAGTATGATTCAAAAGAAGCCATTACACAATATAGTATTGAAAAACAGGTTGTTTCAGCTTGGAAATGGCTGCTATGTACCTCTTGAATCTTTTAAAAGGTAGTAAACGAAAAGCAAGACTTTTTTAAAAAAAGATTACCTTCGCAAATAAAAATGACCTCGAATTTCAGAAACGCTATTTTGCTGGCAATAAGAAAATTGCATTTTCTTTTTTTGCTCGATCTTTTGCGCTTTCAGTGGATGCGCATTCGGAATTATAAAAAAAATGAGCTTTTCAAAAAGACTTACCCAAAGGTAGCGCTACCGTCAGACTATCTTATTTATGAGTCGTTTCAGCTGGATTATCATAAGTATTACCTTGACAGCCGTGAAACAGCTCTTTGGTTGAAACGCCACATCGAGAAGTATTGTACGCTTGAGCATAAAAAAATTCTTGATTGGGGTTGTGGGCCGGGAAGAATTATCAGACATATGCCTGAGTTGGTTGGCAGCAATTGTACGTTCTATGGAACTGATTATAACAAGGAAAGTATTGAATGGTGCCGGAAACATATTCCTGATGTTTCGTTCAACCTGAATGGTTTGGAAGCTAAATTACCCTGGCCTGACAACACATTTGATGTGATTTATGGCATTTCAATCTTCACACATCTCTCGGAAAACATGCATTTCGACTGGTTGAAGGAATTGGTTCGCATCCTCAAACCTGCTTCTGCGGGGGGGGGGGGATTTTATTCTTCACCACACAAGGTCAAAATTTTCGCATCAAATTAAGTGCACCTGAGCAAGCGCAATTCGACAAAGGTCTATTGATAGTTCGGGGAAATGTGAAGGAAGGTCACCGCACATTTTCTGCTTTTCAGCCCAAAGTATTCATGCATCAACTTTTAGCAGATGTTGATATACTGGAACATATTCAGCTCAAAAGTCATAATACCAGCATACCGGCTCAAGATATTTGGATTGTAAGGAAAAGATAGTCAAAGAAATCTAAATGTCGCTTTTATAAGTGAAATTTCATTGCAGACTTCTGGTATAACTTTCAACTGCTTCACACAAAAAGTGTTTAATCTGCTGCCATGAAACATCAAAAAGCATTTCGGGTTGTGGCTCTGTTTCAGCATCCTCAAAATATGTAAGACTTTTCAAAAGCATATAACCGGAGGCATCTGCATACTTTTGCTCATAAAAGCCTAGCATTTGCTGTAAAGTGAACTTTTCCAACAAAAAATACAGGTCAATAAAGTCCTTCTTGCTACCTCTTCCCGTAATGGCAGCCAGTTTCATGGCAGCAATATCCTCGAGGCCGGCAAGTCGTATTTCATCATGATAAACGGCATCACACAACCATGGATATTTGTAGTTGACAAAATCAACTTTAATATCATTTATACTGAAAATGTTGATTTTTTCAGACCTTTTCAAACTTGTTACAGTTAAAAATTCATTTAGTAAAAGATTGAATTCGAGCATCTCAATGTCATAGTTGCCAAAAAAATCCAAATCAACAGATTTTCGATGCCCAATTTGTAACGCCAAAGCAGTGCCTCCAACAAGTCGGAATGTGTTCAGCATTGGATGATGCATGAGCTTATCTAAAAGTCCCAATGTCGGGGTGTCGATTGCTGCCAGGTATAGCATCTGAAATCTTTTTTGGGGCTATGTGAAAGTAATGAAATGAATGAAAGGGCTTTTTTGTCGAGCTCTCTGAACGTTTTGGCAGTTTGTGCAATCTGCTCAATGCCGTAGTATTTTTGAATCAAAACCCAGTCGTGCAACAATCCATATTCAAGCACTTGCTTGATGATATAGGCCTTATCGTTCGAGCTGTCAAGCCGGTTGCGGTCAACATCCCAGAACAAGTGTTTCGAAAACGTTTCTATCGAAAGGTCATCCATTGCCATAATAAGGTTTGAAGTACTTACAGCGGTACTATTTTTATGCGGTTCAAAAGTAATAAAATGTTGCCAGAGTTACAAATTCTCACTTTTCGGGATGTCAAGGGGATAGTTTCTTTATGAAAGTCAACTAATGAAGGTATATAGTTATTGACTTTATGGTCGGTATTTTGAAAGAGTTTCTTTTTCAAAGCATACCTTTGGTAGAACACAAGCTAATTATGATCGGTTCCATTCGGAAAACACGAACGATCTTATTTGGAAATCACCAATCGTGCGTTGGCAATTTGCTGCCCGTCATCCAACTTAACGATCCATATTCCTGCCGGTATATTACGCACATCGATCAGGTAGCTGTTGGTGCTGTTTCGCACATTTGATCCTTCAAAGGTCGCTACTGTTTTTCCAGTCATATCAAGGATGGTAATGGTGAGATTATTACAAAAGGTTTCATGAGTTTCAATCACCACACTCTCAGAAGCCGGGTTGGGTTGTAAATTCATTTTGAATGAAAATCCTTGTTTTTCATCAAGCAGTGTCGGGTTACAATTTCCAGGTATTTGTTGATCAAGCCAGTTCAAACGGGTCTGAAGATAGGATTTCAAGGCTTGAATTTCACCGGCATAGGTAGTGGGTATTGGCTGCGGGTTGGGCCAAACATACACACCAAGGATAGGCCATTTTATGAAATTCCGTTGCTGTGATTCTTCTAGTACCAGCGCTACGCTATCAACATAGTTATTAAACCATGCGTTGCTTAAAGTAGTGGAACGCAAACTTTCCCACCTGCATTTTATATTGTTTTCGAAAACAGTATCTTGCATCAACCGTTGCCACCAGAATGGCACTTGCCAATAATCATATGTGCAAGGAAACTGATATGCCCAACCTGTCACCACATCGCCACTACAATAGTCAGCATTACGAAAGCCAAGATCGTAATCCCAAACAGGACCCATGCGCAGTTTTCCGCCAAGACTTTCTCTTTCTTTGTGCAGGAAGGTGCTCAGCCGATATCCGTCAACATTTTTACTGATTTCATTGACAATAAAATAATCAACGAAAGAACTTTCTATGGCATATTTTCTCCATCCGTTGATAGGATTATTGAAAAAAGGACCTGCTAACGCTCCTTCGAAACTGTCCATATAGTCAATTATATACACTTTTTGCTGCGGAGTGATGTCCTCCATCTTTGGGTATTCATATTGAAAAAAGATGGTTTGGTTGTTTGGATGTGCCGGTGGTGGATAATCCGAAACCCAGCCATCGCCTCCGCTGCCGGTTGATTTATCAATTTTAAATATATATCCTCCGGTTAATGGATCACCTGTATTCATGGTGTTGGTAAGTTTGGCAATATCAACACGGTCACCGTCGCGTTTTATTTTTTCTGAAAAGATATAAACGCCATGATAACTGCCATTAAGGACAACCTCAACATGTTTGTAACGGGTAGCATAACGATCCATATTTTGAAACAGTTGATACGCTAAGGTGTTTCTCATCAGCGTTTTATCGGTATAATTCGCATTCAGTATCCAGTCACTTTCTTCGGGCATGCCCAGCAATGATACTTTTAAATCTTCACCAAGGGCATCCCAGGTTTCCAATCCGAAACTCTTTTTAGGGAAAGATTGCGAGCTTGATCCCCTGAGTTCGATACCTGCAAATCCATCATATGCAGGGGTATCAGTTAGGTAGTTACGTTGTCCCGGCCCGTTATCAATGATTTTCATACCCGCCATAATTTTTGGGTCATCGGGAATTTCCTGCCCATAGGTGTCGATAAGGACAATGGGTAGATTTGAAGAAGTGAAAAGAAAAGGTGTTGTGGCAGTGGCACCAAAAGAAATACTCCATCCTACAAGGGTTCCTTCACGGTTGTTGTTTACTCCATCGCGAATGGAGAGTTGCCAGCTTCCGTTTCCATTTTGGTCGTTGTTTAGCTCGCCAAGTCTTTCTTCGGGAAGCCACGTGCCTGTGAAGGGGGCCCAACCTGATGTGATGTGTTGGGTAGCATAGTCGCTGAATTTGGTGAAGGTGTAATTGTCGCCATTACTGCCATTGAAGGTAGTAAGTGCGATGGTTTTTCCATCCGGAGCCACCAAATACACTTCCAGATCATCCACATGATTGTGATTGATGTTGATGTTAACAGCCAACAGCCCAAAATCAGCGTTAAGTTGATCAGCAGTAATGCCTGAAACATTGATAGTGAATGAGGTCATCACACCGTTTTCAGGGACAATTCCACCACTTCCACCAAAAATCTGGGCATGTGCGAATTGAGTAAATAGTGCAATGAGAACCAAAAGAGAGATACGTTTCACCTTGTTAAAGTTTAGGGTATGATTTGAAAACCAACAAAATTAGTGCTTTAACTCGATAAAAGGTAATTTCTTTGTTAGGATTCACCTAGAGGATGCATTTATAAAGAAAAAGGCTGCAAGAATTTCTCCTGCAGCCTTTAACTTTAGTGTTTAGTGATTAATTCACAATTATTTTTTTTCGCATTATTTGATTGTCATTATTGACCTCAATCAAGAAAACACCATTATTTTCAATCAATAGTGTATGTTCATTTCCTGTCGTAACCGTTTGTTGAATGATGCGACCGGTCATATTAAAAACTTTGATCGTTACTCCTGAAACCAGGCCTTCCAGCTTTACTTGACCATTTGTTGGGTTGGGGTAAACATTGATTAGCATATCATTATTGTCATTCAGGCGGGTAATTCCGGTTTCCATTGAAGCCAGCATCGACAAGCCCAGAAGCTGAAACGAGCCATCATAATTAGGCATTGAATGGTCATAAGTAACGCTCATATTGTATGTTAGATCATTGTCGTGCTCATGGAATTTCCAATGTATAAGGTCTCCAACCTGGAAACCGTCTTTTTGTGGGGTGGCAGGGTTATCTCCATAGGCCCTTACAAGTAAAACGCCATTTTCATACAAGGCTGCGCCTGCGCAGTGTTGCGTTCCATTATCATCCCAGAACACACCAAACATATCGCCATCGTTGATGCTCAGACCTTGCATAGCGGCTGAGGTGGGAATATAGATATTGTGAACACTGGAGGTTCGTGTGAACTCCCAGCCTTCTGGCAGGTTCATTGCAGGTTCCAGCAGCACCTCAATGGTAGTCGCTACACTTTCTCCAATATCATATACAGCGGTAAGACCATAATTGATAGTTCCTGTAATGTTTGGTATATCTGTATAATTAAGAACTTGAATCAGACTGCTATTCAACTGCTGACCATCACGGTATAGGTTGTATCCCAATAGGTTGCCATTTACTGCAGTGCTTTTGGCAGATGATGTTTCTTTGATAGCAAGAGCCGGTACTTCAGCAGAAGGTTTACGGTTAATTCTTTCGAGTACAATAGGTTGAGAAACGCCGTTATTGTTGTTGCTTTCGAGTGTGCCACGGATATTCCAGTTGTATGGAAGACCATAATTGCTTAATGTACTCCATTCGCTACCGTTTAGACTCACAAGATCGCCTTTACCTTCGATAGCCGGGCCAATGTCAACACCAGCAGGGAAATCAAATCCAGTTTGGATCATTTCATAACCGATCCAGAGATAATCATTGGCCGTGATAGTGATTGGACTGCTGAGTTGCACTTCGTTCCAACCCATAACGGCAGGATTGGCAATAGCCTGCTCAAAGATAAGGTTTTCGGCATTGCTTCCTGTAAAGATTTTTGCTGTGAAATAAGGTAAATTCGACCAGGTATAAAAAGCGATGCTACTCAGTTGTTTACCCACATAAGGCATCAGTTCAACGGGTGAAAACTTGGCTGCAGCAACAAGTGTTCCTTCCGAAGAATAGCCAACAGCTGTAAATGGGGTGCCGCTGCCATATTGTAAAAGACCAGGATTTGACCCCGGAGGATACCAGCTTAGGTTGACTGATTGTCCATCCACTTCGCCGGTAAATCCTGCTGGTGGAGGTAAACTCACAACAGCTTTCATTACAGCGGTAAACGTAACCTGCTCATTTCCAATATAAGTCGACAATCCGAGGTTTCCAGTGTACAAACCAGGCTGGCTTCCATAGAAACTGATAACGATTTGGGTTGTTTCCCCTGGCATCAGATAATAATTGAGCAGATATGGCTGAAAATGGATTACATCCGAGCCAGCATAAAGATAAATAGGGAATGAGCTACCATTGGTCACATTGAATTGCTGGATAACGTATTGATTGAGTGGTACCATCCCAAAATCGAGGGTGTCCGATTCAATAATAACAGTCAAGTCACCCAATTCAACAGTAATTTCAGTAGGCACTACGGTTATCGGATTATTTAAATTATTGGTTTGAATGCGGATTGGAATGGTATTAAAGCCAGGTGTAAAGTATTCAGTTAAAATGGTGAATGCCACTTCAACACTTTGGCCAGGTTCGATGCTGTTGTTTGCAGCGTTAAGCTGATAAAAGTAAGGCAATTCGTATGGTGACCATGTAAGAGTACTTTGTCCGGTATTGCTGAATACCAGGTTGAGGGTAGCAGTTTGACCATATTCGATGGTTGCCACAATGGGTTGAGGGCTGACAGAAAGAACAGGTCCGCCAATCTGAATAAGCTTTTCGGTTGCCAAGCTTTCGCCCAGGTCATACATTGTGGTTATACCATATGTAAAAGTTCCATTGCCAGGCGTAGGGTCGGTATATTCAGTTTCCTGAAGCAAGTCATTGTTCAACTTTTGACCGTTGCGATACAGATTGTAACCTTGAAAAACAGGAACAACAGTGCGACTTTTAACAGTTTGACTTTGTTCAATGCGTTGACTAACTAAACCGGCTGTTGGATTCGGATCGAATTTAGTTTCAGCAACTGGTGATGCTAAAGGGAGCAGAGTACCTGATTGGGAAATAAACCCCTTTATATACCAGCTATTTGGGAATCCATATTCTGTAAGAGTTGCCCATCCATCTCCCAGGTTTATTAGGTCGCTTAATCCACCAAGGGCCTGGTCGTTGGTAACAGCTGCTGGATATTCACTGAATAGCTGCTGAATTTCATAACCAATCCATAAATCCCGGGTTGCGTCGATCACCACCTGACTGTTTAGAACTACTTCATTTACCTGATTGACATTAAAGGTTGTAATAGGTTGGTTCACAAGCAATGTTTCGGCATTGGGACCTGTCCAAATTTTTAAGGTATAGTAAGAAGTGGCAGATGTTGGGAAGAAAGCAGTTTTAACAAGCTGAAGTCCATCAAAGGTGCTTAAAGTGCCGGCCGGCCAGCGTGCAGCCATTTGAAAAGTGCCCGCATCGCCAAGCCCTAAGGAAGTTGAAATGGTTTCGGAGCAATAGCTAATCCAATTGCCATTATTGGCTGATGATGAAAGCCATTCGAGCTGGACATCGTTGTTGGGTTGAAGAGCAGCATTCAAATAGAGGGGTCCTTGAAGAATTGCATTTCCGGTAAGGGGAACGGTGTAAGGGTTTGATCCCTGTACGTTGATATCAAAAGTGAGTGAAGCGTTATAGTATTGCAAGTTTTGTGGTGTAAAATAAACCACAAAAGCTTTCTGATAAAAAGGAGGAATATCAAAGGAGCTCACTGAACTGGAAAAAGATGCGTCAGTAGTGGAGATGTTGCTTAGCTTGAGTGTATCATAGCCTCCGTTGTAGATCATCAGTTGGCGGGTGGCAGTCTGTCCCAAAGCGGTATTTCCAAAATTTAGTTCTGTTTGATAGAGGTAAATCTGGGCTTGTTGAAAAACACTAAAGGTAATCGGATAACTCACCACCGGAAAAGATGGATCACTTGTGGTGAAAGTTAAGGTATTGTTATAAGTGCCTGGATTAAATCCGTAAACATAAAATGTTAAAGTGATGGTTTGCGAACCTCCAGATGGAATAGTGCCTTGAAATGGTTCTAACAACAGATAATAATTGTCGACAGTCCCTTGCCAAACCACTGGATTTGGACTGTTGTTGTAGAAAGTGATAGTTCTTTGAGAGGTCTGGTCGCTTGGGAACGAACCAGTAAATATCTCAGGCATAATGGTATAAGGAGCTTGTCCAATCACAATACTTGATTCTGCCGGAATACTTTCTATGCCTTCATACACTGCAGTTACACCATAAGTGTAGTAACCGGGAGCAAGGCCACTTTCCAGAAATGTTAAATCAGTTGTTGAGCCAATAATTTGTTGATTGCGGTAAACTTTGTAGCTGTCAGGTGTCTGAGCAGGGCTTTTGGCCGAATGGTCAACATCTTTGACAGGTCGCAATCGGATACTTTCCAGTTTGCCGTTACTTTTATTAATCTCAATTTCAGGTTTAGGATCTCCTAATATGGCTATTTTACCACTTGTGTTTTGGAGAAGGGCTTTCAAACTCCAATTGCCATATAAGCCGTAATCACTTAAATTTTCCCAGGTACCCTGAAATTTTAGTTTATCACCATAGCCAATCACAGGTGGGCCGCTGTCTAATCCGGCAGGGTATTCATTAGCCTGATTATAAATATCAATTCCAACCCAAAGCTCTTCATTAATATCTAATGGAACAGCATCGTTCAGAGTAACCAGATTCCATGCTCCGGCTACAACATTGTTGATTGGTTGGGAATATACTAAAAGTGATCCTTGTGTTCCTTTCCACACTTTCAACGTGTAAGAGCTAGTGGAACTGTTGGCATAAAAACTTATCTGGCGAATTGAAAACCCAGTATAGGCGACTATCTGCGATGGTTCCCAACGAGCTGCGATTGAAAACGACCCCCCGGAGGTTAATCCAATAGCAGTTGCATTGATGCTGTTTGTCCATGCAAGCTCCGAAAGTTGACCTTCGATAGGTGCCTGCCACTCAAGTTGTACGGTTGTTGAATCAGTCAGGATGGTTTGTAAACCAATTGGGGGATTTTGAGCCTGAATACCTGAGGTAACAAACAGACTCATTAATAGTAGGTAAATAGTTCTCATAGTTTATTTTAGTTAATACGACACTAAAGTAATTGAAGTTCTTATTATCAACTCACAAACACAAAATTTAACATTTTCAACGTTGATTGCAGAGTTAAAAACTTAAGGTTAAACCCTGAGAAATTTTAATTGTTCAAAAAACCGAAAAATTATAACGATTTTTTTAGAAATTTTACCAACTTGCGGGAATTGAACTTTCAATGCTAAGAATTGTTTAAAGAATATCAAATTAGAACTTTATGAAAGTAGCCGTATATCGCAAAGCCCATTTCAATGCTGCACACCGCCTTTATAATCCCGGTTGGAGTAACGACAAAAACAACGAAGTTTTCGGACTTTGCAACAATGTCAATTGGCACGGACACAATTATGATTTAATTGTGAAAGTGGTGGGCGAAATCAATCCTGAAACAGGCTATGTGATTGATATGAAGTTCTTAAAAGACTTGATCAAAAACGAAATTGAAGAACGCTTTGATCACAAAAACCTCAATCTTGATTGTGTTGAATTTGTGGGTATCAATCCCACTGCCGAAAACATAGTGATTGTAATCTACAACATCCTTCGCGAAAAACTTGATCCTGCGCTTGATTTGCAGGTAAGGTTATACGAAACTGAGCGGAACTTTGTAGAATATCCTGCTTGAGTTTTTTCTTCGCAAAAGATTTCTTTTTTTTAAACTTTTTTTGACCTTTGCGCTTCTTTCAAAACAAGCGCCATGGACAAAGTTTTTATTATCGGTGGTACTACTTTCGACCACATTGTGCATCTTCCCGAACTTCCTCCCGCTGTTCCACACACCATTCATCAGGCTATATTTCATGAGGCCACAGGTTCAACAGGTTCTGGCAAAGCATTGGCATTAAATAAACTAGGTGTTTTATCATCGCTTTACAGTATTTTAGGTGATGATATTTATGGCCATTCTATCATTCGTCATTTGCACGAGGAAAGTATTGAATTTTATTTCGATTATGATCCTGCTGGCACCGAACGCCACATCAACCTGATGGATGTCGAAGGAGGGAGAATCTCTATTTTTGTGACACAGTCGTCCGAAAAACCTGCCATAAACCTCCCGCTCATCGAAGCTCAAATGCAGCAAAGCAGCCTGATTGTACTCAACATCATCGCCTATTGCAAAGCGCTTGTTCCTGTGGTTAAAGCGTCGGGCAAACCGGTGTGGACCGATCTGCACGACTACACCGACAACAATTCCTATCACGAACCATTCATTGAAGCATCGGATGTGATTTTTTTGAGTTCCGACAACCTACCCGACTACCGCAGAACTATGCAGGAATTGATGGACCGGGGCAAACAACTGGTGGTGTGTACACATGGAAAATACGGATCAACTGCTCTGACAAGTGAAGGCGAATGGATTGAACAACAAGCTTATAACCTCGTCCCTATGGTAGATGCCAATGGGGCAGGTGACAATTATTTTGCGGGATTTTTGTGGGCCTTTCTGCAACAGAAGCCCATCAGTGAATGCATGAAATATGGCAGTATTTGCGGTGCTTTGTGTGTGGGATCAAAGCAGCTGGTGCATAAGGAACTTTCGGTGGAAAAACTGAATTATTTATTGAAAAACTGAATAATCATTAAAACAACTCAACATGAAAAACATCCTCTTATCACTCTTTTTGCTGATAACAACATTATTTGCAGGAGCGCAATCAGCGGTATCGGTAAAGGCCTATGAAAAGGGATCTAAAGCATTGGAAAAGAAGAAGTATCACGAAGCCATCGAATTACTTACCGTCTCCATTGCTGACCATCCAACGGCCAATGCTTATTTCAACCGGGCAGTAGCTTACTATAATCTTGGCGACAGTTGCAGTTTTTGTGATGACCTTATCAATGCGGGATCCTTGCATGACCGGCAAGCAGAATCTCTTTATCAAGCGAAGTGCATGTATAGTGTGCTGATGAAAGAAATTCCCGATTCAATCCTTCAGGAAAACCCGGATGTGAATCTGATTGAAATGCGGTATCATAAATGTTTGCCAGACAGCTCGATTCATTACATCACAAGATTTAATACGGACTGGAGACCCGGAATAGTTACGAACCCTGAGATTGTGAATGTGAACACCGATACGATGGAGGTGTTTACTGTTGTTGAACAAATGCCCGAATTCAACAAAAACTGGAAATCGATCTATGAATATTTAGGTGTTACAATACAATACCCAGAGGAAGCCCGGGAGAAATCCATAGAGGGCAAAGTATATGTAAATTACATTGTTCTGGCTGACGGACGGGTTGCCAATGTGTGGGTCATGAAAGGAATAGGTTTTGGGTGCGACGAAGAAGCAGTAAGGATTGTTCAATCGACGCCCCGATGGATTCCTGGTAAACAAAGAGGAAAAAATGTACCTGTCAGAATGAATTTGATGGTGACGTTTAAACTTGGATAAATGGCTTGTACCTGAAAAGTTGATTAATAATTAAAACATCTAAAACCTCATTTTCAGTTCAACAATCTTCAAATTTGAGCTTGATTCAAATGCAAAAACCACTTTTCATTATTTGCTGTTAAGTCCTTTTTTACACGTGCTTTTCATAATAATCCAATCAAAACTTTACATTTGTTTTTCAAAACCGGTAAAGTGAAAAAAATACTCATTATTGAGGATGAAGACAAACTTCGAAAACTCCTGAGCAGAATTATTGGTCTGGAAGGATTTGAAGTTATAGAGGCAAGCGACACCAAAACTGCCCTTAAAAAGTTGGAAATGTTTGATATAAGTGTTGTTCTTTGTGATGTTAAACTACCTGATGGTAATGGTATTGATCTCACAAAAGAGATAAAAATCAAATACCCCTTAATTGAAATCATCGTTCTTACCGCTTACGGAAATATCCCTGATGGGGTTATGGCAATAAAAAACGGAGCTTTTGATTATATGACAAAAGGCGACGACAACAACAAGATTTTGCCAGCCCTGAATCGGGCGATGGAAAAAGCGGAACTTTCGAAAAGGGTCCTGTCGCTTGAGAGAAGGCTTGACAATAAATACAATTTCGGAAGTATTATTGGAAATTCGCCACTCATTAAAAATGTTATTTCACTAGCTATCAAAGTAGCGGAAAGTGACACTACGGTTTTGCTTACCGGCGAGACAGGTACCGGCAAAGAGGTTTTTGCTAATGCTATTCATCAGTCAAGCAATCGTAAGACGAAAAGTTTTGTGGCTATCAATTGTTCGGCTTTTAATCATGAACTTCTTGAGAACGAGTTTTTTGGACATAAAGCTGGCGCTTTTAGCGGTGCCGCAAAGGATCATAAGGGACTGTTTGAGGAGGCTAACAATGGAACTATTTTTCTTGATGAGATCGGAGAACTGGCGATGGACCTGCAGGTTAAGCTACTTCGAATTATTGAGACAGGAGAGTTTTTCAGACTGGGAGAGAGCAAACCTACCAAAGTGAATGTCCGTATCATTGCTGCTACAAACAGGGATCTGCAGCAGGAAATTGTAAAAGGAAACTTTAGAGAAGACCTTTATTACCGGATTTCAGTATTCCAGCTCAACCTGCCACCTTTAAGAGACAGAGTTAATGATATTGCCTTGTTTGCGCATCATTTCATGCAGATTTTTGCGGGTAAAGCCAACAAGAAAATTGACGGCATCAGTGAACAATGCCAAACAGCCCTCAACCGGCATAACTGGAGAGGAAACATCAGGGAATTGCGAAATGTAATGGAACGATGTGTTATAATGGCAGAAGGTAACAAAATATTATTTGAACACCTTCCGCCAGAAATCCAAAATAACAGTCGCGAAAACAAGGAAGGAACTATTGTTGACCTTGACCTTTCACAAGCTGAAAAGTCACACATAACGAAAGTTTTGCAAATGACAAATGGCAATAAAGCCAGAACAGCCTCTCTGTTGGGAATTGCTCTTACCACTCTTTACCGAAAACTTTCGGAATACAAAATTGATTAGAACACTATCGTTTTGATAGGACATACTTTCATTTTGAAAGTGTTCCACAGTTGTAAAATCTATATATTTTATCTCCTAATCGATTGTTATTAAATTGTTTGCGCATTATTAAATGCGTTTGGACTGTGTATTGCAGTTGGCTTCATTGTCTATAATTGAACAAATCATGGAAACAAAAATTCAAAAAACGCTCAGGCAATGGTTTCCCGAAGCTTTCAGTCCACAGGAGAGGATACTTGGCTCATCAGATTATGAAGTGTTACGACAGTTCGCAACCTACGCGCGCCTGCTAATGGAGAGCAAAGCCGAAAACAAAAGAGATCCTTTTAAAATCATACAGTTGCTTTATACCAAAGGTACTTTGTATGAGAAGAATGCGATCGAAAATGAATTCTTAACCGCTTTGTCATACGATGAAAGTACGTTTACCATCAAAGAACATTTGGAATTGATGCCGGATCAACTAAAAACGGTGTATTTAAAAACGATTTTAGAAAACTAAGAAAACATGAAAATTATTATTGCAGGGTGCGGGGATGTGGGGTTTTATCTAGCTAAATTATTGGAGAGAGAGTATCAGGACATTACAATGATCGATACAGAAAAAGATAAATTGGAGTATGTTCAAATCAATATTGGAATTCTAACTGTTTTAGGTGATTCAACTAGTTTCAAAGTGTTAAAAGAGGCTGGTATAAAAAGTGCTGATCTGTTGATATCGGTCACATCGGACGAAGCGACCAATATAGCAACCTGTCTGATTGGTAAAAAACTTGGAGCGAAATTTACCATTGCCCGCATCAATAATATGGAATACCTGATTGATAAGAAATCGCTGGATTTGAAGGAAATCGGTATTGATGATCTAATTTCTCCCGAATCACTTGCTGCACGGGAAATCAAACATATTTTACGATCTCCGGAACTTACAGAAACCTTCCAGGTTGAAGGGGGCAATCTCGAAGTAATGGGGTTGCTGCTCGATGGCCATTCACCACTCAACGGACAAACTGTTTCAGAAAGCATGAGCGATCATGATAAAGGAAAATTTCGTCTTGCTGCCATTCACCGAAACAACAGCACAATGATTCCTCATGCAACAACAGTTTACAATGAAGGAGATCAATTGTATTTTGTTTCATTGCAAAATCAAAAAGAACAAATCCTGAATTATACCGGTAATAAAGAATTTGAGATAAAGAATGTTTTGGTAATTGGTGGTAGCAGAACCGGAAAATATATTGCCTTAAAGCTAAGTAGGTATTATGATATCAAGATATTAGAAAAAGACATTGAAAAATGTAACTACCTGGCTAAAAACATTCCAAATGTACATATTGTACATGGTGATGGCACTGATTTGAAGCTGCTTCAGGATGAAAAGGTATATAATTATGATGCCGTAGTATCTGTAACGGGCAATTCTGAAACAAATATTTTCACCTGCTTGATCGCTAAGGAATTTGGAGTAAAAAAAACCATTGCTATGGTCGAAAACATTGGTTTATTCGACTATTCGCACAAAATAGGTATTGATACCCTGATCAACAAAAAACTGGCAGCAGCCAATTTCATTTTCAGAACGATAAGCAAAGGAGGAGTTTTCTCTCATTTATATGGAGTAGATGCAGAGGTTCAGGAGTTTATATTGACCAAAAAATCAAAAATCATCCAAAAATCGTTTAAAAAACTGGACATACCGGAGAACACTGTTATTGGCGGTGTAATTCGTGAAAACAAGGGCATGATGGTGAATGATGAATTTGCTTTTGAAGTTGATGACAAGGTTTTTGTAGTCTCATTACCTGAAAACCATAAAAAGGTCAACACATTCTTTAAATAGTTTTAAGCCATTCATTATGAATTATTTTCATCCAACCCGTTTTGATTCGGTCAAAATGGTTTCGCGTCAAATAGGAGGCTTACACATTGTGTTGGGATACAGCTTGATTGTGCCAGCTCTTGTTTCGCTTTTGTATGGGGAGTATTACTCAGCTTCGAGCTTTTTCATTTCCGCCATTTTTGCTTTGTTAATAGGTTATTTGTCGCATAGTAAAATAGCAACACCACATGAACCACTAAGCTATCATGCTATGATGGTTGCTTCGTTAGGCTGGCTTTCAATTGTATTGATGGGAGCTGTCCCCTTTTATCTTATTGCTCATATTACACCAATTGAAGTTGCGCAACAGTTTGTTCCATATGGTGGTAACTATCCATCAAGTTTGTATTTCTTTAAGAATCCACTTCATGCTATTTTCGAAAGCATGAGCGGGTTCACAACAACCGGCTTATCCATGGCCATGCGTGAACCAAGCATTGGAAAAGGCTTGCTTTTTTACCGGCACTATACTCAATTGCTGGGTGGGGCCGGATTTATTGTCCTAACTCTTTCACTTTTAAAACAATCAAGCGGAAAGACCTCATTCCTGATGTATACTGCCGAATCAACAGGTGAATGGTTGCAATCAACCGTTATTGAAACAGCACGTTCAATCTGGAAAGTGTATCTTGGCCTCACCTTATTTTGTGTTGCTTTCCTGATCATTGGTACTTATTTGCTTTTGCCAGACTATCCGTTGGGCGAAAACATTTTTGATGCTGTTAATCATGGAATGACTGGAATGTCAACGGGAGGATTCAGCACCCTTGATGACAGTATTGCAGGCTATAATAGTTTCGGAATGGAATTGCTTCATCTTCTTCCTATGATTTTGGGTTCGATGGCATTGCCGTTTTATGTCAAAGTGATAATCAACAAAAAGTATGACCTGATCTGGAAAGACCTTCAAACGATTTCATTAATAATACTTTTTATTGCCGGAAGCATTGTCCTTTCTGTGATGCTGAACCTTTCAGGAAAGATTTCCGAACCATTCAGGGTTGGGTTGTTTCAGTTTGTAAGCGCTTTGTCAACAACGGGTTGGCAAACAAGTGATGCCCATCAGTGGGACAGTGCTTCGGTCTTTTTTATTGTTATGAGCGGAATGGTTGTTGGAGGTGCTTTTGGAGCAACAGTTGGTGGTTTGAAAATCATACGTGTTTTAGCACTGTTCAAAGGAGTGATTTGGCGTATAAACAGCTTTTTTGTTTCCGAAAATTCAGTGAATGTGGTAAGGTTCAACCAACAACGTCTTTTGCCTGAGGAAGCAAGAAAAGAGGTGGCCTCTGCGGCTATTTTTACCTTTGTCTACATGGTCTTCCTGATGCTTGGGACCATCATTAGTTATTATACAATGGATTCAGGCTTTGGACTCAAAGATGCACTTTTTGAGTCAGCGTCGGCACAAGGAACTGTGGGCCTGTCGTGCGGCATCACACATCCAGAAATGTCCACAACACTCGAAATCACATACATACTACAAATGTGGGCAGGACGACTTGAAATCATTCCATTTCTTGTTCTTGTGCGGGCAGTGGTTTTTGGCACTAAACCAAAGATTGTCTGATAAGTTTGTTAAATTGGAAACAGCTAATTGATTACTTTTGAGTTCACCCTATAAGCAGTATTGACATGAAGATTAAAACAAAGCTAAACCTGGGGATTGGATTGCTTCTTTTCTTGCTCATTCTCATGGCTTTCTTGTCTGTCAAACAAATTGATAAGTTGTCAAAAGCGTCAGAAAACATCATCAAAGACAATAAAGAAACAATTGTGTTTTCAGCAAATATGTTGCAATTACTCACTTCATACCGTGCTGATGAACAATGGTTTGAACAGTTTGAATTGTATTTGAAGAAACAAAAATCCAATATCACCGAACGTGGTGAAGATGAATTGACCGAAAAACTCACGGAGCATTTTCAAAGATTGCATGACAACCCTTACGAAACCCAACCAATCCAACAGTTGGAAATGATTCTTTTTGAAATAGTGACCATTAATCTACAGGCAATTGAAACCAAAAATAACATTGCTTCAAACACAGCTATCAGATCAGTTGTATTGATAAGCATTCTTAGTTTTTTTAGTGTTGTTATTGCATTGGTGCTATTTATTAAACTTCCTTCAAACATTTCAAACCCTATCAACGAGTTGATAAGTAGTATCAAACGTATAGCAGCCAACGATTACTCCCAAAGGGTAAACTTTGAAGGACATAGCGAGTTGGGAGAACTTGCCACTGCCTTTAATACCATGGCAACCAAACTGAATGAGTACGACAAAAGCAATGTGGCTAGATTACTTACTGAGAAAAGAATCAATGAGACTCTGATCAATAAAATTCCTTATCCAATTATTGGATTTGATAAACACCTCAAAATCTTTGTAGTTAATGAAGAGTTTATAAACATTTCAGGATTGCATTTCGACGAGCTTATTGGTAAAAACATGCTTGAAATTGCAACTATAAACCAACTTTTCAGTCAGCTGCTGATCGCAGGGGGCCTGACTGTTGAAAATTTCAAAGATGGCGACTCCAACGCACATATACATATTGCACATCAAGGAAAAGAGGCTTATTATGAAAAAGAAATTCAAGAAATCGTATATACAACTCAGGACGAGAATAGCAGAAATGTGCTTGGATATTATATTATTTTGAAAAATGTTACACGCTACATGGAACTTGATATTGCCAAAACAAACTTCATTGCTACCATTTCACATGAACTAAAAACGCCCATCTCAGCTATTAAACTTGGTTTGCAATTGTTAGAGAATGAAAAAACAGGCAAGCTGAACACTGAACAACTTGATCTAATAAAAAGCTGCGAGGACGATACAAATAAATTGTTGAAAATAATTTCTGAATTACTAAACAGTACACAGGCAGAAACCGGCAACATTCAACTCAATATATTACCTGTTGACATTAGGGAAGTACTACATTTTTCCATCACTTCCAACAAAGTCATTGCACAGCAAAAAGGAATACTTTTTGATATAGACTTACCCGAACAACTATCTGATGTTCAAGCAGATAAAGATAAATCCATCTGGGTGCTTTCAAATTTGATTTCCAACGCCATTCGTTACTCTCCGGAAAATTCGGTAGTAAAAATAAGTGTTATGCAAAACAATAACCAGTTGGCAATTTCTGTCTCAGATTTTGGTCCAGGAATAGAGCCACAGTATCAGGAGAAAGTTTTTGATCGCTATTTCAGAATTCCAGGAACCAAGCAAGAGGGCACGGGTCTAGGACTAGCCATTTGTAAAGAATTTATGGTAGCGCAGGGCGGTGAAATTATGTTGGAAAGCCGATTTGGAGAAGGCAGTACCTTTACAATCACCCTAAACATGAAATCAGTTGATCTTTCTTTTCTGACTGATTCAGTTATCTAAACAGTTATTATATGCTGCAAATGTTGTGAAACGGTTTAACGAAGAAGAACAATTTTTTTTGTAATTGTCACCCTCTCTGTTTTTACCTGAATAATGTATTCTCCCTGAGGTGCGTTTTGTACTTCGAGTTCAAGAATATGATTTCCGGCACCCAACTTAGGAGATTTTTTACTTGCTACTCTGATTCCCAATAAATTAAATATGGAAATTTCAATATTGCTGTATTGTAGACCTTCAAATTCAACAAAAACTTTATTTGTAAATGGATTTGGGAATACATTAAAAACAAAATCCTGCGTTTTTAGATCGTCTTGAACCCCCATCGTCACAGTACTCACAACAATGTCGTCCAGTCGCAGCATATCGCGTGAGCCTGAGTTAGGGTCAATTTGTTCTCCGGTATAATAATATTTCCATCGCAGCTGCACATATTCCTGGTTTTCAACTTCATCGGGCAATATCTGTGGCTCAAAACCTTCACTACTTCCTGTTAGTGCCGACCTCAGATACTCAACAGGAAAGCCATTTTCATCCATTACATCGATAAAATTTCCATCACGACCTATTCGGTATTGAAGCCGTATGGCGTAGGCACGTGAGTTTGCAATAACTGTTCCTGCTGTCCAGCCAACAGTGACATCTTCCATGCCACGTGTATCAACCGCAAGTACTGCTGCCCCGAGGTCACGACCGCGACCAGTGTTAATAAACGAAACACCTTGATTTCCGAGTCCATTCAATCGTGTTCTTCGTGTCAAGCGATAGGGAAATCCTATACTGGCCGCATCGTCGTCATGATATTCAGATGGTGTCACATAATAGGGATGTGTCATAAGATCGGCCAATTCAGGATCGTTTTTTGCGCATTGCTGAAAAACCATATGTGGCGGATAGGTTCTCTCAGCATTGTTTTCATCCCAATAGCTGAAATGATAGGCTCCGTTTGCCAATCTCCAAGCTATGGGGTTAAGTGAGTCGCCCTGAAAATCGTTACTGATAGCAAAAACAGCATGTATAACCATATTAACCGACATGGTAATCTCAATGGTTTCACTTGTCTGGTTAACATCACCTTCCCAGCGAACAAAGCGGAATCCTTGTTTTGGAAGTGCTTTAAGGGTTAGTGGTATGCCTTTGAAATAAGTGCCTGTCCAGTATTGTGCCGAAGGTATCACAACGGTGTTCACCTGAATGGATCCCTTGCTGAATTCAGTATTGCTTATTGTAAGCTGGGAGGTGCCCGTGAGATTAAACTGACTTTTGATATGTTGGCGCACATAAGTCGGACGCGACTGGGCATAACCTTGCATTACCTGAACGGTTGCTTCCCATTCGGAAAGACTTGTTGGACGACGCCAGCGATTAATATGCTCCTGCATTTCAGGTTGCAGCGCATTTACGATGGAATCTAACACATAGCCAACTTTTGATTCTTTGAAATCGGTGTTCAATAAGTCGCAAAACCTGTTAATAAAATAGTATTTGTATTTTTGATTCTTAACTAAGTTACGTAACAAAAATGTTGACCATGAAGGGTTTGGCCATCCTGGTCCGTTAGCCTCCAGTGCCATAGCGAGGGTGTTATGTGCTACTCCTTGATTGACACCGGGCACATAATTGAAGTTTAAACCAAATCCAAAATCCATATCCAGAAGCATCCAGCGCCATCGCCCATCCCGTCCGTTTAAGGCGTTTGGATCATACCCATTGCGGAAATAACGCCAAAAAGGAGTGTTGTTTCCGGGCCAATCGGTATTCATTGCAAAAATATGGGCGATCTGCATATCAGTAAAACTCTCGATATCCATCATCGTGGAAAGGGTTTCCATATATTGATCAGAAGAAAGGTTGTGGCCATTGACATATGCCAGCATATTGTTGTAATGACTTGTGCCCGAAGGATTACCGAATTTAAAGTCTCCGTTGTTCTCAAGGAGGGTCATTTCCATTTCTTCGATACCGTACTTCGAATAAATAAAATGCTCATCATACCTGTCGCGAATATTATGAATGCCCCAGTACTCACCATTGATGAAAAGAATAGAAGGCCGGTAATACTGCCTGTCGACATCGAGATTACGCATAAGTGACTGAAGAATCCCATCTCTGAAAATGGCCTGATCCCAGTCGTTTCCAGAGTTTCTTAGGATAAAACGTTTATATTGTGCAAGACTTTTGTCGGGAAAAAGAGGATAGTTGATCCAGCTGTTTCCATATTCATTTCGTGCATTTATCCGTAATGATTTGCGGGGACGACTTCGGGTGGTGTTTCCATGGGTGCGGATTCCAACATCTTCAGTGAAGGCTAGCTGACCGTTTGTTTCAAAAAAACTGAGGTTAACATCGCGTTCCCACTCGATGCCATCCTGAAAGTAGTTGTCGTGATTACCATAAACATAGATACCAATCTCGTCGTCGAAAAGATTTTCGTTGTTGGTAGTGAGCGAGAAAACGGGTAGCGAATATCTGTTATTTAACAATGGATCAATGATATAACTCAACGATTTCACCGGGCCGGGAGGGGCGTCAGGGTGTAATGTGCGTGTTCGTATCACATTTATTTTATATACCTCGCCCAATGGTGGCTGCCACCCTTCATAATATGGTGGACCGGGATCGTTATTGTTGTTGGTTGGGATCATCGAAATGGTATTGGGGTCACCAATACGACTTTGGACAGGTAAAGGATCGGAATAGACCGGACTAGTGATATCGGGAAGACTACCATCAGTTGTATAATAAATGACAGCTTCA
>Ga0351879_1043_pt1 | contig 28673 bp, 14 predicted proteins | sample BONcelFGM3001D15_FD_206782 | JGI IMG/M metagenome (GOLD analysis project Ga0351879, IMG submission 206782) | Enriched cells from coal bed in the Powder River Basin, Montana, United States - BONCAT cells FGM rep3 HSBNCT.FGM.300.1.D15 ... | reverse complement strand
GTAGGAGCACCTGCTGCAGAGGAATTTATACAGCAGCGTCCTTACAATGGGGCACCGGCATCACTGCCAACCAAGGTGAGGTTTCTCTATGACAACAGCGGGCTTTATATTGGAGCTGTTATGCACGATCCATCTCCCGACAGTATTCTGAAACAACTTGGCCTGCGCGACTCTGACAATTTGAATGCTGATTTCTTCACCCTGATAGTAAGCCCTTTTGATGATGGCTTGAATGCTTTCGCCTTTCGGGTATATGCTTCAGATGTCCAAACCGATTATAAGGTCTCCTCTGAGTCCGATTTTCGTACCGACGTGAGTTGGGATGCTGTATGGCAAAGCAAAGCACATGTTAACGAAAAAGGATGGATCGTTGAAATGAAGATCCCTTACTCTGCGCTGAGATTCTCGAAACAAGAGATCCAGACGTGGGGTATGAATTGCCAACGGGATGTAAGGAGAACCCGTGAACTTTCCTCCTGGAATTTTATCGATGCAAAAGTCCAGGGAACCATAAACCAATCGGGTCTCCTACAGGGAATCCAGGGCATAAAGCCTCCACTGAGGCTCTCACTAACCCCATATGTTTCGGGTTATGTAGAGAAAAATCCTGATTACGCGGAGTGGCAATTCTCCTATAATTACGGCGCCGACCTGAAATATGGAATCAACCAGAGTTTCACCCTCGACATGACCCTCATTCCCGATTTCGGACAGGTTCAGTCGGATGACAAGATCTATAATTTCTCCCCGTTCGAGATCCGTTATTCGGAAAAGAGACAATTTTTTACGGAGGGTGTGGAATTATTCGATAAAGGTGGGATCTTCTATACACGTCGTGTTGGCAATACTCCGGAAGATTATTACCAAGTTTACGAGCATCTCGACAGCAACGAAGTGGTTCAGGAGAATCCGACGCAAACACGACTGATCAATGCTACAAAGGTGTCTGGCCGAACCAGCAAGGGATTGGGGATTGGAGTATTCAACGGAATCTCCGCGAACACCTGGGCTACTATCAGGGATACGGTTACAGGGGAAGAAAAGCAGTACCTTACCCAGGGGTTCACCAATTACAACATGCTTGTGATTGATCAGGCGCTCAAAAACAACTCCTATTTCTCGGTACTGAATACAAACCTTTACAGAGCCGATAACGGTTACTGTGCAAATGTCTCTGGCATCGATTTCAAGTTCGCAAACAACCCATACTCCCATGCTGTGTTTGGGAATGCGTTTGTCAGCCAGAAGTATTATGCCCATGACGGTCCGGAATTTGGCTACGCCTTTGAATGGACAGCAGCAAAAATCAGCGGAAACTTTTTGTATGCCTATCGCATGGAAGTTCAAGATGAAACCTATGATCCCAACGATATGGGTTTCAATCTTCAAAATAACAGGTTTGAGAATGAGATTACCCTGGAATACAATATTTACGAGCCTTTCTGGAAACTTCTTGACTGGAACAATCAACTGTCAATCCAGTATAATACCCAGTATACCGGTTTAAACTACACATCTTTGGTGATCACTGGCTCCAGCAGGACGAACACCCGGAAGTATCTGACTCTAGGTGCCAATTTTGAGGTTCATCCCGATGCTTACGATTATTATGAACCCCGCGTGGAGGGATGGAAATACAACTCGGGAGGGTATGTTTATTTTGGAGGGTTTACCTCATCCGACTACCGGAAAAAGCTGGCCCTGGATACCCGAATGGCTATTGCTTACTCGTCCCGTTATCTTACCAGCTATTACGAACTGCAGTTAGAACCCAGGTTCAGGCCTACCGATAAATTATTCTTCATCTACTCCTTTTATATCGATCATCTGAACAATGATGCCGGGTATGTAATGGATTCTCTTGATATTGCAGGCAATGAAGTAATCATATTCGGGAGAAGAGATGTTCAGACCATCACCAATGTACTGGAAGGCAATTACATGATTCGCAGCAATATCAGCCTGAACCTTCGCCTTCGGCATTACTGGGTTTGGGCCCATTACCTCTCCTACTTCAAACTTCGGCCGGATGGCTTCCTTGATCCGACGGATTATACTGGAAACCCCGATGTGGACTACAACAGTGTCAATGTTGATTTCAGCTTTATCTGGGATTTTGCTCCCGGAAGCCAGGTCTCATTTGTATGGAAAAATGCTATTTATACCCAAGATGGTCAGATCGATTACAGCTATTTCCGGAATTTCGAGAACACGCTCAGTTCTCCAGCTACCAACAGCTTCTCTATCAGAGTATTGTACTATATTGATGCGATGTATTTCAAGAAGAAACGGAAATCAGGTTAGGTAGGGTTGATCTATTACCTCTCTCGCTTTTCACTCAACTCCAACCACCTATCCCCTTTCTCTTCCAACTCCTGAAGGATGCTTGCAAACCGATTTGATTTTAAAAGAAGTTCATCGGCAGTGAGTTCTCCGGAATTCATAGCAGTTTCGATCTCTGCTTTCTCTTGTTCGAGGTCTTCTAACCCGGCTTCCAGCATCTCAAGCTCTTTTCTCTCCTTAAATGTGAGTTTTTGGGAATCTGCTGGTTTATTGGCTGGCTTCACCTCAAGCGCTGGCTTCGAAGCAGCTTTTGTCTGCCTTTTGAGGCGCTCAGTATGGTCGCGGTACTGGGTATAATTGCCGGGAAAATCTTTCACTACACCGTGTCCTTCAAACACAAACAGGTGATCCACGATCTTATCCAGGAAATACCTGTCGTGGGTGACGATCAGCACGCATCCGTTGAAGGATTCAAGATACTCCTCGAGAACGTTCAGGGTCAGTATATCGAGGTCGTTGGTTGGCTCATCCAGGATCAGGAAATTAGGGCTTCTCATCAGCACAGTAACAAGATACAGTCGGCGCTTCTCCCCTCCGCTGAGTTTATACACCGGTTGATGATGGCTAGGGTAGGGAAACATAAAGTAACTGAGGAAAGCCGCTGCCGAGATGGTGTTGCCGTTACCCAGCTTCACTACATCCGCGATCTCACGAACCACATCGATCACTTTGGTGTCGGGATTGAAAGCGATGCCATCCTGCGTATAATAACCGAACTGAATTGTCTCCCCTTTCTTCACCGATCCCCAACCAGGTTTCAGCTTTCCGGTGATCAGATCGAGAAATGTCGACTTTCCGCTGCCGTTATCACCGATGATACCGATCTTTTCAAAACGTTTGAAGATGAACGTGAATTTATTCAGGATCGGAACCTCCCCCCATGAAAATGAAAGATCGCTCACTTCGAGGATTTTCTTCCCCATCCGTTTGCCTTCAATGTGGATCTTCATCCGTTCGTCGGGGACTTTCCTGTCAGCCGTCTCTTTCAGTTCATGGAAACTATCAATCCGTGCTTTCGACTTGGTGGTGCGCGCCTTTGGCATCCTGCGCATCCATTCCTGCTCCTTTCTTAACAGGTTCTGGGATTTTTCGGTCTCCTTGGTCAGGTTATCCAACCGTTCATTCTGCTTTTCAATGAAATACGAATAACTCCCTTTATACCGATGGATACCGGTATGATCCAGTTCCAGAATCTCATCGCATATCCGGTCGAGGAAATAGCGGTCGTGCGTGACCATCAGAAAAGTAACCCTTCGCTGTGACAGATACTCTTCCAGCCATTCGATCATCTCCACATCGAGGTGGTTGGTAGGTTCGTCGAGGATCATAAAGTCCGGCTCGGTGATGAGCACCTTGGCCAGTGAGATCCTCTTCTGCTGGCCTCCCGAAAGTTCGGCTATCCGCTTATCAAGGTCGGGGATCTTCAGCCGCGAAAGGATCTGTTTAATTCGGGTCTCATATTCCCAGCCGTTAAGGGCATCCATTCGCTCCATTGCGTTGGTGATCTTCTCCTTATCATCTCCACGAACGGCCTCCTCATAGTTGCGGATAGCAGTGAGAACTTCATTCGATGTCGTATATACCTCATTAAAAACAGTATGTGTTGGTGTGAGGCCGGGTTCCTGCTTCAGGTATCCCAACGAGGCTTTATTGAAGAGGGTGACAATACCTCCATCAGAAGGCTCCAATCCGGCGATGATGTTCAGCAAGCTGGTCTTCCCTGCCCCGTTCCGTGCGATCAGGGCCACCTTCTGGTACTGGCTGATCACAAAAGAGATATCCTCGAACAACACGTTGTCGCCGTAGCTGCGGGAGAGGTGGTCGACAGTGAGGATGGTGGACATGGAGGCGGGTTTAAGGTATGCAAAGGTAGAGATTATTCGGATGCCGTTGCCGTGTCGCTCCTGCTTCGCCCGAGTACTCGGGATCGCAGCTTCGGCTCCCCGCAATAACAAAGATGATAGATTTTGAGTTCTGATTTCCTGGAACATTTTTTGTATTTTGCAAGCATCTTAAAAAATGATCGAATACATGAACTTACATCTTCAATCAAAAATCGCTTTAGTCACAGCTTCCAGTAAAGGGCTGGGGAAAGCTGCTGCAATGTCGCTGGCAAAAGAGGGCGCAACAGTGATAATCTGCTCCAGGGATAAGCGGCAAATCGAGAAGACAGCCGATGAAATCCGGAATCTTCATCATGCTGAAGTGTTTGCCCTTGTTGCCGATGTTTCGAAACCGGATAATATCAGCAGGCTTTTTGAGCAGGTCAGGAAACAGTTCGGCACGCTGCATATTCTTGTAAACAATGCCGGAGGCCCTCCTACCGGAGACATTTTGACCATGACCGACGAGGAGTGGGAAAAAGGGTACGAGCTGACACTGATGAGCATGATCCGGCTGACCAGGGAAGCGTTGCCTTTGATGATAGCCCAGCGATGGGGAAGGATCATCACTATAACTTCAATTACCGGAAAACAGCCGGTCAACGACCTGCTGATCTCTTCCGCCTTACGACCCGGGATCCATGGCCTCAGCAAGGTTCTTGCAAATAAACATGCAAAGGAGAATATTACTGTTAATACAGTTTGTCCGGGCTTTATCAACACAGAACGACAACAGGAATTGATGCTGCAACGGTCGGCATCAAAGAAAATCTCTGTGGAAGAGTATATGGCCAACATATCTGTCGATATTCCGGCAGGTCGGATGGGGAAACTGGAAGAGGTGGGTGATGTGATCGCCTTTCTTGCTTCCGAAAATGCGAGTTACATCAATGGAGTGAACCTACTGGTTGATGGCGGGTTGGCGAAGGGAATACATTAAGTGATTCGATCATTTTATTCATATTTCAACGTATCTGCCGGATTGGTATTCGCTGCCCGGATGGTTTGTGAACTCATGGTAATCATGGCTACCAGGAAGGCAATCAGGCCTGCTGCAAGGAAGACCCATATGCTTAGGTTTGTTTTGTAGGCAAATCCCTCCAGCCAACGCGACATGGCATACCATGCAGCCGGCCATGCGATGAGGTTGGCAAGCAGAATCAGTAAGGTGTATTCCCGTACAAACCTTATGCTGATAGTGAAACCTGTGGCGCCCATCACTTTCCGGATGCCGATCTCCCGGGTTCGCTGCTCCACGGCAAAGGATGCCAGGCCGAACAACCCAAGACAGGTGATGAAGATGGCCAGGAAGGAGAAATAATTGAAGAGTTTCCGCATCCGTTGTTCCGCGGAATACATAGTTGCAATATCATCATCCAGGAAACTGTATTCGAACGGAAACTCGGGGGCGAACGTTGATGCACTCTTTTGAATAAAAGCAATTGTTTCAGGAATATTGGCCGAACTGATCCTGATCCCGATATTTGTATACCATTGCGGATCAATGATGATCACGAGAGGCTCAATCCCTTCATGCAACGACCTGAAATTAAAATCTTTCAATACGCCAATGATTGGGGTACTGTCATTGAACATCGTCTTTCCAAGCGGATCCTCCATCCCCATCCGGCGTGCAGCCGTCTCATTGATCACAATGCCTGCTGAATCAGCCGTTGAGCCAGAAGCGTAATAGTGTCCGGATGCCATGGACAAATCGAATGTTTTTTGGAAATCACAGTCGGCATAGATGATATTCAGGGTCATCTGTTCCTCTCCTGAGCTTCCCTGCCAGGTCGACAAAACCGTTCCCCAGAAGGGGCGTGTGCCGATTTTATTGGAGGTGGAAGAAACGCCTGAAATAGCCGGACTGGAAAGCAATTCCTCCCGGAATGGTGAGAATTTAGCCATCAATTGTTTGTTCATCGGTATGAAGACAATATGTTCGGTTTGAAACCCAAGTTTCTGATTCCCCAGAAAATTCAGTTGTCTCGAGAAAAAGATTGTACAGATAATCAGGAAAACCGATAAGGCAAATTGGAATACAACCAGGATCTTACGTATGTTCCCTGAAGCCGGTTTCACGGGTTTCTTCAACATGGTGATCGGCTTGATCGATGAGAGTATCAACGCGGGATAACTTCCGGCAATGAGGCCGGTAATCAAGGTGGTTAACAGCAATAACCCGATCATTGGCAAATTCAGGAGGCTCAGGGACAATGTTTTCCCTGCCAGGTCATTGAACAGTGGAAGTGCCAGAAAAACAAGGCCCACCGCGACAATCAATCCGACAAATGTAAGGATCACCGATTCGCTGAAGAATTGAAAAATCAGCTGACGCCGGGAAGCCCCTCCCACCTTCCGGATTGCCACCTCCCGTGATCGGCGGATCGACCGGGCAGTTGTCAGGTTCATGTAATTGATACAGGCAATAAGCAAGACAAAGAGGGCGATGGAAGAAAAAATATAGACAGATCGGATCACTCCATTACCATCCAGGCCATATACATGAATATCCCGCAATCGTTGCACAAAAAGATTCCTTGCCACCGTTTCCAGCTTTGTTTCAAGAAATGAAGAAATTTTACTATTAAACTCTTCGGTATCAATATTTTCAGGTAAAACTAAAAAGGTATTGTAACCAAAGTCAGTCCAATCTTCATCAGCCCCATATCCCAAAATTTCCTCCATATGCCTGAACGAGATCAGGAAATCGTATTCCAGGTAACTTTCTCCTGGTTGATCTTCAATGACACCCGTTACCGTAAAATCAAACCGGTTATCCAGTTTCAACTGCTTTCCCATTGGATCTTCTTCCCCGAAATAGAGTGAAGCCATCTTTTTGGGGATTACAATGGACCAGGGATTCCTGAACGCCTCTCCGGCATCTCCCTGAAGAAACTTCATACTGAACATGCTGAAGAGGGATGAATCAGCATAACCGGGAACCTGATAAAAGCTTTGATCCTTGCCGGAAGCGACCAACATCTTATCTATCGAATAAAAGCGGCTTGAACTGATCACTTCCGGATACTCCTCTCGGAGCGTTTTTGCAAGTGCCGGAGGGGTACGCCAGTGATGCCTGGTTTGACCTTCCCGATCGTAGGTAAAGTTGACACGGTAGATCTGTTTGGCGAGTGGGTTGTAAGCATCATAATTCAGTTCACCCAGAACCCACAGGAAAATGATGATAAAAACCGCCAGCCCGATCGCGAGACCGGTGAGGTTGATCACGGAGAGCCCTTTGTTACGCAAGAGATTCCTGAGTGCTGTGGTGATATAATTCGCGATCATTCTTACAAACAGTTTATTTTGGGTCACTCTCTTTCACTCACACCTCAACGCCTCCACAGGATTTCTCGTGGCTGCCCGCCAAGCCTGCCAGATGATGGCTACGATAGCGATGACCAGTACCATCAGGGCACTGAACAAAAAATACCCCGGGTGAAGATGGATCCGTTGTACAAAATCGGTCAGCCACCGATCCATAACGCCATAACTGACGACTGAAGCGACAACGATCGCCGCGATCACAATAATCAGAGTCTCCTTTAACAATACGGCGATCAGCCGGGCAACTGAACTGCCATTCACTTTTCGGATCCCGATCTCCCTTGTACGACGCGAGATCTTCAGGATGGTCAGGGCCAGCAAGCTTATCAGACTGATGATCCCAACCTCAGTCCCTCCAATGGAGACCATCTGGGCAAGCCGGTTCTCCTTCCGGTACATTCGGTCAAAGACATCAGTCAACAGGCTTTGGTTAAACATATAATTCTCATCAAAACGCCGGAATATTTCCTTGATCTGCGACAGTTGGCTGCCATCTATCGGGCCGACAGTCCGGATATAAATATTGGGAGTTCCCCAGAAACAATTTGTGATTGCCAGCGGGGGAATATTATATGCGGGATTGGACATGAAGTAAAAGTCCCTGACGATGCCGATCACCTCAACACGTTCATCGTTATAGTATACAAATTGTCCCGCTTTCGGCTCCATGCCCAGCATCTTGACGGCAGCTTCATTTAAGACCACTGCCTGGCTGTCGGCCATCGATTCCCTGAAAAAGCGTCCGTCCACCAGTTGCAATCTCATCAGTTCGCCGAACCCGGGTTTTTCCCTGTATTCATTGATCCCTTTATTGTTGTTCTCGTTGTCGGTTATCAACCTGATGTACTGCCCGCTGCCGCCGCCGCCCATAAAATGTTCACCCCCGCATACGGCCGAAACGAACGGGAGTTTCAGTAACTCAGTCCGTACGCTCTCATATTTTTTTGAGATCGGGGCGCTGCAGTTACTGACCGTGATCACATGGTTCTTATCAAACCCCAACGGGACGTTGTGCATAAAGTCCAGTTGTGAAATAATGATGATGATACAACTGATAAAAAAGGCAGTCACGGTGAACTGGATAAAAACCGAAGCAATGGAAAGCCAGTTGTTGTTCCCCTTGTATGAGATCTTTCCCCTCAATCCCAGTGCGTATTTCATCCGGGAAAGATAGAGTACAGGATAACCGGATGTTATCACGAGCAGAACGATCAGCACAATCACAAATAAAGTCAGGCTTTCGAATGACAAGAGATCGGACAGATCCACTTTTGACAGCAGCAATGAGGAGAAGTATGACATTGTGCGAAAGGAGATTAAAAATGCCAGTACGGCAGAGACAAGGAAAACGATCAAAGTTTCCAGGAAGAACAACCTGGCGATGCTGACTTTCGTGGCGCCGAACATGGTTCGGGTTGATATTTCGGCTATGCGTTTTTCTCCCTGGATGATGAACAGGTTGATGTAGCTGAGCACCGCGGTTAACAGGACAAACAATGTGATCAGGCCAACAATCAGCAGCTGGCGCGGACTACCATAGTTCGGGATGCCTGAGCCTACAATGGAATTCATGTATAACCGCGTAAGGGGCTCAACACCCGATTCTATTTTTGAGCTCGTTGCACTGGCCCAATCCTGCATCAGCATGTTGTTGACTTCCGCAATTTTAGCGCTGGCTTCTTTTTGATCAACATTGGGTTTAAGCAAATAGTATGTTTGGAATTCGAGGCCTCCAAACCTGCCGGGATCGAGCGTGGACAATGACACCAATATGTCAAAATCAATATGTGAGTTTTTGGGGATCTCATCCATCACACCGGTAATCATCACTTGTTCCCCATCCGATTCAATTGCCTTCCCTATGCAATCCGTTGAATTAAATAGTTTCCGGGCAAGACCTGTCGTGATCACTGCACTGTTTTTTCCGATCAATGCCGTATTCTGATCCCCGGCGTTGAGCTCCAATCCAAACACCTTGAAAATCTCGGGATCGGAATAAAAAACCCGGACCTTTCCCAGCTTGTTTTCTTTATTCTGAACTGTTGTCGGCCAACCACCATACAATTGAACGGCAGACTCCACTTCAGGAACCTGTGCGGGCAGCTGGGAATATGCGTTTCGTAATGAAATCCCATATACTTCTGTGTCTCTGGCATAGAGAACACGGTTGTACAGCCGCACAACCCTTTCTTTTGTTTTAAAATGGGTGTCATAGCTCAGCTCGTACCGGATGTATGTAAGTGTAAAAATCACCGTTGTCAGGGCTACCACCAGGCCAATCACGTTGGTAATAAACATGAACAGGTTGCGCTTGATAATTTTCAGGACAAATTTCAGATCTTTCACAAGTACAGGTTTAGCACGTTACTCACTACGTAATGCTTCTGTCGGATTCTTTTTAGCTACAGCGTAAATATGCCAGGTGACTGTTGCTATAATAATAAACAAAGAGATGAATCCTGCCAATGGAAAGATCCACCAGAAAATAGAGGTCTTGTGCGCAAAGCCCTGCAGGAACCTGTCCATCAGGTACCAGGCAATCGGCCACCCAACCGCGTTTGCCATTACTACCCAGAGGATATAGCTTTTGTAAAACCTGACCATGATATCCATCACCTGTGCTCCGTTAACTTTAAACACTCCGATCTCACGGGTCCGTTGACTGGTGTTCAGAAAGATGAGCGCCAGTAATCCCATGCAAGTAATCACAATAGAAAGGATTGAGGAGTACAAAACAAGCTTCTGCCATGATTGCAGAGACCGGTCCGCCGCAAAAGAGAAAGTATCAAGAAACTTAAAATCGAGCGGATAATCTGGGCTTAATCTTTTTCCTGTGGCGTTGATAAACTGCAGGGTTGCCGCCAGCTTTTTTGCATCGCTGATCTCCGGGTTTACCTTGACAAACAGAAAATCATTGTTATCCGGGCTCAACATCATACACATGGGTTCTACTCCGATGTTTATAGGCGTGTTGTGCTGAAAATCCTTCACAACGCCAATCAGTTTCTTGTTTCCCGACCCGATATAAAACTGACTGTCGACAGGAATATTCACTCCTAATTTTTGAATTGCCGCTTCGTTGACAATAATGGCTTCTGAAGAGTCGGAAGGGAAATCGGGCTGATAAAATCGCCCCCTGGCCATTTGAATGTCAAATGTTTTCAGGTAATCGTAGTCTACCGACGCATAGACCATTCGGGTACCTGGCCTGTCGGGGAATCCCCATTTGAAAAATGATCCTATCCGGATGGAATTCGGGAGGTTTGATCCGGAACTCACAGAAACAACATCCGGATTGTTTTTCAATTCATGTTTCAATAACGGGATCTTGCCCTTTACACTTCCGTCAAGTTTTGTATAGAGCACGTTATGCTTGTTCAATCCCAGGTTGAAATTCCGTATGTAGGAGGATTGCTGGTAAATGATGATGGAACTGATGATGAATATCACGGTTAGTGTAAGCTGGACAAACAGCAGGATCTTCTGGAAGTGTTTTTTTCCCCCGATGGATTGAGTAAAAATATCGGCAGGTCCCCGCATTTTAATCGTAGAGAGCAGAATTGCCGGGTAAATTCCTGCCACCAGGCTGGTGATGATCAGCAATGAGGAGGTAGCGATGATCGTGGGGATATCGAACAATGAGAAGGTAATATGTTTTGATGTTAGCTGGTTGAAATGAGGCAAAAACCAGTAAACGATTCCGATTCCTGCCAACAGAGCAAACAGGCTGATGATAAAACTCTCGCTGAAGAACTGGCCAATAAGCTGTTTCCTCTCCGCTCCATTCACCCGTCGGGTAAAGATCTCTTTCAGCCGGCCAACAGCACTTGCAGCAGCCAGGTTGGTGTAGTTGATGCATGCTATGAGGAGGATAATAATGGCAATTATGCTGAAGATATATATCCTGGAGGTTCCACCTGTTTCAGTCAGGTAGACATTTTGCAGACTCACAAAGCCGATTTTTCCCTTTGCCTCTTTCCCGTTGAAGAAGAGATGGCGGCTCAGCTTGGCATTCAATGAATCCCGGTTGGCTCCTTTCTGAAGGAGCGTGTAGGTATAGTAATTACACGGATAGAACAACTGAGTGCTGTGGATATCATTTCCCAGCTCCTCCAGGTATTCAAAGGGGACCAGGAAATCGTATTTCCGGTAGGCATTTTCAGGCATATCTTCAATGACTCCGGTCACATTGAAAAGGCTCCTGTTATTCAGTTTCAGTACTTTTCCAACAGGATCCGTCTCTGAGAAATATTTCTCTGCCAGTTTTTTCGTTAACACAATCGAGTAGGGTTGTTCCAACGCTGTTTTGGGGTTTCCCTGTAAAAACCGGAATGTAAGGATATCAAATACGTCTGACTCGGCAGCCAGTCCAGCCGGTTCAATCACCCTCTCATTGTCTTTTTGAAAGATTGTCTCCCCCAGGTCCCCTGCCCTGGCTACGGTGATTACCTCAGGGTACGTAGAGATAAGTTCGTGAGCAACTGCTGGAGATGTTGTAGGCTGAAAATTGGCCTCCTCCCATGCCTCATCGGTTCCCCGGGTAACCATGAGGTAAGCCAGTGCTACCTGATCTTTTTTCTCGTGGTACTGCTCATAACTCAACTCATCTTTCACCCATAGGAAGATGATCAGGACTGCCGCCATCCCGGCAGCAAGTCCAACAATATTAATCAGTGAAAAGAGCCTGTTCTTCAGGATATTTCTGAGCGACGATTTAAAATACGTGGTAAACATTGTTAATCATTTTATTCATACTTCATACTATTAGCAGGGTTCGCAGTGGCCGCTCTGTAAGTTATCCCCCCAACGGTAACCACAACAAGGATAACGGCGATGGCACCAGAAATAATGAACACCCATGCGTTGATGGATACCCGGTATGCAAAATCCTGCAGCCATTTGTCTATCACCCACCAGGCAATGGGGCAGGCAATGATAAAAGAAATAAACACCCATTTGATAAACTTCCAGGCGAGTAACTGGATGATTTGATCAACTCTGGCTCCGGATATTTTCCGCACAGCAATCTCCCTGATTCTCTGTTGTGTCATAAACGATGCCAGTCCAACAAGCCCGAGGATAGACACAATAATCGCCAATGTTGCCAGTAAAGTAAATACCTGTTTTGTTTGGAATTCATTCTTGTAGAGATTATTATAGTCATCTTCCATATAACTGAATGCAAATGGAATACCGGGCAGCAATCTATCCCACGCTTGTTTAGTAAAGGCTGCAACATTGTTATCATTGCCCGGCATGTACCTGATGGTCATAAAGTTCCCTGCTGCACTATGCAGGTTTACCAAAGCCATGGGTCTGATTTCCGCATGAACTGATTCATAGTTGAAGTCTTTAACCACTCCGATCACATGATAGTCGTTTCTTGGCTCTCTCCCATCGAACATTTTTGTGCCGATCGGGTCTGTCAAACCCAATACCCTGACTGCGGTTTCATTCAGGATAATCCCGGATGAATCAGTGTGATACTGAGGAGAGAAGAATCGTCCTTCCACCATCTGAAAGTCAAGCGTGTTTGCAAACCCCGTATCGCAGGTGATGATGTTCAAGGTAAATCCCTTATCAGACCCTTCAACGCCAAAGCCTAGATTGTTGAACCCAAAACCCGGCAGTGAGCTGGAAGCCGACATCCCTACTATGCACGCCTGCTGCCTGATTTCATTTTCAAACGCCTGGCTGACTGGTGCGAAGGAGGTCGGTGTGCGCAGGATGATGATATTTTCCTTGGAGTACCCGACATCTTTATCCTGGATATAGTTTAACTGACTGCTGATGACCAGGGTGCCGATAATGAGGAAAATGGAGGCTGAGAACTGGATGATGACAAGGACATTCCGCAGACCAATTCCTTTCGATTCGGACAGGGTTTGGGCTTTCAGGACCCTTGTAGGATTATAGGACGACATGAAAAATGCCGGATATATCCCGGCAAGGAGTCCGATCACAATCCCGAAAATCAAGAGTCCCGGTATGATCCGGGGTTCCGAAAACAGATTCAACGACAACTCCCTGCCCAACCAGTTGCTATAGGCAGGCAATACAAGCTTTACCAGGATAACAGCCAGAACCAGTGATATGAATGTCAATATGACCGATTCCATGAGGAATTGCCTTACCAATTCTCCCCTGGTTGATCCGGCGGTCTTCTTGATCCCGACTTCCCTGGCTCTAAGCGTTGATTTTGCTGTGGAGAGGTTCATGAAATTGATGCAGGCAATGATCAGCACGAAAAATGCAATGACAATGAATATATATACATATTGAATGTTTCCGTTGGGTTCAAACTCCCCGTTCAGATCGGAATGTAAATGAATGGAAGTCAATGGTTGAAGGAAAAATTCCCAGGAGTTTCCCTTTGCAATAAAATCCTGGTATCTCTTTTCTCCGATTGTTTCCCGGATATAGTTTTCAAATTTCGTTTCGAGCTCTTTGGAAGATGCTCCGGGTTTTAACACAAAGTAGGTGACAAAATTATTTGCCGTCCACTCCTGTTCGGCAAGAAGTTCGGAGAATGTAGCCAACGAGGCCAGTACATTAAAATGAACGTGCGAGTTATCCGGGATTTCCTTAAAAACTCCGGTTACCTCAAAAGAGAATGATCCAAAGTTAGTCAGGTCGATCTCCATCACCTGGCCAACAGGATCCAGGCTTCCGAAATACCGGTCAGCCGTACGGTCACTGATCACCACCGTGTTGGGGCGGTTGAGAGCCATTTTCGGATTTCCAATCATCAACGGAAATGTAAAAACATCAAACACAGTAGAGTCTGCAAACATCACCAGAGGCTCATCAAAAGTTTTATCCCCTATCCGGATAAAGGCATCCGACCAATTGATAAACTTCACACCAGTCTCTATCTCAGGATATTTCTCACACATCTCGCGGAACATCCGGGAAGATGAGCTGGTCTGATTGATGAGTGTGTTTCCGATCTTAGCTTTAATGGCGAGGCGGTAAATCCGGTCAGCTTTTTCGTTGTATCGGTCGTAACTGAGTTCACTTACAACAAACAGGGTTATCAGGATAAAACTTGCAATCCCCAATGTAAAACCGAAGATGTTGATCAGGGAAAAGAAGGTATTTTTCCTAAAATTCCTGAAGAACGATTTGATATAAGTTGTAATCATCGTTATGTGATTCTATTCATATCGCAACATATCAATAGGATTCCTGGATGCGATCCGCCAGTTTTGCCAGCTGATGGTGATCATGGAAATCATGAAGGCAAACACACCGGCAATAGCAAAAATCCACCAGCTGAGTGGAATCCGTGAAGAAAAGTGTTCCAGAAACCGGTACATGGCATAATAAGCTAAAGGACAAGCTATGATAAAGGCGATTCCGATCCATTGTATATAATCCTTCGAAAACAGGGAGAAAATCGCCAGGCTGTTGGCCCCATTGACTTTCCTGATGCCAATTTCCCTGATACGTTGTTCTGTAGTCGAAGTAACAAGACCCAACATTCCAAGGCAGGCCAGAAATATGGCCAGGCAAGCGAATAAGAGAAACAGAAAACCAGTTCGATAGTCGGTTGAATAAGCCTTCTGGAAATCATCCTCAACAAACGTATATTGAAATGGCTGGTTGTTGGTCAGTTTATTCCATTCATCCCGGATAAACGCAATGGGTACCTGCATTTCTCCTGGCTGAAGTTTTACCAGCAACAGGTTTCCCTTTCGCGGCAGACTACAGATCATCATTGGTTGGATCTGCTGGTATAAAGGCTGAAAATGAAAATCCCTGACCACTCCAACCACTTTTGCATAGGTGTTCTCCCCATTCTCCTTTGTTTCAAAAATGATTCGTTTCCCGATAGGATCAGTCCATTGGTATGTTGCAACAGCTTTCTCGTTGATGATGGCTTCCAGTTCATCCGAAACGAGGTGTTTTGTCAGATTTCTTCCCTGGATTATTTTAAGATCCAGAACATCAATAAATTCATCGTCGGCATGCATCGTGTGAAAGAGATATTCTTCAGTACCTGGCCGGCCTTCAAGCCCATATGTAGTTGGTTCAAAATGTCTTCCCGGTATGGACGTAGCATAAGATGCGCTCAGAACATCCGGATGTCGTTTCAGTATTTCAGCAAAATCATCCTGTGCCTCCCCAAGCGCATTTGCACGTTCGATCAATACCACATGATCCTTTGTAAAACCAAGTTCAGCTTCATCGACGTGTCGCATTTGAAGGAAGATCGTGACGGTAGATATGATCAGTCCAATGGATATGATGAACTGAAGGCTAAGCAATATCTTACTTAAGGGAGAACGAAGAAAAGAGGTTCCCGATTTTTTTCCGAGTATCTCAGTGGGTTTGATTCTTGAGAGAAAAAATGCCGGATAAATACCAGACAGAATCCCTACAAAAAAAGTGATGATCACGCAAATCAGGAACAGGAAAGAAATACCTGATAATTCCAGTTGTGTATTCAGGTAACTGTTAAAAAAAGGAAGAGAGATTTTCAGGATGATTAATCCAAGAGTAAGTGCAATGAAGCTCAGAAAGACTGATTCAACCAGGAATAGTCTAATCACAGAGATGCGTTCGGCACCCATCGTTTTTCTCAATGAAATCTCTTTAATCCTTTTCACTGACCTGGCCATGGAGAGATTGATGAAATTAATGCAGGCGATCAGCAGAATAAATATAGCCAATAAGGAGAACAGGATCAGGTTCTGTTTGTTTCCAAACTTCATCATCAACGCGTCAAGACCGGGAACTCCTTCCAGATTGTGATTCATGTATGCATCCCGTAGCGGCATCAGATGGAATGATGTTTGGTTGTTTTCATCCTTGAAATATTCCTCAACAGGTACACCTGTCACTCTTTCCACCCAGGGCCCCATATGGGAGATGACGAATTCAGGCAATTTGGATTCAAGATGTTGCTTGGGATAATCTTCGGGCAGTGTGAGATATGTCTGCAAACACCCATCGCCCCATTCCAGACCATCATATTTTCCCGGGATGAGGAAATCGAAGGTGAAATGTGAATTTTGAGGAATGGACCTGATCACCCCGGTAATCTCATATTGTTGATCGTTGTTCATTGTCAATATTTTCCCAACCGGATCTTCATGTCCAAAATATTTCCCGGCCATTTTTTCCGTCAGGATAATGGTATTGGGCCTTCTCAATGCATCGGCGGGATCCCCCTGAAGGAAGGGGATAGTAAACACATCGAACAGGGATGAATCGGCCATTGCAATGTTTTTCTCGATGAAAATTTTATCGCCTGATGCCATCAGCACATTTCGTTTCCAGAGTACCAGCCTGGATATGCTCTGGATCTCCGGAAACGAGGAAACTAAGGCTGGAGCCAGGGGTGGTGGGGTAAAACAGACTTGTTTGGAGGGATCAGAACCAGGTTGCATGCTGATGCGGTAGATCCTGTTGGCCTTTTCATGATATCTGTCGTAGCTCAGCTCATTGAGGACATAGAGCAGAATGATCAATGTGGCTGCCATCCCGATGGAAAGACCCACGATATTGATTATACTGAAACCAAGGTTTTTGGAAAACAGCCGGAATGCAAACCTGAAGTTATTTCGTATCATAAGTCCATAGTTTTCTACTCCGCCTTCAGTGCAACGGTAGGATTAATCCCGGATGCCTTAAAGGCCTGGAAACTAACGGTTATCAGTGCGAGGACAAGAGCTCCGATGGCAATGATGCCAAAAACCATGGCGCTCATGTCAATGTGATAAGCAAATTCATTCAACATCTCTCCGATCACGTACCATCCAATGGCAAAAGCAAGGACAATGGAGATGATGACAAGGATGAGAAACTCCCTCGACAAAGAATAGATCACAGAGAATACTCCTGCCCCCATTGCCTTTCTCACACCTATTTCACGGGTGCGCCGGCTCGCAGCATAGGAAGAGAGCCCATAAAGCCCAAGGCATGCAATGATGACAGCCACAATCGTGAAGTATTTCAAAAGCAATCCCATCCTCATCTCCACTCTGTACAACGCATCATAATCCTGGTCAATGAAGGTATAATCAAGCGGATAATCGGGAATGACTTTTTGCCAGCTCTTTTCCAGTGCTGCTATTGAAGCAGTGAGATCTCCAGGTGCCAGCCTGACCAGGATCACATTGAGAAACCCGGTCTCTGTTAAGACAAATGCCATGGGTTCGATGGGTTCTTCGGCCCCTGAGTAATGGAAATTTTTCAACACACCTACAATAACCCCTTCTACCCCAACGAAGTTGAACTGTTTTCCTATAACATCGCCTCCTCCCATCGCCTTCACCACCTCTTCATTGATTAGGAAATTGCCGGTCGTATCCCGGGCCAGATCTCCCGGAAAATCTTTGGAGAAATCACGCCCATACAAAAGGTCCATCTTCATCGTGGAAATGTAATCATAATCAATGGCATTAAACCCGATAAGCACTTCCTGCTCCGGGTCTTTGCCATCCCATTCTACACCGCCCGAATTGCTTCCCATCATCACCGGATTTGAATTGGATGAGGTTACTCCCATAACAAACGGATTGGTTAACAGTTCCTTTTTCAGCAAATAATACGTATCCTTCATATTTCTCGCCATTGGGATGCAAACCATGTTCTCCTTATCGAATCCAAGCTCCTTTTCCTGCATATATCTCATCTGTAGATACATAAAAATGGCTCCCAGGGCAATGAAAATTGAAAGTGTAAACTGCACAACAACCAGGACCCTCCGTAACCAGCCATTTCGCCGGCCGGTGAGTGTTTCTCCCTTCAGTACCAGAACCGGCTTCAGGGAGGAGAGGTAAAAGGCGGGATAGATGCCTGCCAGAATTCCTGTAACAATGCCTGTAATAAGAAACCCAACGACGAATTTCAACTGGAAAATATCGGTTAAAGAAAAACTCTTGCCCGAAATTGAATTGAACACTCCCAGGGAGAGTGTTACAAGTAGGATCGCAACAATCAGTGCCATCATAACCAGTACAAGCGATTCAATCATGAATTGAACGACCATAGCCGTTCGGCTTGCCCCTGATACCTTTTTAACCCCGATCTCTTTGCCTCTTGTCGCTGCTTTGGCTGTTGCCAGATTGATAAAATTGATGCAGGCAATCAGGATGATAAATATGGCGATGGCAATGAAGATATATACTCTTACGATGCCACCCTGATTATTTCCGAAACCATAGGATGAATAGAGCTTAATATCCAGTAAGGGGAATAGAAAAAATTGTGCATTGCTTTCAGGGTTATGTTCTCGAACAATGGCTGTCAGCTTTTTATTGACGGCTTCCAGATCGGCTCCCTTGTTGACGAGGGCGAAAGTAAAAATGCTGTTATTCCCCCATGAATCGCTTGCCATTCCGATCTCTTTCACATATTCGTATGGAAGGATGGCTTCAAATGTGAATCTCGAGTTTTTCGGAAGATCCTGCATCACAGCTCCAACGGTGAACCGGGTCTTATTCTCAAGTTCGATGGTCTGCCCGATCGGGTTCTCATCTCCGAAATACTTTTTCGCAAGCTTTTCCGTGAGTACAATTCCATGAGGATCCCTTAGGGCATTTTTTACATCTCCTTGTAATACCGGAAGTGTGAAGATGTCGAACAATCCCGGATCAGCAGCCATTACAGAGGATTCATAAAAGGTTTTATTCCCGAACCGGAACAAAAACCGGGGCAGGCGAACCATCCGGGAAGTTACTTGCAACTCTGGAATCTGTTCTTGCCAAACCGGAGCACAGGGATATGGAGTAACTGAAACACGGTACCGTTCACCCGAATAAAACTGGTCCTGGTTGACCATGTAGATCTGATCAGCCTGTTCATTAAAGGTTTCATAGCTGAATTCATCCATTACCCACATCAGGATGAGCAATGCAGCAGCCAGTCCAACAGCCAGCCCGGCAATATTGATGAATGTATACCCCTTTTGTCTCGAGATATTCCGGAAAACTGTTCTGAAGATATTTTTTAACATGATAACACCGAGTTTCTGATTTATCTATTCACTTCTGAGTGTCTCAACAGGATTGACAACTGCTGCTCTGTAAGACTGGTAACCAATGGTAATCATGGTGATGATGTAACTGACAATCCCGGTTACGACAAATATCCACCAGGAGATCGTGGTTTTATAGGCATAGTTTTCCAGCCACCGGTGCATAACATACCAGGCAACAGGAGTGGCAATGACAAAAGCGATCAACACCAGTTTTGTGAAATCGTAGGAGAGAAGGCTTACTATCTGCGATATTCTTGATCCGTTTACTTTTCGGATGCCAATCTCCTTTTTCCGTTGATCAGTGGTAAATAATGCCAGTCCGAAAAGTCCAAGTGCGCTAACGAAAAAAGCCAATCCTGTGAATATCATGAGAATCTGTCCCAATCTGCTTTCGGCAGCATACTGGCGATTCAGACTATCGTCAAAGAATTCATATTCAAATGGATGAAGGGGTGCAAATTTCCTCCATTCCGATTCAAGAATGCCAACGGCTGAGGGGAGGCCTGTATTTGGTTTAAACCTGACTATAATAGCGCCTGTGCTCTCCCCGTTGTAAAACACCAAAGGTGCCACAGGTATGTGCATCGATTCAAAATTAAAATCCTCCACGACTCCTATTACTGTAAAAAGGCCAACTTCCTCTTCGCTGATTGGTCTGCCGATTTTGTGTCCGATAGGATTGTCCCAACCAAAAAACCTGACAGCAGTTTGATTGATAAGAACAGCTAATGTATCCGTTTGAAATTCTTGTGAGAAATTCCTCCCTTCTGCGATCTTCATTCCCATCGTTTGCAAATAATCGCAATCAATCCACCACTGCTGATAAACAGTCATATCCTCTGTTTTGATCCCATCTTTAAACAGGACGCCGTCTGTCCTGTTTGATGGGATTGGGAGAAATCCACTCACAGATGCACTTTTTATCGAAGGGTTTTTCAATAATTCCGATTTAAAGTCTTCGATACTGTTTCCTAACAGGTAAGCATTTTTCAGTACGACAAGGTTCTCCTTGTCATAACCGAGTTTTTTGTTCTGAATAAAAGACATCTGCTTCATCAGCAACAGGGTAGACATCATCAGAACTAAAGAAATCACAAACTGGCCCGTTACCAGGACATTTCTGAACAGGGATTTTTTCCTGCCCATAAACATCTCTTTCCTGATGGCATCGATGGGTTTGAACGAAGAGAGGTAGAGGGCAGGATAACTTCCTGCGAACAGAGCCGTCACAAGAATCAATACGATAATTCCAATACCAGTTTTCGGATCCAGCAAATTGATTAATAGTATTTTCCCGGAAAGGGAATTAAAGTAAGGAAGAAAAAATTCAACCAGGAGAACAGCGATCACTACAGCGAGGAGAACGATAATAAATGACTCTGAAACGAACTGAACAGCCAGGTTCCCCTTCCCATCCCCGTACATCTTTTTAAGGCCAACCTCTTTTGTCCTCACGGAAGCCTTAGCGGTGGAAAGGTTGGTGAAGTTGATGCATGCCAGAACCAGTATAAAGAGAGCGACGATGGAAAAAATATAAACATACTGGACATCGCTGTTGGCCTCCAGTTCTCCCACGTAATTGGAGTGCAGGTGGATATCTGTTAACGGTTGAATCCTGAAGTTCATATTTGTCCCGTTCTGCTTGATTTTCTCCCACGATTGTCCCATGTACCGTTCAATCTGAACTGCCACATATTTATCCACCAGCATGGACAATTTCTTTTCGAATTCAGCGGCATCAGAATGCTCCCTAAGCAAAACATAGGTATTGAAATTGTTGTTTACCCAAACATCTTCAGTGCTTTCGGAACGACCGCTAAGGGATGCTATAAAATCGGGACGAAAATGGGATGCGGAAGGGATATCTTTGAAAATACCGGTAATCTGATAATCTGCTAGGTTGTCAAGTGTTAGTATTTCCCCAACTGGATCTTCTCTGCCAAAGTATTTTGCGGCCATCGACTCATTTAACAGAATTGACCGGGGAGCTATTAATGCGGTTTTTGGATCTCCGGTGCTAAGCGGTAAAGTAAACACGTCAAAAAGTGTGGAATCCGCGTAAAGGATATTTTCTTCCTTGAAACTTTTCTCTCCGAAACGAATGATACTGCCACCATAATCCCTGAACCTGGCTACGTTCTCAACTTCCGGAAACTCATTCTTCAATGCCGCTGCCGTAGGTGCTGGCGTTGTAACCACGTTAAATTGCTGTCCATTAAGGGTGATCTCATTCCTTATTCTGTAGATCCGGGAAGCGTTTTGGTTGTATTTATCATAGGATAGCTCATCAGTTACCCACAGCATGATCACGATAAACCCTGCCATTCCGATCGCCAGTCCCAGGATATTCAGGGCGGAGAACATTTTGTTCCGCATGGTAACCCTCAAAAAAAGCTTGAAGAATGTGTTCATCTTATCTCAGTTCAACTTTGTCATTATCGCCAAAAATGGAATAGTCGGAAACGATCACCTGTTCACCAGGACTCAGCCCTTCGTTCAACTCATAATACTGCGGATTCTTTCTGCCGATGCGGATCGCCCGTTTGGTAGCAAATGTGCCGCTCTCGTCCACAACAAAGATCCACTGTCCACCCGTGGTCTGGTAAAAACTTCCCTGGGGGATCTGGATAGCTTCAACCGGCTGACCAAGTTGCAGTTTAATAAAATAGGACTGTCCGATACGAATATTTTCAGGCAGATCGTCGGTAAATACAAGGTCGATCTTGAATTTCCCGTTACGAACTTCCGGGTACACTTTTTTTATCTCCAGCGTAAGTGTGTCGTCGGGTTTCTCAATATACCCGAGCAAGCCGGTACGGATGCGGTCGATGTAATGTTCGTCGACCGTAGCCTCAATTTTATACGATGTCAATACATTGATTTGTCCGATCCTGAACCCACGCTGGATCGATTGCCCGATCTCCACAAGCAATGAGCCGATTTGTCCGTCTACCGGTGCCTTTACGTTGAGGTAATCCTGCTGCTGTTTCACCAGGTTCAGGTTCAGCTGCATGTTGCGCAGGTTTTCAGTGATCTGTTCAATTTGCAGGCTCCGAAAGCTTGAATCCTGTTTCTGGCGAAGGATGACCAGTGCGAGTGATTTTTCGGCCAGCTGATAGTCCTCTTCAGATGTGAGGTAATCCTCCATCGGAATGAGTTCATCGTTGATAAGCACTTTGTTCTGCTCAAAATGACGTTTTTTGGCCATCAGATCAAATTGTGCATTTAACAATTCCCTTTCCAGTGAGTGCTTTTCCTGTTCCATACGAATGCGGACTTCGCGCAAAAAATTCGCTTTTTCAGCCAACTGAGCCTCGCTGTTCAGGATATTCAGGTTGAGGTCGTTGTTGGTCAGTTTCAGGATGACATCTCCCTTGTGGACCATACTCCCCTCTTCAAGAAGAATCTCCTCTACCTTCCCACCTTCATAGGCATCGAGGTATATCGTGCTGATTGGAGCTGCGTTTCCGTCGATGGTGATGTAATCGTTGAATACCCCCTGAAAAACCGAAGCGATAGTTACTCTTTCCTTGTCGACCCGAACTGTACTGGTCCAGTCACGCAGGGCAAAGAAGAGGATGAGGGCAAGGAGGAGTATCCCACCTGCAATGTATTTCCAGTATTTCTTTGGGATCCATCTTTTCTCTTCTATGACCCGATCCATTCCGATTGAAGGCTGATTGCTCATGATTTACTGTTTTGCCCCTAAATCCCACTTTGCTTCGCGTTGCTCGCAAGGGGACTTCATCCTCCCCTTCAAGGGGAGGCAGGAGGTGTCATTTATATTAACTCTATTACTTTCATACTTTCATACTCTCATACTTTCTTACGCCCTACGTCTCACGTTTTACGTTTTACGTCCTATGTATTCAACAAGGAGCCGGTCATCAGGAAGCGGATATAGCGTTCTTTCAGCAACACCTGCAGCCCTGTGCGCAGCACCTCTGTTTTAGCCCTGAATACCTTGTTTTTCTGAATGTAATACTCGATGATATTGATCAGTCCCTTCTCCAGTTTTTTCTCTGCTGCTTCGAACGCCTTCTCACTTTGGATCAGCTGTTTTTGCGCTGATGTATATTCTGCCCTGGCAGATCGCCAGTCGGTAAGTGATCGTTCCACACCCATAAGAAGTTTGTGCGCTTCATCGTCGTACTGCACTTTAGCCTGTTGATACTCCAGTTTGGATTTACTCAGCTTCGTGTATTTTGAGAGTTTGGTAAACAGAGGGATTTCGATGCCCAAACTCAGGTATTCACTTCCATTATTTGAAAACTGATCCGTGAAAGGAATCACCTGATTGTTTTCATTTTTTAATGTAGTTGCATAGGCTGTATTCCATCCTGCATAAAATCCAATCCGTGGAGCGAAGGATCCCTGGCTGATATTGACAGCTTTTTTAGCAGCGATCACCTGATTTTCAACCATCTTCATATTGGGCAGGGTTTCAGAAGCCAATCCGAACAACTCAACCATTGATAAGGTATCCATCGTTTGCGAGAAGATAGAGAAGATCACGGTATCAATATCCAGACTATCATCCAGCGGATAGTTCATCTGGTATTTCAAGTCGAGAGAAGCTTGTATGAGTAGGTGGTGAGCCTGAACCAGCAGAAAGCTGTCGGTCGCCAGGCTGGCCTCTATCTCCAGTAAGTCTGTTCCCGCTTTCCGTCCCACATTCACCAGTTTTGTGGTGTAATCCAGCTGATCACGTGAGAGTTGAAAATTCTCCCGGGCAATGGATGAGAGTCCTTCCTTGAGTAACACATCGAAATAGGTGTTGATGACGGAAAATGCCACCTCATTCTTCACTTGCTGGAGCTTATCCTTTTCCACCTGATAGTTATACTTCTCCATGGCAATGGCATTGATCTTCATGAATCCTGAGAAAATATCCACGGCACCATAAACACCATAGGAGTTATTCAGAAACTGAACATCGACGTAGGTATTTGTGCTGGGGTCGATACTCCTCCCATAATTCTGGTTGAGATATGATTGTGCTGACAACGAGGGCAGCAGGTCATTGTTTGCCTGAAGGTAATCGGTCTTTTGGATACGAACTCCCAACTCTTGCGTTCGCACCGAAAGGTTATTATCCCATGCATATTGGATGCACTTGTCAATGTCCCAGATGGGCTGGCCGTTCAGGATTCCGGCAGACAGCAGCAGACTAAGACCTCCGATGACAATGTACCGTATCATGATCAAACAGCTACAGCCTGTCTGGCAACCTCTTCTGTAACCACCTGGCCGTCGAACAAGTTAATTACCCGATGGGCAAATGCAGCATCACGTTGGGAGTGTGAGACCATGATGATAGTTGTTCCCTGTTTATTCAGTTCCGTGAGCAAGTTCATGACCTCTATCCCGTTTTTGGAATCAAGGTTACCTGTTGGCTCATCGGCCAGAATCAATTTTGGATTTGGAACTACCGCACGGGCGATCGCAACACGCTGCTGTTGTCCACCTGAAAGCTGCTGGGGAAAATGCTTCTTCCGATGGCCGATTTTCATCCGGTCGAGGATGTCCATCACCATCTCCTTGCGTTTGCTGCTGCTGATTTTAAGATAAAGGAGTGGCAATTCCACATTTTCGTAGACGTTCAGCTCATCAATCAGGTTGAAGCTCTGAAAGACAAACTGGATGTTTCCTTTCCGATATTGGGTTCTCTTACCTTCCCGGTATTTCGACACATCGGTTCCATCAAAGAGATAAGCTCCATCTGTCGGATTATCGAGCATCCCAAGGATGTTCAGCAAGGTTGATTTTCCGCAACCCGAAGGCCCCATCACGGCAACAAATTCGCCCGGTTTTACTTCAATGGAGACGTTGTTTAATGCTGTAGTTTCGATCTCATCGGTTCGGAATCGCTTGGTTAAGTTTACAGTTTTAATCATTGGAATGGATATTTAATTGATGATAGAAAATGAATATCAAAGATTGTGCCATATATTGTATCTATTTGATATACTGTTTTTTATATTATTTGTTAAAAATATTCTGTAAATATACATTACATGCTTCTGTAAATTATCTTTACATTTGTTTTGAAAATTTCATTCAACATATTATGAAAGCAAAAGCAAAAGAGGGACTCCTTCTCATTGTAGATGACAACAAAAGCGTATTGAATGCTCTTCGTATGTTGCTCAAATTTGAATTTGAAGAGGTTCATACCCTTACTGGTCCCGCCTCGTTGATCCATGAGGTTACCCATTTCGAACCCGACGTGGTATTACTTGACATGAATTTTAAGGTTGGCGAGAATTCCGGTAACGAAGGAATCTACTGGCTTCGGGAGATCAAACGCCTCAGGCCCGACACAGAGGTTGTGATGTTTACTGCCTATGGTGATGTTGAACTGGCGGTAAAAGCTACCCGCGAAGGTGCAACGGATTTCGTTCTGAAGCCCTGGGAAAATGAAAAATTGCTTGCTACGTTGAGGGCCGCCTACCGGCTACGAAAATCGACTGAGACGGTAGACGGTCTGCGGCAACGTGAACAGGACCTTAAAAACGAATTGAACCGGGATGAGCGTATGATCATTGGAGTGTCTCCTGCCATGCAGAAGGTAATGGAAGTAGTAAAGAAAGTTGCGAAGACCGATGTCAACGTCCTGATCACCGGTGAAAACGGGACCGGGAAAGAGCTGATCGCCAAAGAGATTCACCGTCTCTCCGACCGGTACAATGAATTGCTTGTAACGGTTGACCTTGGCTCTGTATCGGAAAGCCTCTTTGAAAGTGAGATGTTTGGTCACACCAAAGGATCCTTCACGGATGCCTATGAGGATCGAACCGGGAAAATCATGCTGGCAAACAAGGGGACCCTTCTACTCGACGAGATTGGGAATCTACCTTTAAATCTTCAGTCGAAACTCCTCAATGTGTTGCAGAACAGGGTTGTGATTCCCGTTGGTTCAAACAAAGAACTGCCGGTCAACATCCGGCTGATCAGCACGACCAATAAGGATTTACCGGAGATGGTGAAAGTGAGGGAATTCCGGCAGGATTTGCTTTACCGTATAAACACAATCCATATTGATCTTCCTCCGCTTCGCCAGCGCAGAGAGGATATCGAGATCCTTGTAAACTTCTTCACCGGAAAGTATAGTCGAAAATATAAGAAACCCGAACTCACCATCAATTCCCAGGCCATGGAGAGGCTCAAATCCTACCCCTGGCCAGGTAATATCAGGGAACTTCAGCACACGATTGAAAAAGGAGTCATATTATGCGAAAACAACCTGGTTACACCCAGGGACCTTTATCTCAGTCAACCGGAGGACACGATTTTCGAGACAAAGGTCACATTGGAGGATATGGAACTTCGCATGATCCGTAAAGAGTTGCAAACAGAGGGGCAAAATCTCAGTATTGTGGCAAGAAACCTTGGCATCTCCAGACCAACCCTTTATAAAAAGATGAAAAAATATGGGCTATAAACGAGTTACGTTCACTACGGTGATCAACATCGCGATGATTCTCTCGGCTGGATTTTTTGCCGGTTTGCTTACCATATATTACAATGAACCCTGGTACCTGTTGATCCTGATTCTGGCTCCGTTGGCTACCTACCGGATCATTTATACGTTTGACCAGTCGAACAGGCAAATTGCTTTCTTTTTCGAGGCAATCCGAAATGAAGATTCGGCGCTTAAATTCCCCACGCACATAAAGGGGCGATCGCTACGGCATCTGTACAGAAGTTTGAATGAACTCAACGAACAAATTCAGGCGATCAAACTGAAGAATGAGTACCTGGAGAAATATTATCAGAGTTTCATTCAACATGCAGCCATTGGTCTTATAGCGATAAACGGGGAGAACGAAGTGGAGATCATGAATGAGAAGGCATTTGACTATGCCGGAATCCCATCATTCACTCCTTTTCATCTGATCCCACTGAGGAATCCGGACCTGTTCAGGACTCTCTGCAATGCAGCTCCAGGAGAAACCGTATCCTATAAACGATTTACCAGCGAGTCACAGATGAACCTGTTGATTCTTGCCAGGGAGATCCGCTATGGAGGCAAGGTTTCCAAACTGATCTCACTCCAGGATATCCGTCATGAACTGGATGAGAAGGAACTGGACTCCTGGCAGAAACTCATTCGGGTATTAACACACGAAATCATGAACAGCATCGCGCCAATTGTCTCCCTTAGCGGAACACTCCGCAGATTTTTTGTCATGGAAGACAAACCGGTCCGACCTGAAGATATCGATGAAGAGGTGATCGAAAACGCCATCCTGGGATTAGATACTATTGAAGAGCGTGGGAATGGTCTGCTGGATTTTGTAAATAGCTACCGGCGGCTCACACGGATTCCTAAACCCGTCTTTTTACTCATCAACGTTAAGGAATGGCTGGATCAATTACTATTACTTCTCAGTGACCAATTTGAAAAGCACAGGATAAAGGTCGAATGTTCGATCGATTCCAAAGTCAAAGATATTTCAGGCGACGAAAAATTATTGAGTCAGGTTCTTATCAACATCCTGAACAATGCTATGGACGCGCTGGGAGAACAGAGTGCTGACCGGATGATTCACATCTCCGTTGCCCTCTCGAAACTATCTCGACCAGTAATCCGCATCGCCAATAACGGTCCTTTTATTCCTCCTGATATCGCCGACAAAATCTTCATCCCTTTCTTTACAACCAAGGAACAAGGATCCGGAATTGGGCTGAGCCTTTCGCGACAAATACTTCGGCTGCACCATGGAAGTATACACCTGGAGTCAAGTGAGCAGGAGACGGGGTTTATTATCACACTTTAGGGGATACGCGATGCGCGATTTGTGATCCCGGATGCCGGATGCCGTTACCGCGTTGCTTTGCTCCACGCTATGACAATGATGGTAGCTGATGGATAGGTGATGCGCGATAAGGGATATTGGATACCCGATTTTTCCGACCGGGGCTGTCGGCAGTTCACCGGGTGTTTTCCGGGATTCACCGAATACGATCAAAATAGCGGCTATTCATTGTAACTCAAGGAGTTGTTTTCCGTCTTATTGACCATAAAACAAAAATGCAGAACCTAAAAACAATGAACACCATGAAATTCATCATCATCTTCATAGCCCTCTTTGGAATTCAGATTACAACAACTCTCGGAGAAG
>Ga0351879_1040_pt1 | contig 29019 bp, 20 predicted proteins | sample BONcelFGM3001D15_FD_206782 | JGI IMG/M metagenome (GOLD analysis project Ga0351879, IMG submission 206782) | Enriched cells from coal bed in the Powder River Basin, Montana, United States - BONCAT cells FGM rep3 HSBNCT.FGM.300.1.D15 ... | reverse complement strand
TCAGCCTCGTCCATTGTTTCTGTAAATTGATTGTAAATTACTTTTATAATAGTGTAAACAGGCACCGCTGCTATCATTCCTGTGATTCCAGCAATGTTTCCGGCCATAATGATTACCAAAAATATTTCCAAAGGATGTGCTTTTACACTTTTTGAATAGATAATTGGTTGCAGAACAAAATTATCGATCATATTTGCAAATAAAAACGCGCCTATAATCGAACTGGCTGTATAAAATAACTGATCGGACAAGCCTAAGGCTAATACATAAATAATTCCCAGAATTGTGCCAATTACAATTCCAATTAAGGGACCAACATATGGAATAATGTTCATCAAGCCACCAAGAAAACCAATTAAAATAGCATTATGAATGCCTAAAATAGCTAAAAAACTAGAAATGAGAATCATCATAGTCACCAGTTCGATCAGTAAACCAATAAAATACCGACTTAGAAGTTTCCTGGAGTCGATTAAAATTTCTCTAGCAGCTGTTTGATGTGATGACGGAGTGATCCACAAAATGAAGTTTCGTATCAATTCAGGCTCTTTCAAAAAGAAAAAACTTAAGAAAAGAATAATTGAAAAGGCCATAAACAGCGAACCGGTTGTGCTAATCACCGATCCAAAAGCTAAAGAAATATAATCAAAACTAACTAAGTCTTTAAGGTGTTCCTGAATGCTAACTAATACGCTTTGGTTGGATTGAACAATACCAAATTTTTCAAGATATGTATGAACTTCATCGAGAATATCCTTGTAATATGAGTTAATCATATGCGTATCAATGGATGAAACCATCTGGGCCTGACTTACAATTAATGGCCCTAAAAACAGGATAAAGAAGGCGAAAATGCTAAGCATGAGGGTGATGGTGATAATTGCAGCCGTGGTATTGCCAAGAAAAACACCTTTTATTTTTCTTGAACTAAGTACTCTTACCAATGGGCGTCCAATAATTGAAACAACAATAGAAACACAGATATAAAGGAAAAGATCAGAAAAAAACCATGCGAATAAACCTACTAGTGCTAAGCCGGTTATGGATTTGATGTTTTTGTATATGTTATCCATAAATAAAATTTTTGATAAAGATAGAATGTTTTTCTCTTTGCAAATTACACAGTGATTATTTCAATCATGTTTAAAGGGTTACAATTAGTTATTTAGCGCATTGAAGGGTTGTCGTTATGGTTTTCTCCTAAGCCAAGGACCAGTTTGAAACGGAAATTTTCAGATTGATTTTCAAGATGGTACTTGCCATATCTATAAAAAAATCCTGTCCCAATACTCAGATTATCTGATTTTAAGATATCATGAATGAGGATTCCAGCCTCAGAAAAACCTTTTGTCGGGGAATTTAAGATAATCAATTGATGTGCCACTATATTTGAAGATGTACCGTAAACTAACTGATTCATCAAGGATAAACGTGGCTGAATGAGTGCTTTACGTAAAAAAGGTTGACGCAAATTATAAACAATAGCAGCACTTAAAAAACGGTCAGCGGTAAATTCATTTGGTTTCATAGTGGAAAATGAGTTGGTGGCGTATATGCCGAATCGATTCCATGTTCCTGGAAGGTTGAATAATTTTTGATAAGGAACATTATGAGAAACGATTGCTGCTGTTATCTCAGTTAAAAGTATTCCTCCAGAACCAATCAAAAAGTACTTTTTAAAATGACCTTCTAGCTTCGTGTAATTTAATCTTTTAGCAAATGTGGGAATAGTTCCAAATGTTATGAGAAACTCCAGTATGTCCCGCTGGTCTAATGTTCTGAACACTTGTTGATTATGCTTTGTTTTAATTGGTAAGTAATAGGAACATTTTAGTGAAACTTCATTAAATTTAAATCGTTGATATGAATTAATTTGCGATAAATCAGGTGTGAAAACATAGTCATATCCAGGTTCAGATAGTTGATGAGAATATTTAACTTGTGTTTTCAAAGATGGATTAATCAAAACATTGACAGACGTTTCTATTGCTTTCACGAAATCCATCCTGTTGACGTAGAGGTTTTTAAAATTTTCTGTGTTAAAAAGGGTCATACCCGAAAGCTCGAAACCACTACTTCCGGATGGTACATAATCAGCATATCTCTGAACGGTCCAGTTCATTTTCAATTTTTTATCCCAGCTATAGACAAAACCATAATTGTAATAAAGACGTTTTGTCCAAAGACCAAAGCCAACAGATCCTGCCAGGCCAAGTCGTTTACTAAATTTGTGGTTCGTTTGGGCGCCAATTCCAAATTTGAATCCTTCGAAATCGTTGTATCCAATAAACTTACTCATGTCGATATCAACAAAGCCAAAGGGTATAAAGCCATTGCCTAAAAGATCTATAAAGTTAGAATTTTCACGTTGTTGATAGCTTTTATCAATTTCAAATGCTGAAGGATTTATGATAGTTTCGGGTGTTGCTTGTTCAAAATTGGTATTCTTCGAAGAAACTTTTTTTATTTCCTTTATGGTGTCTGATGGTATCGAAACTCCAGTATTTAGATGTAAATCAGTTATATGGATTTCAGATAAACCATAGAAAATAGTTTTGTTATCAACAGAATTGATGACGATTTGTGTCTTGCTTTCGGCAGGCAGTAAATGATTTGTTTGAGTTAATGAATAACTCTGTTCACTTACTGAAGTAAGTGACTTATTTTTATCTGATTGAAAAATAAGAACTTGAAGTGAAGCTGAAGTGTTAATTCTAAATTGAAAAATCCCGGAAATGAACTTTTGAGTTACTTTTTCGAGAGGGTAAAATGCAAAGGTGTAAATCGAATCATTTTCAGAGAACACGAATTCTGAAATAAGGCTATATTGGTATGCATCAGTATTGGTTATTTGAAGAGGATTTAGATAAGTGTTTCCGCTAAGAAACCAGAGTGAATCAAGCTCTATACGAGTGATGAGTCCTGAAAGTAAGTAGTTGATAATTGGATCTTTTCCTCCTTCCTGACTTGAGTTTAGTGTTTCTTGGGAATAGAAATCAGGATGAATAAACAGGTGTTTTTGAATTTCTTGACCTTTCGTAAGGGGTTTTATCAAAGTGTCACTTTCATAATCAGCCCTGTTGACCGGATCTTTCATTAGCTTATTCACTGCATGTAATTCGTAAGTATTTTCAGTAACATAGTTAAAATCGGTGAGTTGCTGAGAAGATTTTCTTTTCAGTTGTTCAAATACAAGATTGAGTTTAAGGCGGACATCAGCTTCTTTCAAAAATTTTATTGGTATAAAATCTAACGATAGATTAGCGTTATTATAGATTGTGTCAATCGAAAAAATCGAATAGTTATTCTCATTGTCAATGCTATAAAGTATTGCTGGTAAGGGGCTTGCATTAAAAGTGAATGTGCCTTCATAATTGGTAGAAGTAAATAAAGAACCATCAGCCGAAAATACTCCATAGAAAGTTGAAAGCTGTGGAAATTGTTTTTTGGCAATTGTTGTTGATATAGGTTTGAAAACCTGACTATGAAGATTTTTAGGAATTGAAAGCGAAATCAAAAGTATTACCAACAGACTCAGACCAAAGTCTTTCAAAAACCATTTTAATGATCTGCTGTTCATCAAGGTATTGTAGGATTCAGACTTTAATCTTAAACGGCAAAATACGATTCCAGTGAGGCAAGTGTATCGTTATCAGTATGTAAGTCGTGAACAATTTTGCCATTTTCCAAAATGACAACTCTGTCACAAACTTCAGCTATATGATTCAAATCGTGGCTTGATATTAAAAATGTGCTTTTTGAGCTTGCTTTTTGATTTTTAATAAGTTGTTTTAGTCTGATTTGAGTTGATGGGTCAAGGCTGTTAAAAGGTTCGTCAAGGATAATTAGTTCAGGATTTCCCATCATGGCTGCAGCAATACCGATTTTTTGCTGATTTCCCATAGAAAAGTTCCTTATCAGCTTTTTCTTTCCAAGTACTTCACCATTGAAAAAGTCTTCCATTTCAGCAAGATAAGTTTTGATTTCGTCTTGGGTCATCCCTTTTATTTTACCCGTAAAGTTGAAATACTCTTCCGGACTTAGAAAGTCAATCAAGAAACCTTGATCCAGGTATGAACCGGTAATTTTTTTCCAGTTTTCATTTCTTGCTACTGCCTGATCTTTAATGAAAGCCTCTCCGGAATCTGCTTTCAATAAGTCGAGTAACAAACGGAAAAGCGTGGTTTTACCTGCGCCGTTATTACCCACAAGGCCAAAACTTTCACCTGCCGGAATAGTTAATTGTTCAATATCGACTGCGCGATTCCCGTTATAGCTTTTTTGTAGATTATTAATTTGTATCATGTAATAAGGATTTATTTTTTTAACGATTAGAATAACAACACTTTATGATTTATCACGAAAACCTTCAGCCATTATATATTTTCTTTCGTAAAGGTTGTCAACGATGTTTTTTATGAACCAAGGTCTTAAAAGGAGTCCAAATAATCCCAAAGCTCCTAAAACAATCAAACCCATTGTTGGATTTCCAAACCATTTGAAAGGCAAGTAGATGAAGATTGGAAGAATAAAAACCGGTATCATTATAAAGAAATGCATAGCGCTGATGCCCTGATAGTTGAAAGCGGAGCCTTTTGTGAGAACCATAGCTTTCTTGTTATAAGTCGCAAAAAAGAGAATCATCGGATTTATTATTCCCATACTAAATAAAAAGCATGCGGTATTAGTAAAAAAGACTGTTTTACCAAAATAGATGTAAGGTATAGTGATAACATAGGAAGCGATAATAAGAACAGTGCTAAGTTGCAATTTGGCCGATACATAATCTTTCATTCTTAATCCTAAGGTGAGAAGAAAATCAAAATGGCCTCCTTCAGATGAAAAAGAATATTGTAAATAGTTGATTGATAAGATACTGGTAACAAAAATTCCAATAAAAATCATAAAACCACTTTCACTTCCATATTCTTCCTGAGGATAGAAAAACAAACCATATCCAAGAAAAAGTGGGGCAAGCATCAGCATTGAACGAGTTCTTTTGTTGCGTAGTTGCAACTTAAGCTCAATTGAGATCAGCTCACCAATCAAGCCAATTCTGTCGAGAAGACCAAACTGACCGCTAAGGTATTTATCTTCACGAGATGTTTTAGGCTGAAAAGATTCGAGATACATGCCATTTTTTAGGTAGCCGTAATTTAATGCATAAAGTAAAATTGCTATGATTGGAAGAACAGCAAACAACCAAGTATGTATCAGAATGTAATCAAGAAAACCAGCTATTGTCGCAGAGAAACTATACCACCCGAGATATTCAACAAGTGCAAGCGTACCCAAAACTGCAAAGAAAATTGCAACTATTTTTAAATTGGTTACCATTTGTTTCTTGACATAAATAACAAGAAAATTAATTGCCTGATCGAGGAATAACAATCCAAAAAGCCAGATCCATGCAGTACTTGTGCCATGATAATAACTAATCTGGAAGATTGCAAAAGGAATAAAAAACACCAAACTAATCAGGCTAAAGAAATTCAACGCTCCTCTAACTAGCACGAAATGAATAAGATGACTTTTATTTATCGGAAGATGTTGATAGGGTCTGATCTCCAAAGCCGGAAGTTTTTGCATAAAAAACCTCATAGTAAACATTCCGGCAAAATACCATGCAACAGCCTGGTGATACACGGAGATCGGCTCTCCATTCGTAAATATCTCGTGCCATTTATCCGATATGTAGATGGCTAAAATGACTACTTCAGCAAAAAGGATAAAGAAAAAGAATCCCATAATCAGATTTACAGCAAGATTACGCTGCCAAATGGAAGATCGTTTGGTTTGCTTCCATTGATGACTGAGAAATTGTGTAACAAGCATATTATTGTTTTCTTTGATGTTTATTAATATGTAAATATCTGATAACGTATAAGATAATTGATTGAGGTTATATCTTAAAGTTCTTTCAACTTAGGATTGTTTTTATGCCTATCAGCATCGCGTTGATATTTTTTCAGCATATTTTTTTCAAGGGCTTGTGTCAAATCCACACCAGTTTGATTCGCTAAACATATCAGGACAAAAAGAACATCAGCCATTTCATCTGCCATATCTTCTTCTTTGTCAGTAGGTTTTGATGATTGATCACCAAATTTTCGAGCCATGATGCGTGCCAGCTCACCCACTTCTTCCATTAATACTGCTGTATTTGTGAGCTCGCTGAAATAGCGAACTCCAACATTCTGAATCCACTGATCTACCTGATTCTGTGCCTCGTGAATATGCATATTGCGGTTTTATTGAACAAAGATAGCATATAAAAATTAGTCTGAAATGGGCTTTGTTAATAATTCACTCTAGTGTAATAATTCATTAATCCGGGTTTAAAAAGCTATTGGTCGGCTAAAGTTTGTTTATTTTGCAACAAAATTGAAAACATGCAATACAACTTTGATAAACATATCGAAAGAACGAATACAGCCAGTATCAAGCATGACTTGAGGGAAACCATTTTTGGGACAAAGGATGTTATCCCTTTTTGGGTGGCTGATATGGATTTCGAAACTCCTGACTTCATTCGTGAAGCTGTGATAGAACGAGCAAAACATCCCGTTTATGGGTACACATTTCGTGATGATGCTTATTATCAGAGTATTATTGGATGGATGAAACGAAGGTATCAATGGGAGATCGAAAAAGATTGGATCCTTTTTTCTCCTGGTGTGGTTCCTGCACTTAACATGGCAGTATTAGCTTTTTCTGAGCCGGGTGACGAAATAATTGTACAGCCACCTGTATATTTTCCTTTCTTTTCAGCAGTAAAGGATCATAACAGAACCCTTGTTTACAACCAATTAATTAAGAGAGATACTGATTATGGGATTGATTTTGAGCTTTTTGAGAAGCAAGCTCAGACAGCAAAACTGTTTGTTTTGTCTAATCCTCACAATCCTGTTGGAAGATGCTGGAAAAGGGATGAATTACAAGAATTAGCAACTATATGTTTAAAAAACAATGTGTTAGTACTGGCCGATGAAATTCATAGTGATCTGGTGCTTCCACCTTATAAGCACTGTGTTTTTGCTGACCTCTCAGCAGAGGTAGCTGAAATTACAGCTACCTTTCACGCCCCTAGCAAAACGTTCAATTTAGCTGGGTTATCAAGTTCTTCGGTAATTATCGAAAATCCTGAGTTAAGGAAAAAAATGAAAACAGTTCTTCAAAGTATGCACATTGAAATGGGTAATATTTTTGGAATTGAGGCAACCAAGGCAGCATTCAATTATGGAGAACCCTGGCTTGAACAATTGTTAAAATACATTCAATTAAATGTAAATGAAACTGTTAGCTTCCTTAATAAAAATTTGCCTGAAGTGAATATTTTTGTTCCAGAAGCAACTTATATGATTTGGCTTGATTTTAGTTTCACAGGACTATCAGATGATGAACTTCGCAATAAAATGATTTATGAAGCCGGTCTTGGGCTGAGCCCTGGAAAAGATTTTGGTCCCGGAGGCTCACAAATGATGCGCCTTAATGTTGCTTGTCCGAAAGAGATTTTGATGAAAGGACTGGAACAAATGGCTAATGTATTTGCAAAAAAATAGTGAAATTATGTTTTCATATGTTTACTTTTGGCATGTGTTGATCTTAAAAATTAAGCTGTTAGTAACTTAAATAAATAGAGTATGCGATTATTAAAATTTGTTGGGATAGTATTTGTGGTGTTTTTGGTAGTACTCCTCATTTTGCCGGCCTTGATGAAGGATACCGCTGAAACGAGTCAAAGCATTGTTATAAATGCAAAAGCACAAACGATTTTTCGTCAGGTGAATAGTTTTCAAAACTGGCGAAAATGGAGCCCTTTTGAATTAGGTGACACCAATATGATTTCGGTGTACGAAGGACCAGTGCAAGGTGTTGGAAATAAGCATGTCTGGAAAAGTGAAAGTATGGGTGATGGGTGTATGCGCATTCTAAAAAGCGAACCTTACGCATTCATTCAGAGCTTGTTAGATATGAATGGAAATGGAAAAGCATTTGATGAATGGACCTTTGTTGAAAAGGGTGATGGTGTAGAAGTAACATGGGCATTGAAGCTTTCCGGGTTAAAATATCCATTCTACAAGTATTTCGGCTATTTCATTGAAAGCATGATGAAGCCGATGCAAGAAAAGGGACTTGCAAAGTTGAAAGAGATTTCTGAGAATGAAGTTACATCACTTCCAATCGAACGCTTTGAACTTGAGAGCACTCCATCACTAACGATTTACGATTCTGCCATGATGAACATTATCGGAGCTGTCACAGAACAGAATTTCAGTGAATTAGCTCTAACAATGTCACGTAGCCGTATTGCAGCAGCAGGACCTGCTTTTGCGGTTTATTATAACTGGACAGAAGACGCCCCGATTCGCATGAGAGTAGGATTTCCTATAGTTGAAGAAGCCCGGGAAAGTGGGCGTGTTACGTATTTTAAGCGTCCAGGCGGAACAACTTTGAAGACAACACTCGTTGGCCCATATGAGGGTTTGTACAAAGCACACCTCGATCTTGATGCATATATGTTAGATTATCAATTATCTATGAAAAATGTGGGAGTTTGGGAAGAGTATGTCGTTGGCCCGGCAACCGAAAAAGATTCAACGAAATGGATAACTAATATTTATTATCCATACACCCAAAAGCCGCAATAGTGTTTTATTACAATAATCTGACCTAGTCATTTGGAATGAACAACATCACTTCTCAGATGTTTTTCTGAGAAAGCAATTGAATTATGCAGGATACTGAAACAAAAGTAAAAACCAAGTTGAGCTGGAAGGGCTTTAACCAGTTACTTTCATTGCTTAAATATGTGTTGCCAAAAAAGTATGCCTTTATTGGTGGATTGGTCGCATTATCGATATCGAGCTTAACAACTTTGGCCTTTCCGATGTTGCTGGGTGATCTGATTAATCAAGCCAATCCTGAAGCTAGTTTGCAGCATATCAATCAGATAGCATTAATTCTTTTAGGTATTTTCGCTGTTAATGCTATTTTTGCTTATCTGAGGATTTATTGGTTCGAGCTTGTGACTCAGCATATGCTGGCTGAGTTAAGACAAACAACTTACAACCATATTATCAGGCTTCCAATGAGTTTTTTTTCGAAGCATAGAGTTGGAGAGTTGAATAGCCGCATTTCTGCTGATATTTCTGTTTTGCAGGAAACTTTTACTTTTACTTTAGCACAATTTGTCAGGCAGATTATTACTATTGTTGGTGGGGTAATTTTACTTTCACTTGTGTCAGTTAAACTAACTCTTTTTATGTTAGCTTTTGTGCCCCTTGTTGCAATTGGAGCCAGATTTTTTGGTAAACATATTCGGGCACTTTCAAAAAACACTCAAGGCCAGGTAGCTCAGTCAAATATTATTGTAGAAGAAACCTTGCAAGGAATTGCAAACGTTAAGGCCTATGCAAATGAATCATTTGAGGGTCAGCGTTATACAAAAAGCACAAATGAAGTTATTTATATAGCCATAAAGGGAGCAAAAGCTCGTGCACTTTTTATATCTTTAATTGTGTTCAGTCTGTTTACAACAATTGTTGGAGTGATTTGGTATGGCGTTTATTTGGTAAACAGCGGAGAAGGTATAGCTGCCGGCGATTTGTTTAAGTTCATTTTATACACTGTATTTATTGGAGCATCTATTTCGGGCATGGCTGATCTTTATTCGCAAGTTCAAAAAGCAGTTGGTGCAACGGAGAGTTTGATGGATTTATTAAAAGAGGGTGCAGAATTTCAGGAGACTGAAAATAAAGGTTGCGATACCAAACTTGGCGGTAAAATTGAATTCAATCATGTTCTGTTTTCCTATCCGGGAAGGTCTGATGTTGAGGTGCTTAAAGATATTCATTTCAAAATAGAAACAGGTCAGAAGGTTGCTTTGGTTGGTGCTTCAGGCGCTGGAAAAACTACGCTGACATCTTTGCTTTTTAGGTTTTATGATCCCACAAGCGGAGAGATTTTGTTCGATGGACAACCTTCCACCTCAATACATCAGAAATGTTTGCGTCAACAAATGGCTATAGTCCCACAGGAAGTCATGCTTTTTGGTGGAAGTATTGCCGAGAATATTGCCTATGGCAAACCGGGAGCATCAATGGATGAAATCAAACTTGCTGCTAAAAGAGCAAATGCGCTGGAATTTATCGAAAGTTTTCCTGAAGGCTTTGAAACTACTGTCGGTGAACGCGGCATTCAGTTGTCAGGCGGACAACGTCAACGCGTTGCTATAGCACGGGCAATTTTACGAGATCCCAAAATTTTAATTCTTGATGAGGCTACATCTGCACTTGACAACCTCTCTGAAGGGCTTGTTCAGCTGGCTCTCAATGAGTTGATGAAAAACAGAACGTCAATAATTATTGCACACAGGCTTTCGACAATTCTTGATGCTGATTTGATTGTGGTAATGGAAGATGGAAGAATCGTTGAAAGTGGTACTCACAACGAGTTGATTCAGCGTAAAGACGGTGTTTATTTTAAACTCAGTAAACGGCTTGAAAAAGACTCTGAGAAGAATTAATTATCAGTTTTATTCGTTTGTGGTTAAAAAAATTTTACATTTGCATCATTGTTGCATTTAAATCAATGTTGCATTCATGAATCCTGCTGAAGTATTACAAAAACACCATTTGAAGCGCACAAGTTGTCGGGAAGGAATTCTTGATGTGATTATGCGTTCCGATAAAGCTATGTCGGAGAATGAGATACGTGAGAAATTGGCAGGAAATTATGATCGGACAACTTTCTACAGGTCGTTTAAAACCCTGGAGGAATCCAGAATATTGCATCGAATTGTGGTCGATCATCTAAATGTTCGTTATGCAATCGATCCGGCAGTTAATTCCAATCCTTTGCACGCACATTTTTATTGTGAAGCCTGCAATGAAGTCAAATGTATGGAGATGATTCCTGTTGCGGTTCCGGTTTTGCCGAAAGGATATACGGCTAACGAAACAGAAGTAATTATAAAAGGAGTTTGTCATCATTGTCAGGATAAATAAGGTTTTTGAAAAAATTTAAACAACATATTGCCCTTGTATTACTTCTGCTGTTTGGTTATCCAACAGTATATCAGGCTATACATACACTTGAATATCATACGGGATCTAGTTGCGATCATGCCTGTGTCGGCAATGGAGCTGATGTTGATGATTATTCAACACTTGCCTGGAAGACAGAACATTCCAAACATAAAAGCTGTCCGGTTATTGGGTTTAAACTAGCTATAAAGGATATCCCTGTCAACTTGATTTCATTTAGGGTAATAGAAGGAATTGATTTTCGTTATCTTGTTAATGCTGAATCTGTTACATTTTCTGATATTCATCATCTGATAAGCCCGCGTGCTCCACCGGCGTTACTTCTTTAAACGCAGAAGTCCAGTTTTATTTATCACCATTTATTTTATCTTATGAGAAGGTATTACCTTCTGATTGTTATTTTAGGTTTATCCTATATGGCAAACAGCCAGACATTTACTTTAAAAGGAACAGTTTCTGATGACCTTGGGGTGCTACTTCCCGGTGCCACAATCGTGCTTAATCCAAACCACTTTGGTCAAGCAACTGATGCGAACGGTAATTTCGTGTTTAGCTCCATGCCAAAGGGAGACTATACGCTGGAAATTACTTATATAGGATATGTTGCATATAAACAATCACTTACGATTAGCAAAAACATGGATTTGCATGTTACCTTGTTTCCTGTAAGGCAAACTTTGCAGGAAGTTGTTGTCACAGGTCATGTGACCGACCCGGCACATAAGGAGAATTCGCTCACGGTAGATGTTGCGAACACAGCTTTTCTGAAACAGCATCTAAGTGGTGATTTGATGAAAACCCTTGACAGACTACCGGGAGTTGATGCCATGAGTATTGGTTCAGGACAGTCGAAACCTGCTATTAGGGGATTGGGATTCAATAGAGTAGTGGTTGTTGAGCACGGAATCAAGCATGAAAGTCAGCAATGGGGCTCAGATCATGGATTGGAAATTGATCAATATGCGATTGAGCAGGTAGATGTTGTCAAAGGACCGGCATCGCTCATGTATGGTTCTGACGCCATTGGTGGTGTTATTGATTTGAAACAGAATAAAATACCGGAGCCATGTACTGCCGGAGGTACTGTTGATTTTACTGCTAACAGCAATAATAATTTGTTGGGTGGCTCTTTGTATGCTTTTGTAAGGAAGAGCAAGTTCTTTTTTACTTTAAGGACAAGTTTGGCTGATTTTGCTGACTATAAAGTGCCAACAGATAGTGTTGACATCTATTCTTTTAAGGCAGCGCTACATGAACGACGATTGCGAAATACCGCAGGAAATGAGCAAAACATTCATTTTTCGATTGGTTTTGTTGAAAGGCATTTCACTAATAGAATCTTTATAAGCGTCTTAAATGCCAAACAAGGTTTTTTCGCTAACGCACATGGGCTTGAGCCACGAAGAGTAGATACAGCTTTGCATGACGCTTCTTCACGTGATATTCAATACCCTTTTCAAGAGGTAAGGCATTTAAAAATTGTCAACAAAAGTGAAATTTACCAAGAAAACTATCAATGGTCATCGGAGATTGGTTTTCAGCAAAACCTGCGTCAGGAGTGGAGTTCATATGTGAGTCACGGGTATATGCCGGCGGTTTTTCCTGATACTTTGGCATTTCCTGCCGATCTTGAACGAGCTTTCGACAAATCTGTGATATCAGGTAACACAAAAATTTCAATTAAACCATTTTCGAATGTTGAAGCCAAATTTGGTTTAAGTGCCGAATATCAAGCAAATACGATTGATGGCAGGGGTTTTATCATTCCAGATTTCAGACAATTCACTTCAGGAGTTTTCACATATTGGAATTATCATCTTTCAAATAACGCGATTTTGCAGGCTGGATTGAGATATGATCTTGGATTGCTTCATGCAGATGAATACAACGATTGGTTTGAGAGTCCTGAATCGGAGGGAAGTGATAAAATGGTTTTTGTTCAACGAGCCTCTGCGCTTGATCGAAGATTTTCAAATGTTTCCTGGTCAGTAGGTTATGCTGCAACGCTTCGTAATTTCGATCTTAAAGCAAACATTGGGAAGAGCTTTCGAATGCCCATTGCAAAAGAGTTGGCTGCAAATGGCGTAAACTATCATCATTTCAGTTACGAAAAGGGAAGTCCTGATTTGTCGCCTGAAGTCGCTTATCAAGTCGATCTTGGACTGGAATGGCACGCTAAGCAGCTTGCAATAGGCTTAACGCCTTTTGCTACCTATTTTGCAAATTATATTTATTTAAATCCGGGCTTTGAGCACGATAGACTTTATGGTAATGGAAATCAAATATTTAACTATACACAAAGTGAAGTTTTCCGTTATGGAGGTGAGCTTCATGCGCATTATTCTATATCTCCAGCCTTACGTTTAGGTGTAATAGGCGATTATGTTTACTCTTTGCAAACATCAGGCGAAAAGAAAGGATTTACACTACCTTTTTCACCACCGGCCTCCTTTTTACTAAATGCCCGATATGAGCCACAAGGCACAAAAACTTTTGTAAACCCTTATGCATCAATAGATATCAAGTGGGTTGGAAGTCAGAGTGACATTGTTCCTCCTGAAGAAAAGACGAATGGATATCAAACAGTAAATATTGGTATTGGTGGGCAGATAAATTGGAATAAACAACCAATAAGTGTTGCATTCCAGATACAAAACCTATTAAATTCCAAATATTTCAATCATACAAGTTACTACAGGCTCATAAATGTTCCTGAGCCCGGACGAAGTTTTTTAATAAATATTACTATTCCTATAATTAAATCACTTAATCACTAAAAAATTAACACGATGAAAATCAATTATTTATTACAAGTTATCATAGTTTTATCAGTCCTTTTTGTAAGCTCTTGCAAGAAAGATGAAAATGTTGCAAAGCCTGTTATAACATTAACTGAGTTGGGATATGAAAATGAAAAAATAGCTTATCTAGGCAATGATTTACATATCGAAGCTGATATTATTGCTGAAGGAAAAATTCAGCAGATTGCCGTCACCATACATTCTGAAGGTGAACATGCAGCAAAAAGTAGTTTGGTTCTTTTCGACGCAGGCCTGTGGGAAGTTGACACAGTTTACTCCAAATTTTCAGGATTAAAAAACACCACTTTCCATGAGCATCTTGAAGTACCGTTTGATGCTGAAGCCGGACATTATCATTTTCATTTTACTGTTACTGATATGGATGGAAATCAAACAGTTATTGAAGAAGAAATTGAACTGAAGGTTCCTGTGGATATGACTGCTCCTGTTCTGAATATAACTTCAGCCCCTGAAAATTTACAAGCGTTCAGTAATGGAAGTATCATCACAATCAGTGGTTCTGTTTCGGATGACATGGCTTTGGGTGGATTGTATATAGCTCTGGTTAGAGTAAGTCAAAATCTTACAGATGAGCAAGTTAATTCAAGTAATACGATCACCATGCTTCATACTCATGAGTTTGATTCACCTCAAAACGACAATTTTAGTTCCACAATTACTATTGGTGCTTTAATTGATAATGATGATCCACAAAAAGTTATTGGAGGGGCTTTCGGATGGCAGTCGGGAGAGCATTACATCTTGGTTAAAGCGAAAGACGCTTTTGGCGCAAACTGGATTAACTCAGCCCATTATCCTGTTGTTATTAATATGTAATCATTTAAATGAAGGATTTGAAATGAGAAATATGAAAATGCTAAGTTTGGTAATTGCCCTATTCCTTACTGGCTTATATAGTTGTAAAAAAGATGAGATTGATGACCAGAAACCTGTTATTGACCTTGCAGGTGCTGAGATATTTCCTTTAAGTTGTGATACAATTTACTTCGGGGAACCTTTTACATTAAAGCTGGCATTCACTGACAATAAAGAGCTGGGTAGCTATAGTATTAATATTCATGATAATTTCGATCATCATTCACATAGCACTGAAGTAACTGTTTGTGAGATGTGGCCTGTGAAGACTCCTGTAAACCCATATGTTTTTATTGATGAGTTTAGCATCCCTTCAGGAATGACAACTTATCAGGTAAATCAGGTTTTTGAAGTACCACTTTCAAACAGCAGCGGTTTACTTGATGAAGGCGACTATCATTTTTTCATCAGCTTGACGGACAAAGAGGGTTGGTCGGCTCAAAAGGGATTAAGCATTAAGATGTTGCGAAGAAATTAAACTTGTCATAATGAATTTGTAATCACCCCTGAGTTAATTAAAATCCCGCAGTTACTGGAGTAATTGCGGGATTTTTACGTTTCATTGACCAGGCAATGTTTATAAAGCGTGATCTGGTATTTTACCGGTAAGACTTTTGAAGAAAGAAATCATTTTATCAATTTCTTCTTTGCTCAGTTCTTTGCCAAGTTGAGTGAAAGCCATGATTCGTACAGCTTCTTCTAGGCTTTCCACACTTCCATCGTGGAAATAAGGCGCAGTTTTTTCAATATTGCGAAGCGAAGGTGACTTGAAGACATTTTTATCAGATTCAACACCCGTGACTGTATATTTTCCTTCGTCTTTAAGGTCACTTCCTGTAAATTCCCAATAGGGGCCATGAACAAGTCCGAATCTTTGCATCATATTTCCCCCTAATCCGGGTCCGATATGACAGGCAATGCAACCTGTTTCGATAAATAAGCTGAGGCCCTCTTTTTGATTGTCATCCAGCATCGTTACTGCACCATCAAGAAAAGCGTCGAAAGCAGCAGGCGTTGCCAAGGTCCCTTCAAAGTCAGCAACTGCAAGGGCAAAGTTGTCGAAAGTGATCGGATCAGACTGTTCAGGAAAAGCTTTCTTAAACATTTCGGCATATTCAGTTGAGTTTTTAAGTGTTGAAACGACATCCACATCACTTTTCATGCCCATTTCAATCGGGTTCAAAACAGGTCCTTTGGCTTGGTCAGCGAGGTCAGGTGATCTGCCATCCCAAAATTGAGCTACATGAAAGTAGGCATTGAAAGTTGTCGGACTGTTTCGAGTGCCTCTTGTCCCGTCGTGCCCAGGTGAAGTACGTTCATTATCAACACCATAATTGGAAATTGGATGACAGGTGTTGCAACTCATTTTTCCATTGGCAGATAGCGTTTCATCGTAATAGAGTTTCTTCCCTAACAAAGCCATGGGTGTTGTTGGGTCATTTGGCTCAGGAAGTTTACTGAAATAGTTTTTCGCCGTTTCAATCAATTTCATGTCGGCCTCTGTCATGTTTTTTTCTTCCTGCTTGCTGCCCTGATTTACACAGGAGGTAAAAAGCAAAAACGCTGCTACTCCTGTAAAAATTAATGTTTTCATACTTAATTTGATTTGATTTGTACAACAAAAATACAAATTGAAGGTGAGAAACAAAAGATCTTTTAAGGCAAATCAAACTTTAGTTTTATAAAAGGCAGTCTTTTTTATGGCTTATTAAGAAGTGTAAACGATGGAATTTTGTAGTAATCTCTCATGAAATGAACTATATTTGATGTTTTCAAGGGTAATTTTTTATTTAAGAAGTTTAGAACATGATTCCAATTCCTGATGTGTCATTTATTCGCGAAGCGGATTCTTACACTATTATTAATGAGCCTGTTACTTCAATTGATCTGATGGAGAGAGCAGCGACAGCTTTGTTTAATGCGCTTGTTGGAAAGCTACAGCCAACCCAACAGATTGTGATCTTTGCAGGTAGTGGCAATAATGGAGGCGACGGACTTGTGTTAGCCCGGTTGCTCGATCAGCACAATTTTCCTGTTAAAGTTTACCTAGTACGTTTTTCTGAAAAAGGGAGCCCTGATTTTGAAACAAATCTGCTGCGTTTAAGGGAGCAAACATCAATTGTTGCTAAACAAATATCTAGCGAAAGTGATTTTCCAGAGCTGTCCGCAGGTTGGATTGTAGTTGATGCTCTCTTTGGATCGGGCCTTAATAAAGGTGTGACTGGTTTGGTTGCTGATCTGATTAATTATATCAATAAACTTGAAGCTGTAATTGTTTCTATAGATATTCCTTCAGGTTTATTTGCAGATCAACCTACTGATATTAAGCATTCTGCTGTAGTTTCTGCAGATTACACCTATACGTTCGAATGGCCAAAACTTGCTTTTTTTCAACCTGAAAATGAATTATATGTAGGTAATTGGGAAGTTGTCCCAATCGGTTTGCATAAAGATATGCACAAAATGGATGTCACAAGAAATTATCTAACGCTTCAGGATGACGTCCGAAGTATGCTTCACGTAAGGCATCGGTTTTCACATAAAGGTACTTATGGTCATGCGCTGTTGCTTGCCGGTTCATCAGACAAGACTGGAGCTGCAATCCTTGCTGCAGAGGCCTGCTTACGAAGCGGAGCAGGTCTTATTCATGTTCATTTGCCTTCAGAAGCAGTTCTTCCGTTGCAAAATCACTTGCCGGAAGCGATGGTAAGTATTGATGAATCAAAGGATTTTATTAGTCAACTTCCTGATTTGGAAAAGTTTAATGCAATAGCTGTTGGGCCTGGAATTGGTGTTGATGTTTCAACAGCTTCAGTAGTTAAATTACTGATTCAGAACGCTTCTATACCACTCATCATTGATGCGGATGCATTGAATATTCTGTCAGAGAATAAAACCTGGTTAGCATTTTTGCCCGCTAACAGCATTCTGACACCGCATCCTAAAGAGTTTGAACGATTGGTTGGAAAGTGGAAAGATAGCTTTGAAAGGATTCAAATACAAAAAGACTTCTCAATCCGATACGCTGTTTATGTTGTTTTGAAAGGAGCTTATACTTGTATCAGTTGTCCGGACGGGAGGTGTTTCTTCAATTCAACAGGAAACCCTGGAATGGCGTCAGCAGGTAGCGGTGATGTATTGACGGGTATATTACTTGGCTTGATGGCACAGCATTACACCCCATTGGAAGTTGCAATAATGGGAGTTTATCTGCATGGTTTGGCAGGTGATTTGGCTTCAGAGCAACAATCTCAGGAAAGTATGATAGCAAGCGATATCGTTCAGAATTTAGGGGCTGCATTTAAGCATATCGCTTCAAAAGACTAAGACGATCTATATAATTCCTTGATTTATAACAATTTTGCGAATAATACTGCCCTCTTTTGTTGATAGTTGTAAGAAATATGTGCCAGGTTTGCATTGTGAGCACTCTATTCTTTCATTTAACAGATTTGAAGTTTCTGCGGTCTGATAAAAAACCTGTTTCCCTGCCAAATCAGTGATCTGGAATGTGACAGAAGTCTTATTGGCGAAATCAGCCTCAACGAAAAAAACTCCATTTGTCGGATTTGGGAAAATTTTCAATGAATTGAGATTTGGTATTTCGTTTACATCAGTTAACCCATTAATCTCTAGCCAGTTGATATTGTATTCGCCTGCAATTGAATATAACCGCAACGTTTGATTTCCTGCCGGAAGTGTGATATTAATTGTTTGTGTTGCCCATGTTTGCCAGCCTCCAGTTGAGGTAAAGCTGATTGTTTGAAGGGCATCGAACGAGCCGCTGCTATTGGTCCTGATTGAAACCCTTCCATTTGAATATATCGAAGCAACACGAAACTTAAAGCTATATACGCAAGCCTCTGGTACAGAAATATTGTAATCTAAATAATCACCGTTGTTTGCAAAACCCACGTTCTTGCCTCCGCCGGTATCTGTGCAGTCTTCCAATTGAAAACCATAATTGTAATTGAAATCTTCTGCCTGAATTTTAGTTGGTGGGATATGGCGCAGGGGCAATAAGTTCTTGATTGCTTTATTGGTGAAAGCACTTAAAAGCTGGTCGCCGCTAAGAACTGAACTTCCTGTATAGCTAAGCGTAACTGTTTGATTAAATTGCAGTTCTTCAGACAGATGAAGGATTAATAACTGACTGTTATTGGGGTCAATTTCAAGTGATTGAATAGCGAATGAATTACCGTTGACTTTCAGATTGAAATCAACAGGTGAGGCATTTAACTCAGTGATTGGTTTGTTAAGAGTTAAAATGATAGCATCACCTTCAACTGATGTTTCTCCCGAGATGTATCCAAAAGAAACCCCTGAAACAGCTGTTGGATTTAAAAAGCGGAAGAAATTCATGTTTGAACCGCCTTTATCAAAATAGACCCTAACTGCGTTACTGCCAGCTGGAAGTATTACATTATCGATGGTAGTTGAAAGCCATGTTTGCCATCCCCCGGTAACTGGTAATTGTTTTGGTGGACAAACGTCAACACCATTTACTTCAAAATGAACGATTGCAGGTCCCGATGCCGAGGCGGTACGAAGCATGAGTTGATAGGCCGCTGCACTGTCACTTTCAATGGTAAACTGAAGCCATTCGTTATTTTCGGTCCAGCCTACACCAAAACCATTTGAAGATGAATGATTGTCATTACATTCTTCAATATCAACACCATCATTGCGATAGCTCCATCCTTGATTCCAGTTGGTGAATGAGTTGGTATTCAAGTGATAATTTGCTGTGTCTGTGTCCCAATAGGCAAAAGAGCATTTCCCCAAATCGTAGTTTACGAAATGGATTGGATTGTTCACATGATGTGGTTTGAAGGGTAATGTGGCATCCGAATGTGGCTGACGCAACATAGCGTCAATAACATCTTGTTGCACAGTGCAGTTTTCAAAAAGATGATTATCAGCCCAATCCATAACTGCAGCAAAAGCTTGACTGGCAGTAATTTGAGGACTTCCGGTTTTCCAATATGAAATCAGGTTATTGTATTGGGCGCTCTCTGGTACCATAAGAACATTGTTAATACCAGCTTTTTTGACCGGCCACCACGACCAACCGATTTTATTCTGTTCGGCAAGCGCGATTAGGCTTGTAAACCAAGAGTTGGAGTTTTCACCGGTTTCACCTAACCAGATTGGTATGTTGTGCGTATTTCGCAGGTTGATCATCCATTGGATAGATTCCTGCGTATTATAGGTCCAGTATTTATGAAAACTGTATACCATATTGTTATCCCATGGAGGGGTTAATCCTGTGTAATCATTTGCAAACCAGTTGCCTTCGATAATAATCATATGGTTGTTGTCAACCTGACGAATGGCATTTGTAATGTTGACATAAGTCTGCTTGAGTAATGTTCCGTTGGGAAGCTCCCAGTTTGGTTCATTGATTAGGTCGTATCCGCCAATCCAGGGTTCGTTAGCATAACGCTGAGCGAGTTTGCGCCAAAGTGCGACAGTTTTTCGGCGATTTTCAGCACTTTCCCATAAAGAAGGTTTGGTGGGGTCATAATCCGAAATATTGGCGTCGTGTCCCTGACCTCCAGGTGCTCCATGTAAATCAAGAATGAGATAAATTTCATTATCTCCACACCAATCCAGCAAGCTGTCAATTCGTACAAACCCACTTTCGAACCAGGTATCTTGACCTACAATAGGTTCATCTTCAATAGGTAGGGTAAACCATTTGTAATGCATAGCCACACGAACGCTGTTGAACCCCCATTCTTTCATTGCTTCAACATCACGACGAGTGAAATGATTATCCAGCCATTTTTCGTAAAAGATATTGGTATTATTTACACCAATAGTTTCGATTAACTTATTTCGAAACTGTGTTTGAGTGCCTGCAAAATCGGCGGTCTTCATCATATAACCTTCCTGCAGCAACCAATTGCCTGTACCAATGCCTCGCAGCAGAACTTCGCTGCCATTTCCATTGTGAATCAATTTTCCACTTGCATGTAAAAATCCTTGCGCTTGAACTGGCAGTAGTTGGATAATTAGACCCAAGCAAGCCAGCAGAAGTTTTAATGTGTTTTTCATAGAGATGAAGATATGTAAAATTATTTTGAATTTACAATTAGCTTAATTTGAAAGTTAAGGTTACAAACATACGTTTTTAGCTTGTATTGATAATGTCTAATTATACATCAAAAATGCATCAAAAGGCTATATTTGATGAATTATGGTGTAGAATTTAAATTTCAAGGAATTGATTTGTGTCTGAAATCGGACAATTGATTATTAAAAAGACAAGTCTTGTAGATTAATTCACATTGTGATTATTTTCACAGTGATTTGTTTAACTAATTGAATATTTGTGTAGTTTTGCTTTCTTTTTTAAAATTTGAATACAAAACAAATAGCAATATGAAAAAACTAGCCGTAGTTGCTTTTGGTGGCAACGCACTTTTGAGATCAAACGAAAAGGGTACAATTGATGAGCAGGAAGCAAATGCTTTTGCAGCATGTACAAATTTGATTAGTTTGATCAATCGCAATTACAATATTGTGATAACCCATGGAAACGGGCCACAGGTTGGAAATATATTATTGGCAAATACAGCTGGACACAAACTCTATGGAATGCCCGATATGCCTTTAGATATTAGTGTAGCTTATTCACAAGGATTCATTGGATATGTTATCGAACAGCAACTTCGAAATGTATTGATGGCCAGAGATATGGATCGTGATATTATTTCAATTATCACACAAGTTTTGGTAAACAAAGATGACGTGGCTTTTTTGAATCCAACAAAGCCAATCGGTCCATTTTATACCAAAGAAGAAGCAGATTTGATTACAGCTGAGACTAAATCTGTTTTTAAAGAAGATTCGAGAGGAAGAGGTTGGAGAAAAGTTGTTGCATCACCTAAGCCATTGGTGATATTCAATCGACAAACGATTGAAAAAATTGCCCGTGAGGGTCATATTGTCATTGCCGTTGGCGGTGGTGGAATCCCATGTTTTTATGTTGAATCCAACAAGTTGCAAGGGATTGATGCCGTCATTGACAAAGATTTGGCAAGTTCGTTGCTGGCTTCACAGATTCGTGCTGATAAGTTTTTTATTCTCACCGATGTTCCAAAGGTTTGTATCAACTTCAATACTCCTCAGGAAAAAGCATTGGATAAAATTACCATAGCTGATGCTAAAAAGTACCTCGAAGAAGGTCAGTTTGGCGAAGGCAGTATGGCTCCCAAAGTAAAGGCTGCCATCAAATTTGTTGAAAGAAGTGGTAAAGATGCTATTATTACAGAATCAACCTTGCTTGGAGTTGATAATGGTGGAACACGTATAACTATTGTTTAGTCAGTTAATTACATAAAAAAAGGGCGCTCATTGAGCGCCCTTTTTTTATGCTTCTTCCTTTTCGTTTAGCTTCACATAAAAGGCAACCTTTTCGAGTGAAGTTATCATATCATATTCTTCCAGATAAACTTCTTTTGGAACAGTAACAGGTTTAGGAGTATAATTGAGAATTCCTTTGATACCGGCTTTTACTAAAGCATCTGTCGTTTGACTGGCAAATTCTGCTGGAACAGTCATTATACCAATCCGGATATCTTTTTCCTTTATAATTTTATCCATCTCTTCGGATGAATAGCAGGGCACTCCCGACATCGAATTACCTATTTTATCCGGATTGATATCGAAGCTTGCCACTATCTTCAGATGAGAGCGTTTACCTGAAAAATAATTGATGAGCGCACGGCCTAAATTCCCCATTCCGATGATGGCTACATTGATACCTTCTTGTGAATCAATTATTTCGCCAATAAGGTCGATCAGTTCTTTAACGTTATATCCTTTTCTTAAGGTTCCTGTATAACCAATAAGCATCAAATCACGTCGCACCTGAACAGCGGTAATATGTTGAATTCGGGCAATTTCATGAGAATAAATGTGTGTTTGCCCTTTATCGAGACAGATCAACAATGCGCGTCGGTATTGACTTAACCGCTCGATCGTTTTGTGTGGAAGATGTTTCATTAGCCCTTTGCTTTTTGGTTTTTTAATCAACTCAGCAAAAGTAATCAATGCACTTTGTAAAATGCAAGTTTTTTGTTATTTATTTAACATTGTTAGTTTATATCACTGTTGTTAACATATGTAACAAATGGTGTTGTAACTACGCTATAGGTCATATATTCAGTCAGTTAAACTACTTAACTATAGCTAACGATTCCTAATAATATAAATGAAGAAAAACCCAATTCTTTGTAGAGAATGAATGAACTAGAGAAAAAGTGCAAGAAAACCAATATTTTAAATCACTGTTGTCCGGTTAAAATTTGAGATTCTTCGCTAACGCTCAGAATGACTGTAATTTATGTAGATTTACAAGGGGAGGGCGCTTGGTGGCGGCGAAGCCGCTACCAAGCGCCCTCCCAGTTTTTCTAAAACACTGTCATTCTGAATCCCGCACGTGCGGGAAAGTGGTGTGAAGAATCTCTTTTACATTTTCAAGATTTATCCGGTCAACAGTGATTTTTAATAACTATAAATGTTGATCGGCGATCCATTTATACCATTCTTCGAAGCCTTGGCCTGTTTTGGCACTCATTTCAATGAACTTCAAATTTGGATTTACTTTTTTAGCTGTATCAAGAAAATCTTTCATGTTAAAATCAAGGTAAGGGAGCAGGTCGGTTTTGTTGATTAGGCACAATTGTGCTGTTTCAAACATATTCGGATATTTCGCAGGCTTATCTTCACCTTCAGTCACGCTTATAATTACCACACGCTTTGTTTCTCCTAAATCGAAAAGAGCCGGACAGACAAGGTTTCCGACATTCTCGATGAAAAGGGTGCTTTTCGGAGCGACACCCAATTGCTTAACGGCTTTGTTTACCATGAGAGCATCCAGGTGGCAGCCATTTCCTGTATTGATTTGAATAACAGGGGCACCTGCTTGTTCGATCCTTTTGGCATCATTTAGGGTTTGTTGGTCACCTTCAATAACATAACAATTGAAAGTAGTTCCTTTTTCTTTTATGGTACGTTCAAGTACAGAGGTTTTGCCCGAACCGGGAGAGCTAACTAAATTGAACGCAACAACCTGTAATGCATCGAAATAGCCTCGGTTTTGTTCGGCCTGCATATCATTTTTTGAAAGTATATTCCGTTGTATATTTATTGTTTGACTCGCTAAATTGGTATGTACATGGGGATGATTATGATCATGTGCATGATTATGATCATGTGCATGATCGTGGTCATGGGCATGCGGGTGATCATGGTCATGATCATCATGACTATGGAAATGCGCATGGGCATATGGACCATGCTGATGTTCATGGGTATGATTTGTTGCTCCTTCTGAAGGTTTTTTATAGGTGATATGATCATCTTCACCGCATCCGCAAGTTCCACACATAGCTTTAAAGTTTTAATTTTAAAAGAGATAGAGTCTCTTCTTTATAAATCAATTTTATCTGAATTCATTTGTCTGGCAATTCAGAAATGTGTTGCAAAGTAAGCATTATTCATCGAATTGATTGGGGATTTTATACTTTATCATGCAAAAACTTCAAATAGAAATGAATGAACAGTGTTCTTTTTCAGAATTTATCAGAGCATTTTTCTTATTGGAATGCAACGATAAAGTATTCATAAACAAAGAGGTGAGAAGGGGATTTGACTGAATAATTTCAAAGTTGTTCACATTAACAGGCGAAGGCTGATAATTGAGTAGAAAGGTTAGTTGCTGCTACAAGCTATTAATAATCACCAGTTTTCCTTGATTTCGAAGGCGATCGGCAATTTTTTGAATAATACGTTGTCGTTTGCGTAAACCCTGCTGTTTGATCTCGATAGCTGCTTCGTTTAAGTTTTCGGCTAAACCTAACCAAATGTTTATCCTATCGGCATTTTTGAGGTATTCGGCCAGTTCTGTGGCAGGAGAAGCGTCGGGAAAGAGTTCGATATCTTCATCAAGTAGATGGTAAGCTTGGTTAAGCGTGATCATTCCTTCAGTCACAAGCTCAAAGCCATCAAGGGAATAGGAGGGAGGTGTAATTGTGTTATCAGGTTCATTTACTGATAAATGTAAATTTAAGATTCGGGAAGTTATCCGGGCTGTTGACCCTCCGCAAATCAAATGAATGCCGTTACTTTGCTGGAAACTTTTAACCCAGTTCTCGTCATCTGCCAAGCGGTTTGGAGGACCGCTGAGAAGGTTTACAACAATTCCGCGTCTATTTACTGCAACGAGAACTGAACAATCATCCCCTTTATTTTCAGGCCAGTAAGACCTTCCTTTGTCATGAACACTTTTTGCAATGAATTGACCATCAATTCTTTCGATTGGAAGATGAGTCTGAAGAAATTGCCGTACACCTTCTGCACCCCAACCTTCCGGGAAGTGCAATCCGATACCTGCCTGGGAAATTCCATCAGAGACTAAAACCAGGGCCTCGCCTTTTGATATCTGGCAGTCGGATTCGTGAATAATAGCTTTCTGACGCGTATAAACCCTGTCGCGCAAAACCTGAGCATACGAATGATTCATTTGCAGCGGAGGTGGCATCTCATAACTGAGGATAGTCGTTTGTCCGTTATTTAGAATTCGGGCGATCGTAAACACAGCAAAAGGACTTCCATTGCCCCAGACAAGGTCCATTGTTGCCGAAACTGCATCGAAGGCCTCACGAATTGTCATGCCCATTTTAATCAACTGTAAAAGTCGCGAAACACACATGGATGCCGCAATATTGGCTTTAATACCTGAACCTAAACCATCAGCTAAAACAAGAGTTGTAGCTTCCGAATCGCGCAAAACACCATGAGCATCACCACATGGCTGACCATGCTTTTTTGAGGATTGAACTGCAAAAACATCGGTATGTATATACATGCGGGATCATTTTTTAATGGAGTCGATGAGTTTTTTCATCAATATTTCTCCGGCAGCAGTATGCTCTCCAAGAAATTTAGCAAGTTCTTGAGCCATACTTATTTGATGTTCAATAAGTTCCTGTGCTTTTATAACAGTTTCAGATTGCAACTCACGAAGTTTTTCTTTACTCGAACTCGTATCAGTTATATCCATAAAGATACCAACATAATGCTGGTTTTCAGGAAGGACATATGCCACAAGGTGGCAAAGCAAATTGTAATTGCTATAATTAGTTTTGCTTCGGTAAACTTCAACTTTTTTTGTTACGAGTTGTTCAAATGGATCAGGATCAATCAGATAACTTATTTTTTTTGCTAATAAGGCATCCGAACAGGAGAACATTTTTTTAAAAGCCGGGTTCATATGAATCATACGCAATTCCTGATCGAGTAATACAATCCCGTTGGGATCATAATCAATCATTGTATCGAACTTTTGCTCAGCGATACGTCTCATATAAGGCATACACATTTCGGGTTCAGCCAGCCCTTTCAAAACTGCTATAGCTTTTGTTCTGCAATTTGGATAGCCGCATGCTGTGCAGTTAAGTTCATCGGATGGGGTTAGCTTGCCGGTTTTTTTGAGGACCTCACGTATTTGATCCTCAGTAAAGTCGCTTTTTATACCCGAATGAAATGTGTCAAAATGTGTAGATGTTGACTTGAGTGAATTGACACTTGCAGGATCGGGTTTTCGCTGTTTTGCAGCATAGTTTAAAATTGCTGTTCTGTTTTGAATGCCAGTATGCTTGTTTCCTGCAAATGGCCCGTTGATACAGCCATTTTTACAAAACATCGGCTCAATAATCAGGTTACCGGTTGATTCATTCAGGGCTTCCAAGGCGTCTTTCACTTCCCGAAAACCGCTTACAGCAATAACATGTTCATCCAGCATATCGGTTTTCAGTCCGGCTGTTCTTAGCAATCCACCCTCTAAAGGGAAAAGACTTGCATCACCCGGAACAAGATCGTCGAAGGAACTTTCCTCACATTGATCCAAATTTATCTGCCTGATGCTGAGCAACTCATCCAGCTCTTCAAAAGTTAGAACGGCATCAACAAGATTTTTATTTACCGACCACTGGGCTTCATCTTTTTTAGCAACACACGGACCTACAAAAACTACTTTTCGGTCAGGAGCTGTTCTTTTTAGCATTTTCGCATGAGCAATCATTGGAGAAACCACTTCAACAAGAAAACCTGCAAGCTCTGGTTTTTCGTGCATGACATAATTGACTGTTGCTGGGCAAGCAGTACAGACATTTGCATGATGTGCATTTTCATTTACATAAGTGGCAGTAGCTTTGGCACTTTGGTAGGCTCCAATCGCTGTCTCGGAGATGTTTGAAAAACCTGCCATTCGCAAAGCAGATGGCAATCGCTTTTGTTGCCATTCATCGTAATAAATTACAAAAGAAGGGGCGATACTTATGGCGATCTGTTGATTTTCCTCCATCATTTGCAGCACCTTGTTATAATCAGTGCGATAAGCTTTTGCTTGCTGCGGACATGCTGTGATGCAAGTTCCACAGGCGATGCAAAGTTTTGTAATGACTTCAGCCTGACCATCTTTCATGCGGATTGCCTGAACCGGACAAACGCGCACACATCGGTAACAATCGCGGCATTTAGCGCGGGAGGTATAAACCACCGGGAGTTTGTCTTTCGGACGGGTTTGTTGTGTCATGACACTTTAATTATTTGAATAAAATTTTCAAGGTTAAATAAAAATGGAACCCACCCGTGGTTGACACCATACCTAAAAGTATGCAAGCCAAATCGGGTGAGTTTTCCATTATCCAACTAATTCTAACCAAAATTAATTCACTATTTTTATATTATTTTTTAATCCTATCCTTTGTATTTCGCTATCTAATAATGCTTTAGCTTTTTCAAAGGTAGCGTGTTCCAAAATCTTTTCATTTACACGTAAAACAGGGCCTCGGTCGCATCGTTCGAAACAGAATGTAGCTTTTACATCAACCATATCTTCCTGGCCTTCAAAACCAACGATGTCGGAGAGTTTGTTATCAGCTACATATTGACTCATTTTTTTAAGAAGATCTTGAGCGCCACGCATATAGCAGTTTGTTCCTACGCAAACATATACTTCAATTTTTGGATGATCCGTGTTTCTGATTGTAATAACCTGATCAGTGATACGTTTGCGACCATGGTAATGCGTGTGAAGAAGTTCGTGCGCTTTATGACCTCCAATTTCGCCTAATGTCATCTGATACAACTCCTTAACGTAAGGGTTGTCCTGAGATTTATGCAACTCAAGTTGTTTATCGGCATTGTATAATCCCTGCATGCGTTTTTTCTTGAAGTCAGGGTCGAAGCTAACAGGCTGACCGCCACCGGCAATACATCCGCCCGGGCAAGCCATGACTTCAATTAAGTCGTAAGTAGATTCTCCGGCAATGATACTATCACAAAGTTTTCGGGCGTTGGAGAGGGTATGGGCGATGCCAAGACGTAAATGAATTGTTCCCAGCTGCATTTCAACAGTTCGGATGCCATCCAATCCGCGAGCCATTTTCAAATCGGTATCAATTAGTGTTTCGCCTGTAATTTTTTCATAAGCAAAACGAAGAACAGCTTCACTAACACCACCCGTATTGCCAAAAATGACACCTGCGCCCGTTTTAAATCCTAACGGCATATCAAATGATTCCGGTTTTAGTTTGGTAAACTGAAGTCCGGTTTCATGTATCATCCTTCCAAGGCCCTCGGTAGATAACACATGATCAACTTCGGGTAATCCACCATGGATAAATTCTTCTCTTTTTGCCTCAAATTTTTTGGCAGTGCATGGCATTATTGAAACAATGACAAGGTTCTCAGGTTTCACTTTGAGCAGCTTTGGCAAGATTTCGCGAGCAACGCTACCAAACATCTGTTGAGGAGATTTGCAGGAGGAAAGATTTGGCAGTAATTCAGGGTAATATTGTTCAGCAAATTTCACCCAGCTGGGGCAGCAAGAAGTGAATTGAGGTAGGTTTTCATTGTTTAACTTACGTTGAATGAACTCGGTAGCTTCCTCCAGGACGGTAAGGTCGGCAGCAAAAGACGTATCATACACCTGATCGAACCCCATTCTTTTCAGGGCTGCAACAATCTGACCCGTGCTGATAGTCCCAGCCTCCATTCCAAAACCTTCTCCTAAAGCAACCCTTACAGCAGGTGCAAGTTGAGCAACAACATATTTTTCAGGGTTTTGAATAGCTTTCCAAACTTCTTCTGTTTCGGGCTTAGGTACAAGTGCACCGACAGGACAAACAGAAACGCATTGGCCGCAGTAAACACACTCTACATCTTTTAAACTTTTATTAAATGCAGGCCCAACGATCGTTTTAGCCCCACGATTGATA
>Ga0351879_1023_pt1 | contig 29996 bp, 29 predicted proteins | sample BONcelFGM3001D15_FD_206782 | JGI IMG/M metagenome (GOLD analysis project Ga0351879, IMG submission 206782) | Enriched cells from coal bed in the Powder River Basin, Montana, United States - BONCAT cells FGM rep3 HSBNCT.FGM.300.1.D15 ... | reverse complement strand
ATATGTAACAAATCGGCTTTTAAATGTTGAATGACAGGCGATATAGAATCGTTATTGGGTCTGAAGTTGAAATACGCTAGCAAACTTCTTTCACTTCTTTTTTCTTTTTTGTTGTTGATGTTTTCAGCTTGCGAAGAAAATTATACTCCAAAACCACGCGGGTATTTTCGCATCGATCTTCCTGCGAAATCTTATCAATTATTTGACGATGCTATTCATTATAGTTTTGAGTATTCAGTTAATGCTCAAATAGAGAAAGATCAAAGCAATACCGCTGCTGTCGATTGGTTTACAGTTCATTATCCACAGCTTCATGCTGATTTATATCTCAGTTACAAACAGATTGACAGCAATCTTCCGCTTTTTCTTGAAGATGCACGTACCATGGCATTCAAACATTTGCCGAAAGCCAATTCGATTTCCGACAGCGTTTTTCACATTGCTGCTGATGTTAGTGGGTTGTTTTATTTTATCAATGGAAAGGGAGTAGCCTCACCTATACAGTTTTATGTGACTGATTCGACCCATAACTTTGTGAGAGCTGCGCTGTATTTCAACTTCAGACCCAATAACGATTCTATATCGCCTGTCATTCAACATTTAAAAGCCGATTTGTTACATATGGTGGAATCTTTCAAGTGGAAGAAATCTACTGCTGTAAAGGGCTAGCTAATCCTTTTATTATTTTCGGAAACTTCCAATTGAAGTTTGTGCAGCGAACCGACGGTTAAAAATCCATTTTGGATTACTTCAGCACATATTGATTTTGAATTACCAAAGTTGAGGCTTCAAAGCTGATACATGCCTTTTTTTTCTACTTTTACGGCCTAATTCAAAATCACCCTGATGAAACAATTATTCAGCTTTTTATTCATTATCGCTCTTTCCTGTAATGTGATAGCGCAGGAGCAAATGATCTATAAACGTGTTAAAATAGCACTGGATGGGAAAGAAATGATAGATCTTGCTCAAACTGGTATTGATGTAACTGAAGGTATTTATAAAGCAGGACATGCTCTTGAAACAGACCTAAGTACAGAAGAAATTGCTAAGGTTGAAGCAGCTGGTTTTCAAGTAAATGTAATAATTGAAGATGTTTCATTATTTTACAGTCAACGTGCTGCTTCTGAAGCTGGAATTCCAATAACTCGGGATCCTTCTGTTGAGTTTCCTGTTCCTGCAAACTGGGAATATGGAAGTATGGGTGGTTTTTATACCTATGCACAAGTGCTCGAAAAGCTTGATTTTATGGCTGCTCAATGGCCTGATCTGATAACTGTTAGAGCAGCTGTTAATCCTCTGACACCTTCACATTTAGGAAATCCAATATGGTGGGTTAAAATAAGTGACAACCCTGGCGTTGCAGAAGAAGAGCCACAAGTGCTTTATACTTCGCTCATACACGCAAGGGAAGGTATTGGGGTGCAGCAAATGATATATTTTATGTTGCATCTTCTCGAAAATTATGATTCAGATCCTTCTATTCAGGCACTTGTAAACAGCAGAGAACTTTATTTTATTCCGGTTGCTAATCCTGATGGGTATTTATATAATCAGCAAACCGATCCCAATGGTGGGGGCATGTGGCGCAAAAACCGCAGAAACAACGGTGGGTCTTACGGAGTGGATATTAACAGGAACTTTGGTTATAAATGGGGAATCGACAATAATGGATCATCTCCCAATCCTTCTGACCTTACCTATCGCGGACCTTCAGCTTTCAGTGAGCCTGAAACAGATAATCTTCGTCAATTTGCTGAATCCCATAATTTTAAAATTGCACTTAACTATCATTCATACAGCAATTTACTTCTTTATCCTTGGGGTTACACAGACGAATTTTGTCCTGATGATGCCATTTTTAATGCTCATGCCACACTCATGACACGCGACAATGGCTATACCTTAGGGCCAGCCAGTACAACAATCTATCCTACCAATGGAGGCTCTGACGACTATATGTATGGTGATACTCAAAATAAAAATGCGATTTTCTCATACACACCTGAGCTTGGAAACGATGGTGATGGCTTTTGGCCTTCTTTAAGTAGAATTATTCCGCTGTGTCAGGAAAACATGATTCAAAATATGATGGCAGCTTATTTATCGGGTAGCTATGGAAAATTGATTGATCTTTCGGAAACCATTATTGGTGAGCGTAGTTTTTATTTGCCTTTTAAATTGCAACGACTTGGCTTTGGTGAGTCTGAAGGTTGGGAAGTTTCGATTACTCCTTTGGATGAACACATTACATCCGTTGGACCTGATGTCGAAATCGGACAGCTCGACATGTTAGAAACGGTGAACGACTCATTGCAAATTACTTTGAGCACATCGATCCAAAGTGGGATGGCATTTCGTTTTCTGCTTCATTTAAATAATGGAGAATATGTTCTTACTGATACCATAACAAAAATGTTTGGCTCAACTTCTGTCATTTTTGAAGACGATTGCGATCAAATGGTAAACTGGACATCCTCCACTTGGGGAGTAACAACATCTTCGTTCGTAAGTTCGCCTGCATCGATATCCGATTCACCATCAGGTAATTATAGTAGTAACGTGAATAATATTATCACGTTATCACAGCCAATCGAACTTCCCGAAACTCCATATGCCAACCTTAGCTTTTGGGCTAAGTGGGATATTGAATCAGGATGGGATTACACACAGGTTTTGATAAAACCATCAGGTTCTTTTGTTTGGACAGCCCTAAGTGGAAAATATACGAAGGCCGGAAATAGTAATCAACTGCAAGGACAGCCGCTTTACGATGGAACTTCTGTTTGGGTTAGAGAAGAAATAGATTTGACACCTTATGCAGGAACAAATTTTCAGCTGCGTTTTGTCCTCACAAGCGATGGATCGGTGGTAGGCGATGGATTTTATTTTGATGATGTAAAAATAGTTATGCTCGACGTTGAAACAAGTTTAACAGAAACTGACAAAACAAATCCTTCGTTTAAACTTTATCCTAATCCAACAACTGATGTTGTAAATATGGAAACCAATAACGTATTTGTATCAGGTGAACTAATCGAAGTTGTTGATTTGCAGGGAAGAGCAGTTGCTCAACAAACAGTTAGCAATAACACATCTAAATTAGCAATGAATATAAAAGCGCTCGTTCCCGGGATTTATTTTGTGAAAAGAAGCTCACAACCTCAGAATCCTGTTCGATTAGTAATACAATAAGAATCAAGCAGAGAATCTAAAATCCTCCATAAATCTTTGCTGATTTGTGGAGGATTTTTGTTTTACAACTTTCCTCAATTAAGGATTAGACTCAAGTAGAATTTATGGTGAAAAAAATGAACCTAACGCAATTGAAGGAACAATTTAGCTTACCTTTGGACGCGCTTCCGGCAGATTTCGGAAGCTATCAACAGATTGAAAATCATAAATAAGTCGGCCTATGATTGAAACGGTTAAAATGGGTAGATTGCGCTGGCACCACATCCACCAGCCCATTGACAAAGATTTTGATTTCCTGAAGGATAAATTCCATTTTCACCCTCTTGATATTGAAGATTGTAAGTCGCTTAACCAACGACCAAAAATTGATATTTACGATGATTATTATTTTTTGATCCTTCATTTTCCAAATTTTGATAAGCAGAATCTTTTTATCAAAACCAAGGAGGTGAAAATATTTTGGGGAGAGGATTATATCATCACCATCGAAAAAAACCCTTGGATAGCTGGTCAGATGTTCAGTGAATATAAAAAGATTGAGGAAAACGACCAGGATTTTGAAATTGGAACTTCCGACGCCCTGCTCTATAAACTGCTCGAGCGTTTGATGTCGGAATCTATCTATTTATTGAGAAAAACAGGTCTTGATTTGGAACTTATCAACAGGGAACTGTTTAACAATAAGCCGGTTAAAATCATTGAACGCATTTCGGTAACCCGAAAAAATATCATTCTTGTCAATACCATCTTTAAACCGCAACTTCGTCTGTTTCATAAATTTGAAACGGGTCAGATAAGCGGTTTTGCTGATAATATGGAAGAATATTGGGGCAATATCCTCGACTATTACCAAAAAGTATGGGACATGACCGAAGATTATGAAGATTTGATTGAAGGTCTTTCGAAAACCTTTGACTCGATGCAGACCAATAAGACCAATGAGATCATGAAGATTCTTACGCTTATTTCCGTCATCATTCTACCTCTAACTTTTATAACCAGTCTTTATGGGATGAATGTTGTGCTTCCGATGCAAAGTCTTGGAGCAGCCTTTTGGGTGTTGGTTATTGGTATGGGAGTTTTAACCATCTCCATGATTTTTTATTTCAGACGTCGCCGCTGGATGTAACTATTCAACCTTGGGAAGTTTTTCATTGAAAATGATGTCTTGACGTTTTGTCGATGCATTATTTACTAGTTCAATCAATTGAATTAGAAAATCGTGATCAAGTCCGAGATTGGATCCAATAGCAAGTCGATCTTCATTTATGTGTTCCCGTCGTTTAAGTTGAAGTCTATTCAATTTATTCGCTTTTTTGTATGATCCTATTTCTTCAATAATTTCCATGCGTTTTGCCAGCAGCAGGAGTAATTCCCCATCAAGTTTATCAATTTCTGTTCGTAGCTGCTCTAAAGGTAGGTCAAAATGTATGTTTTTAGGATGGATGTTGAAATTAAGAGCATCCAGCATCTTCCTCAGCTCAAAAGGGGTAATCTGCTGAGCTGCATCTGTTTTAGCAGTATCAGGATTTAAATGCGATTCAATCATAAGTCCGTCAGTTTCCAAATCGAGGGCTTTTTGAGCAATTTCCTGCAATAGAGATCTTTTTCCACTGATGTGACTGATATCAGTGATCAGAGGAAGCTTAGGAAAAAGGCGCTTTAATTCCATAGGAATTTCCCACATAGGAGCATTTCGGTAGGGTGAATTTGCAAAATAATGAAATCCGCGATGTATGGCAGCCAATTGATTAATACCAGCCATTTGAAAGCGCTCAATGGCTCCAATCCAAAGTTTCAGATCAGGTGTAAGTGGGTTTTTGATGAATAGGGGAATGTCAATTCCTTTCAGTGACTCTGCAAGCTCTTGTACCGAAAAAGGGTTTACAACCGTTCTGGCACCTATCCAAAGTGCATCAATACCATAATTGAGAGCTGCTTCAACATGATCAGGCTTTGCAACTTCTACAACAAGTTTAAAACCCGTTTCTTCTTTCACTTTTTGCATCCACCCGAGACCAATAGTCCCAACACCTTCAAACTCGTTGGGACGGGTACGGGGTTTCCATATTCCTGCCCTGAATATGTCCACTCTTTCGAGAGCTTTTAGTTGTTTGGCAGTTTCGATAAGCTGATATTCGGTCTCTGCACTGCAAGGTCCGCTGATAATTAATGGTTTATCATGACGAGCAAAAAACGCAGCGTTATGAGCCTTTTCGGATAGTGTTTGCATGAATGAGTAATTAGTGCAAAATTAACAAACTGATGGCACAAATGGTTAACATTCCAACAATACCATTACTTTGCTTAACAGATGGGAAGGATTTTTGTTGACATTTCTTTGTGTAAACAGAAAGTTATTCGATTATAAATAATTGATACATAGTATAGAACAATTTAATTTTTAGTTCACTTTACGGATTAAGCTCTATTTTTTGTTTTTTTGCATTTCTTTTCAATAAAATCCAAAACACGTGAAACGTACAGAAATTAAAGATGCGCTGCAAAGTGAGAACTTTGAGCAGGAAATGAATGTCAAAGGATGGGTTCGCACCAAGCGCTCCAGCAAAAATGTTGCTTTCATCGCTTTGAATGACGGTTCAACCATCCATAACCTTCAGTTGGTTGTCGATTTAGACAAAATTCCGGAGACAGAGCTGGCGCTGATGCACACCGGAGCATCGGTATCAGCCAATGGTTTTTTGGTACCTTCTGCAGGAAGTGGTCAAAGGGTGGAGCTCTCTGTTTCCTCAATTCAGCTGCTGGGCGAAGCTAATCCGGATGAATATCCTTTACAGCCAAAGAAACATTCATTGGAATTTTTGCGTGAGAAGGCTCATCTTCGTTTCCGAACCAATACATTTGGTGCTATCACCCGCATTCGTCATGCGATGATTTTTGCAATTCATAAGTTCTTCAATGACAAGGGGTATTATAACATTCACACACCCATTATTACATCCTCAGATGCCGAAGGAGCAGGTGAAATGTTTCAGGTGACAACACTTGATCTCGAAAAACTTCCAATGAATGAGGAAAATAAGATTGATTTTAAACAGGATTTCTTTGGAAAAGCATCGAACCTGACTGTTTCGGGGCAACTAGAGGCTGAACTGGCAGCTTTGGCTCTTTCAAAAGTTTACACCTTTGGTCCAACATTCCGTGCTGAGAATTCCAACACCTCAAGGCATCTTGCTGAATTTTGGATGATCGAACCCGAGGTGGCATTTTTTGATATCAACGACGATATGGATCTGGCCGAAGAAATGCTCAAATACCTCATTAAATATGCGTTGGAAAATTGCTCCGACGACCTTGCTTTCCTGAGCAAACGACTTGAAGAGGAAGAAAAGAACAAGAAGGCAGATGAGAAATCAATGGAGCTGATCAGCAAATTAAATTTTGTTCTAGAAAATTCGTTCGAACGTATCAGCTATACTGAAGCAGTTGATATTCTCAAAAATTCCAATCACAACAAAAAAGGAAAGTTTCAGTATCCAATCGAAAAATGGGGAGCTGACCTTCAATCAGAACATGAACGCTATCTTGTTGAAAAACACTTCAAAAAGCCAGTGATTCTGACCAATTACCCAAAGGAAATAAAGGCCTTTTATATGAAACAGAATGAAGATGGCACCACTGTCAGAGCCATGGACGTATTGTTTCCCGGGATAGGTGAAATCATTGGGGGCTCGCAACGTGAAGAAAACTACGCTAAATTGCTCAGTAGGATGGAAGAAATGCACATACCCGTTGAAAGTATGTGGTGGTATTTGGAAACCCGCAAGTTTGGTAGTGTGCCTCACGCCGGATTCGGTCTTGGCTTTGAGCGCTTAATGCTTTTTGTAACTGGCATGGGCAACATCAGAGACGTGATCCCTTTTCCACGTACTCCATTGAATTGTGAATTTTAGATTGCTTCATTCTTAAACTTTCGTCGTTTAACTTAATATATTGCATAGCTTACAGGGGAAAGAGTTTCAAACAAATTCTAATCCTCAAGAATCTTGTGAATAAATTTGTTATTCAAAATATAATTGTCGTAAATTCGTGATGAATTTTGGGAGCCATTTGGCACACAAGAAACTTTATAAGCACAACATTATCAGGCATGCTCAATCAAAGATTACAACAGAAACTCCTGCAAAAGCTTTCTCCTCAGCAGATACTGCTGATGAAGCTGCTTCAGATCCCTTCTGTTGCTTTGGAACAGCGCATCAAGCAAGAAATTGAAGAAAATCCTGCTTTGGAACTCGAAGAAGGTGCTGAGTTGGACGAAATGGACGACAACGATACTGATTACGATCAGGAGGAAAGTTTTGATGATGATGATCAGGATGAATACGACAGCAAAGATGATGAGTTCACTTTTGACGATTACATTGACGATGACGATGATATCCCGGATTATAAAACAAGTATAAATAATTACAGTCCGGATGACACAAAATATGATATCCCCTTTGCTAGCTCGGTAAGCTTTCAGGAGCTTCTGATTCAACAACTTGGATATCGAAAGTTGGATGAACGTAAATCGAAAATCGGCATCTATATTATTGGTAACCTCGATGATTCAGGTTATCTTAGCCGTCCTCTGGAGGCAATGGCTGATGATCTCCTTTTTGGAATGAATATAAAGACCAACAAAAAGGAACTCGCCGAAGTGCTTAGTATTATTCAGGAATTTGATCCTCCCGGTGTTGGGGCTCGTAACCTTCAGGAGTGTCTTATGCTTCAGTTACAACGATTGCAGGACGAGCAACCTGAAAAAGATTTTAGCCTCTCGCTCATGGTCATCGACAGGTTTTTTAATGAGTTTACCAAGAAACATTACGACAAGATAATAAAGCGGGCTGAGATTACCGAGGAAGAACTCAAAGAAGCTCTGAATGAGATCTTAAAACTGAATCCCAAACCGGGCAACAGTGTTATGGAATCTTCTAAAGAAAATCATTACATAATTCCCGATTTTATAATACATATCAATGACGGTGAGCTTGAGTTGAGTCTTAGCAGTAGAAATATGCCTGAGTTGCGTGTAAGCAAAACCTATGGCGAGATGCTGGAAATGTTCACTGAAAGCAAGAAAAACCGCTCCGATAAAGAAGCTCTTGTTTTTATCAAGCAGAAGATTGACTCAGCAAAATGGTTTATCGATGCCATTCGTCAACGCCACAATACCTTGTTCAGTACGATGGCAGCTATCATGGAGTATCAGAAAGCCTATTTCATAACCGGTGACGAAACGCGTTTGAGACCCATGATTCTCAAAGATATTGCCGAAGTGGTGGGTTTAGATATTTCGACTATTTCACGTGTTGCAAACAGCAAGTATGTACAAACACCTTTTGGAACATTTCTGCTGAAAAGCTTTTTTAGTGAATCCATGCAGATGGATGACGGAGAGGAAGTATCGACACGTGAGATTAAAAAGATATTAAGTGACTGTATTGAAGCTGAGATTAAAGACAAGCCACTTACAGATGAACAACTTACATCAATTTTAAAAGATAAAGGGTATCCTATTGCCCGTAGAACCGTTGCTAAATACCGAGAACAACTTAATATTCCGGTTGCCCGTTTGAGGAAAGAATTGTAGTATGACCGACCATTTACATCAGGGAAACCGTTTCTCCCATTTTATTTCATTGCTCTTTCATCCATTGCTGATGCCGAGCTGGGCATATGGCATACTCATCGGTTTTGGTGATCCTGTGCAGCATGAGCAAGAATGGCTGTGGTTGTGGATTTATGGTGTTTATGTATTTACTTTAACCTTTGTTTTTCCTGTGACGATCTTTCTTGTGATGCTCAAATATAAATGGATCAGTGCATTAAGTATGCCTGATCGTAAAGAAAGAGCAATTCCTATCTTGATCGCTGCTACTTTTTTCTATATTTTATTTCATTTTTCGCGTGGTCAGGAGATTGACCCTATTTTTGGTTTGTATATGCTCGGAGCTACCAGCCTGAGCTTGCTGAGTATGCTCATCAATCATTGGTGGAAAATCAGCTTGCATATGCTTGGAACAGGAGGAATAACGGCCGCTGTAGCAACATTGGCATTGTTTTTTAGTCCAACCTATTTTATTGCCTTATTAGGTATTGTATTGGTGGCTGGCGTTACAGGCTATGCACGTTTGAGGTTAGCCGCCCATAAACCAGCAGAAGTTTATGCAGGGTTTATCGTCGGGTTTATCTTTATTTTCAGCCTTTTCGCTTTTGCTATGGGAGGTAGATAATTCGAAATTCATAAAGAAGAACTATTTGCAAACTGGGAACTATGTCAAAGTGGCGAAAAACCATACCCGGTTGAACCATTAAAATGATTAATATGTATATGGCAGTTACAGAGGTTAAGTCTCAAAGTGATTTTATTTTGTTACTGACTTTCGAAAACGGTGAAAAGCGGTCATTTGATATGAAGCCTTATCTTGAAAAAGGGATATTTCAGGAATTGAAAAACGAACATCTTTTCAGAACTGTTAGAGTTGCTTTTGACACCATAGAATGGGATAACGAAGCTGATTTAGATACTGAAACTCTTTATCAGGTAAGTCAATTATGGACTGACAGTAATTATCACTCATCGCAAGTGAGTTAGTGCCGAATTGTTTAAGATGCAGTTAATGAAAAAATTATGGCTAAATGTTCGAATCTAAATTACCAACCATTAGTGTCCGGTTAAAATATGAGATTCTTCGCTAACGCTCAGAATGACTGTAATTTATGTAGGTTTACAAGGGGATGGGCTTGGTGGCGGCGAAGCCGCCACCAAGCCCATCCCGGTTTTTCTAAAACATTGTCATTCTGAACGTAACGAAGTGGAGTGAAGAATCTTTTATACTTTTTCAAGATTTATCCGGACAACAGTGATTACCAACTAAAATTAAAACCTATTTCAGACATTTTTTTCAGAAAGTTGTATTTTTGCGTTCAAATCAATAAAACAATGCAATTATGAAAACGGGTATTCTACTTTTTTTAGCAATTCTATTTAATGGGTACATTTATTCGCAGAATATTCAGGATGGCCTTCTTATTTATTTCCCATTCCAAGCTAATTGTTATGATCAAAGTGGAAATGGATTTCACGGAATTAATTTTAATGCAGAATATACCGAAGACCCATGGGGAAATTTAAACTCTGCATGTGCATTTAATGGATATAATACGCATGTTGAACTAATCAATGAGCCATCACTAAAACCGCCATTGCCACTTTCTTTTTCTTTTTGGGTTAAATTTAACAGTCTTGAGGCGAATGATAGCCAGATTTTCATAACAGACTTCTCGAAAAACATGTATTCTGGCGTTTGGTTTGGACTTAACCCGGATACATACCGTATGCAAATGAGTTATGGTAGTGGAATTCAAGATTGTACAGGACCAAATTGCCGACGGACAAAAACTGGAAATACTGTTTTCCAAACTGGAATTTGGTATTTTATTATTGGAGTTATTAGAGGTGAAACTGATATGAGTTTATTTGTTAATTGTGAAGATGATGGCGGATATTATTCTGGTAGTGGTGATGGCCTAGCTTATACTACAAACCTAGGTTCAATAGGCCGAACAGATCAGCTGCTTATAACACCTTATTATTTTCATGGGGTTTTGGACGAGTTTCGTTACTGGAACAGGTCGCTCTCTATCCTTGATATGGCTCATCTTTGTCTTCTCTCTTCAAATCAGACAAATCTGATGGATGAGGATAGTTCTCCTTTCAAACTAAAAGCAAACCCTGTAACAACAGAGATTCTACTTGAGTTCAGTAAGGAATTTGATAAAGCAAATTATAAGATTCAGAATCTGATTGGTGGGATTGAATCAGAGGGAAATATTTCGTCAGAGGCCTCAAAAATAAATGTAAGTGAAATTAAATCAGGGACATATATTTTATCTATAAATTACAAAAGTAACATATACCACCTAAAGTTTATTAAGATTTAGCTCATCTTAATAAAAAGCGTTGATTAGTTTTTTTGAGGGATTACTTCCCTTTGGGATGGTTATTAGAATTGATAAAAATTCTGAATGCTGAGATTAACCGTTAATATGACAGCTCAAAGTAACTTGAAAAGCATCTTATTAATTTTCACCGATTGCAATAGGTTTTGCCAGATTAAAAATGCTGGAAAAGGGTTGACCAAATCAAAAATCTGTTAATAAGGAGTTATCGTCAACCCTACTGAAAGCGGGTACATTTCTGGACCTAATTCACGCTGGAAAGTCCTTGTTGGCTGGTAGAAAGCAAAAACATTCATCCATTTGTACCCGATACGAAGGGTAGGGCCAAAGGTGTATTTTTCGAGAGCATTTATACGTTTTTCTTTAATGAGCCTGTAAGGGCCGCCTTCTTCAATTTGACCTCTGTATTTGACTTTGCTATCGATAGCAATTCCCATTTTGAAGCCAATGCCGATTTTCCAATTTTCTTTAAATTTAAAACGAAACTCAGCCGGAATATCCAAATAAACCAATCCCAACTTGCTTCTTTTGTAGTTGAGGTCTTCATCAATAGGGCTAAAAACAATGGTATCTGCTTTTACGTTATCAATACGGCCATTGCTGTAAAAATTGTGTGTTCTGATTCCTGCACCAAGGGCAAAGATATGTTTGCTTTCACCTACTTTAAAGTTATAAGTAGTTGAAAAACTGAATCCTTGATTGATTATTCGTGAATCGATACCTGCAGGTCCTTTAGTAAGAAAATCGGTATAAACATCAAAGCCGACGGAGATATTTTTACTAGTTTTACTGGTAATCAATTGTGATTGTGCCGTGAATAAGATCGCTAAAAACGCAACCAATAACCCTGCTCTCTTCATAAATGCAATTTTTCGATATGGATTTTACGTTGAAACTACAAAGATACAACAAACATACTATCAGAAACCTATGATTTGTTAAAAATCACTGTTGACTCTCCCAAAGTGACTGCATGGTTTTCTGCATCGCTTCGCTATTCCATTTCGCTGCTCCTGTTTTGCGTATAATGATCTTCCCGTTTTGATCGATCACCCAGGTTGTAGGGATGCTGTTGGTCGCAAAAACCTGCGGAATGGAGCTTTGTTGCTGGTAAACAGGCATTCGGTAGCCCTTTTTTTCCATAAAAGCCTTTATAGTTTGAGGTGCTTCGTCGCTCACCAGCAGGAACACTGCCTTATCGCCATAACCATCATAAAGTTCCTGAATATCGGGCATTTCGGCAATACAGGGCGGGCACCAGGTGGCCCAGAAATTGAGAAAAATAGTTTTTCCTTTAAATTGTTCTAATGTTACCTGATTTCCTGAGATGTCGGCTAGTTGCCACGTCCAGTCTTGCGATCCAAGTGATTGTTGTTCGCTGCTTTCGATCGTTTTTGGGGAGCCGGCCATCAAACCTGCCATAAAGGCACTAATTTCTTTTCGGCTGGCAGGGATAAGCATGCCAACTAGGAGCAGAATAAAAAGTAAGTCGGTAACTTTACTGAACCAGCTTTTTGTTTTCCAATAAGTTTGCCAGCGTTTGAGGATGTATTTGGACATAAGTTTTTTGCTTGTGATGCTTTATTGTTAATGACCTGTTGTTTGTTGAAGTAGAACAAGTTGTGCCCTTTCATCGAGCAAACGGTCAATCTCATCCTCAGTCAGGCCTGGTTTGCGTAATTTCTCATCAATAGCAGCTACGCTAACCGATTTCTCAGGAAGTTTAACTTCTTCTGGTATTTCCCAGTCGTTTTCACCTAATTCATCACGTAACTGTTTGATAAACATGCCAATCATTTGTTTCACAGGCTCGTTCATCTGTCCCATCATTTCGTATGTTATTTGATCTTTCATAAACTCATAGTTCTTGAGAAACAGACGCATCTGTTCGATTTGCATTTTATTGATGCCGGGAATCTCATCCATTGGATGTTTTTCCATGAGTTTATTGAAGAGACGAAACAATTCGTCTATTTGTTTTTTAAATTCTTCGTTTTCCATGCTAAAAGTTTCGATTAACTATTAAACGCAAAAACCATGCAAATCGTTCATCTGTCAGTGAGATTTTACTTTCTCAGTTGTGTTGTTGAAAACATATTGCTCCAAAGAGATCCTTTGTGCTGTGATGCTTTGAAATAACCCTCATTTACTTTCTGAACTTCTTCAATTGTATAAAAAGCATTGGGATTGTGAGTGTTAATGATTTCTAAAGCATCTTTAAGGTCTTTCTTTTTAACGATGCTAAAGAGGATTTTCACAGGACCTGTTTTCCCTTCAGCATCCATAATAGTTACGCCATAATTAGCCTCACGCAGGTGAGTAATCAGTTCACTTGTATCCAAACGGGGAATCACACGGATAACAACAGTGCCAATTGACATTTTTTCGACCAATAAAATGCCGATGTAATTTCCTGCAGCAAAACCGGCTCCATAACCTATGTACGACATAAAATTGTCCAGCTGCTGCATTATCTGCCCTATGGCCAGCAGCCAGATGATAACCTCAAGAAAACCAAGAAAAGGAGCAAGATTTTTTAATCCGCGCGAAACAAATATCAGCCGGATAGTACCAATGGTAACGTCAAGAATTCGTGCAAAAGCTATCAATAAGGGGAGTATGACCCAATTGTACATTTCGGCCCCAAAGAAATCCTGTAGCATAACTATTATTGTCATGATGAATACCTCGCTGATTTGGCTTCAAAGATATTATTTTTCCTGCTCCCAAAACACTGATTCGGGCAATGACGGGTTCAGCCGGCAGTTTTACTTTTTAGGGTATCTGGTCGAAGTTTGTATTTTTGCACAAAATAATCTTTTGCATGGAACAGAAATTTCAACCCACCTCTTACCAACTACAGTCGGTGCACTCTCATAAAATTTTCGATGATAGCGGGTGGCTGCTCGAAGCTCCCGGCGAAACACAACCAGGCCTGATACGTGCGGTTTACCAAAAACAGCAGCTCCTTACAGGCGATGAGTGTATGGGGTTGTATAAGTTTTCCGACTGGCTTCCTGTTACAAGAATGCTCAAAGGCTCGTCGGCTCCAGTCACATACAAGAGTGAAGCATTGGCCAACCATTTGGTATTGAATAATTTATATATCACTTTCAGTGGCTGGTGGCCTGAGAAAGGCGCTAAAATGCCTACTTGCTCCTTCAAAGAAACGGAAGCCTACACCGTTTGTGGAAGGATGACGCCTGCGATGCAGCAACAGGTGCTGGTAGTTGCATCGGCCGGAAATACGGCCCGCGCATTTGCGAAAGTTTGCTCCGACAACCAAATTCCACTGTTGCTTTGTGTTCCTGAAGACAACCTCGATGCACTGTGGTTCGACAGTCCGTTGAATGCATGTGTGAAGCTTGTTTGCACGCCCAAAGGGAGCGACTATTTCGATGCCATCCACTTGTCGAATATCATTTGTGGTTTTGAAGGATTTTATGCCGAAGGAGGTGCAAAAAACGTTGCACGACGTGATGGTATGGGAACAACCATGCTATCGGCTGCAACCTTCATCGGGCACATCCCCGACTTTTATTTTCAGGCTGTGGGAAGTGGCACTGGTGCAATTGCCGCATGGGAAGCGAACTTACGGCTGATTGTCGATGGACGCTTTGGATCACATAAGATGCAACTGATGGTGTCGCAAAACGCCCCTTTTCAACCTATCTATGAAGCATGGAAAGCTGGTTCGAGAGCTATGCTGCCATACGATGATGCAGAAGCCCGCCAACATGTGGAAGAGATTGACGCCAAGGTACTTTCAAACCGAAAACCGCCTTATCCGATCATCGGTGGTTTGTTTGATGCGATGATGGATGCCGGTGGTGATGTGTTGTTGGTTGACAACGAAGCAGCACGTTCGGCAGCAGCTTTGTTTGAAGCATTGGAAGGAACCGACATACATCCTGCTGCTGCTGTGGCAGTGGCTTCGCTGATACAGGCTGTGCAAGCCAGTCGTGTTCCTGAGGATTCCACTGTGATGCTCAATATCACCGGTGGAGGCGAAGCACGTTACAAAGCGGAACATGAGCTCACCTATCTGACACCCGATTTTATTCTGCCTGCCAACACTCCAACAGAAGAGATCAGGCAAAAGGTGGAACAACTGAAGTGGTAGTACACAAGCGCTTAAACCGAATGCCTGAGATGAAAGTCTATTGTGCTTCGAAAATTTAGATTATAGCTAAAGCACAATCATTAACACCGTAGAAGTAGAAAAAATCGATTTAACCGTGTAATATTAAACTTTAAGTTTAAAATTACACGGTTAAGCATACAAACCTGATGAATGAGGCAGGAAAAATTAGCCTCGTTAAAAAAACAGTATCAGGTTGACAGTTCAAACCTAAAACGCGAACAACTTATATCCAACTGTGAGGTACACCGCTCTGTTGGTAATTTTCCAATAATTTGTATTTTCCAAAAGTTCAGCCTGATCAAAAACATCGGTGAGACCATGGTAATAATCCAAGCCGACTTTCCATTTATCAAAGCTGTAACTGATGCCTGGTTGGAGCCCAAATTCGTATTTCGTTGCTTCGGGATTCGTTTCGATTCCTCCCACCAAAAAGCCATTGACAAGTGCTAATCGTATGCCAAGCTGTTTGAACACCGGCACCTCAATACCTATGGGAATTCGTAGATAGTTAAACCTAAAATGGTTATCCTCTTCCACATAGCTCCAATCCTGCGGATAAACGAGATTGCTTTGTAGAACATAAAAGGAACAGCCGGCAAAGGGTTGAATGTGTTTGTTTTTGTTTAGCTGCACAAGCAGATCGAGTCCGGTAGAAAAGCGAAAATTACTTTCGATGTTCTCGTTTTGAAATCTTTGACCATTGAATTTGCTCAATCCACCTGAAACGGAGAGCGACAGATCAAATTGGCCGAAAGCTGCACCTGAGATGAAAAAGAAAAGGATGATAAGTTTTGTTTTCATGAAAGCTAAATGATAGAAAGCAAATGCATTTTTTTGAAGCCCAGAATGGCTGTTATTGTGGATAAGAAAGAATTTAGAATTCCTTTGGAGGTTGAAAACAAAGATGTTGTTGGTAAGAAAGCAAGCAAATTAGATGCTTTCATGTGGAAGGAAGGAAGGAAGGAAGGCGCGAAGCCTTCACCAATGCGGCTTTTGTTGGTTGGGTTGGCCGCTGAAAACCCTGACGAAAGAAAGGATTTCATGGTGAAATTGTTAATTGTTTATGCTTTCAAAGGTAAGGTGTTTTTAATCAAAAAAAAACAACCAAATAAAAATATTTTTTTATTTGGTTTACATATAGCTGGCTGGAGATCAATGGTATATATCTAAATATATCAATGTTTGTTGTAAACAAAAAAACGGCTGAAACATTGTTGTTACAGCCGTTTTATCAAAAAAGTTTATGAAATGTCAGATCATTTTTTTCGGGTCAACCCATTCGGTAAATTGTTCGTCGGTGAGTAGTCCCAAACCGAGTGCGGCCTGCCGCAGGGTGCTGTGTTCAGCATGGGCTTTTTTGGCAATTTTGGCTGCATTATCGTAGCCAATATAAGTGTTGAGAGCAGTCACCAGCATAAGTGAGTTTTCAAGGTTTTGTTTGATACGCTCTTCGTTGGCTTCGATGCCTTCAACGGCATGTTCGGTGAAGCTCACACAGGCATCGCCCAGCAGCCTTGCCGCCTGCAAAAGATTGTAAATCATCACCGGCTTAAAAACATTAAGCTGGAAATGGCCTTGCATGCCACCTGCGGTGATGGCAGCATCGTTGCCGATCACTTGCGCGCATACCATCGAGAGGCTTTCGTTTTGGGTGGGGTTCACTTTTCCGGGCATGATGGATGAACCGGGTTCGTTGGCCGGTAGGATCACTTCTCCAATGCCGCAGCGTGGCCCTGAAGCCAAAAGGCGGAGGTTGTTGGCAATATGCATGAGGCTCACAGCCAGTTGTTTGAGAGCTCCTGATGTTTCAACAATGGCATCGTGAGCCGAGAGAGCTTCAAACTTGTTGGGGGCTGTAACAAAAGGTAATCCTGTAAGTTTACCAATGTTTTCAGCCACTTTTTCCGAATAACCTTTAGGGGTGTTGATGCCTGTTCCAACGGCAGTGCCACCAAGAGCCAGCTCGCTTAGGTGTTCCAATGTATTTTTCAATGCTTTGATGCCATGATCGAGCTGTGAAACATAACCCGAAAACTCCTGTCCCAAAGTGAGTGGGGTTGCATCCATGAGGTGGGTGCGGCCAATTTTCACGATGTCATTAAAAGCTTCTGCCTTTTCGTGCAGCGCGTCACGCAGTTTTTCAACACCCGGCACAGTGACTTCAACAACCATTTTATAGGCTGCGATGTGCATAGCCGTAGGGAAAGTGTCGTTTGACGACTGTGATTTATTTACATCATCATTCGGATGAATGGCCTTTTTGGCATCGTCGAGGCTTCCTCCGGCTATCACATTTGCACGGTTGGCAATCACCTCGTTCACGTTCATATTGCTTTGGGTTCCCGAACCGGTCTGCCATATAACGAGTGGGAAGTTGTCGTCTAGTTTCCCTTCAAGGATCTCGTCGGCAGCAGCAGCGATGAGGTCGCATTTTTCCTTCGAAAGCACCCCTAATTCCATATTGGTGATAGCAGCAGCTTTCTTCAGGTAAGCAAAAGCGGTGATGATTTCTTTGGGCATTGAGCCTTCGGGTCCAATGCGGAAGTTGTTACGTGAGCGTTCGGTTTGTGCGCCCCAGTATTTTTCCGAGGGCACTTCCACCGGCCCCATGGTGTCTTTTTCGATGCGGAATTTCATAACGTTGAGAGTTAAAGTGGTTTATGATATTAGCGTTTTTTCTTGTCAACACGACTGATGAGCGACATCAGCTCCTGTTGAATGGCAACCAGTTCATCCTGAAACTGTTCGAACTCATTAGGCCGTAAAATACTTACTCTTGTTGCCACATATAACAATGTTTCAACCTCGGTTATGGCCTCGAGCGCATGCCTGAGATGGGCTGAACTTCCGGGCTGTATTCCGTTGCCAAGAGCCGAGGCAATTGATACAGGGATATCAGTGAGTCTGTTTTTTATTTTCCTGCCCAGTCCTTCTTTTTCACTTTCAGGAAAGGTGGCCGATACGGTGTAGATAAGATGAATCAGCTGCATGGTTTTTTGCCATACAGGCATTTGGGTGTGAGGGCGTTCGATCATGATTCTAATTGTTTTTTATGTAGGAGTGTGAGTAATTTCTCTGGTGGGTCAGCCCAAACTGCTGCACCTTCTGTTTCGATTATAGGACGTTTGAGTAGTTTTGGGTTTGCAACGATGGCATCAATCCATTCGTTTTCACTGAGTTTTTTTTCTTTAAAATGCAGCTTAAAGTCATCTTCCTGGGTGCGAATGAAATCCTTGGCTGATGATCCTGATTTTTGGATTAGGGCTGCGAGCGTTTCATGTGTGAAGGGTTGTTTGAAATAATCCACAATTTCAAAAGCAGATGCATTGTCAGTCAGTAAAGCCAATCCTGCTCGTGATTTTTTACATCGGGGGTTGTGGTAGATGCGAAGAAGTGACATATCAACAGGTTTATTGGTTTTCAGGGTTTTCGGTACGGCCAAATTCCATTAGATAAGATTTGAGGAAATCGTTGATTTTCCCATCTAAAACTGCCTGGGTATTGCTGGTTTCAAAACCGGTGCGGTTATCTTTCACAAGTTTGTAAGGATGAAGAACATAGGATCTTATTTGTGATCCCCATTCAATTTTTTTCTTGTTACCTTCAATCTTGTCGATAGCTTCCTGCTTTTTGCGGAGTTCCATCTCATACAGTTGTGAACGAAGCATCTGCATGGCTTTTTCGCGGTTTTGGCCCTGTGAGCGCGTAACCTGACATTCGATGACCAGTCCTGTGGGGGCGTGGCGTAAGCGCACTGCTGTCTCTACCTTGTTTACATTCTGACCTCCCGGACCACTCGACCGAAAGGTATCCCAACTGATGTCGGCAGGATTGATGATGATGTTGATATTGTCGTCAACAACCGGATACACATACACCGAAGCGAAGCTGGTGTGTCGGCGGTTGGCCGAGTCGAAAGGGGAGAGGCGCACCAGACGGTGCACGCCGTTTTCGCCTTTGAGATACCCAAAGGCATATTCGCCTTCAAACTCCAGGGAAACACTTTTGATACCGGCGACTTCGCCCTCCTGTATATCTAATTGCTTCACTTTGTATCCGTTGTCTTCACCCCACATAAGATACATACGCATGAGCATCTCGGCCCAATCCTGACTTTCTGTTCCTCCGGCACCGGCATTGATATTCAGAATAGCAGAAAGTTTGTCTTCCTCGCTGCTAAGCATATTCATGAATTCAAGCTCTTCAATTTTTTTCAAACAGATCTCGTAAGCAGCATCCACATCAGCAGCTTCGGCGTCGCCACTTTCATAAAACTCACGTGCCATACTCAACTCATCAAACAAATGCAGCGATGCGCTGAAATTGTCGGTCCAGCGTTTTTTCTCCTGAATGAGTTTGAGTTGCTGTTCAGCCTTTTTAGGGTCATCCCAGAAATCAGGAGCGAGGGTTTTTTCTTCTTCTTCTTCTATTTCAACAAGTTTTCGATCCACGTCAAAGATACCTCCTCAAAGCTTCAAGCCTCTTAGACAACTCTTTTATTTGTTCAGAATTTATCATATAATTACTTTGCTATTATCTATTTATTGTATATCAGGCTGCGAAGGTAAACAATAAATGGTTGGTATTTATTCTTCTTTCGCGTTGATTAGCTCCCATACTAAAGAGGGCTGAAAGCCTTTCTGTATGGCGTATTGAGCCGTTTTTGCCTTTGCTTCATATTCATTTGCAGCTTTCACTGTTTTTGACTGCAACAGCTGTTTTAGCACTTCCAGGTATTCATCTGTATCGATTTCCTGTAGCCCAATCTGTATCACCAGATCAGGGATGTTTTTTTGCTTTAGGGCGTAAAGTATTTTGTTTCTCCCCCATTTATTGTGTCTTAGCTTTCCAAGTGCATAAGCCCTTACAAAGCGGTCTTCATCGATATAATTTTCTTTTTCAAGACTCAAAATGATGGCATCCGTCAATTCATGCGTAATCTGCCAGCTTTTAAGTTTGTCTTTTACCTCCTGAATACATCTTTCCTGATAATCGCAAAATTGGCGTGCTTTCTCAAGTATATGACTGTGTTCTGCTATCATACAATTCAAAATCAGGCACTAAAGGTAAAAAGAATTTGTGAGAAAAGGAATTAATTTGAAAAATAGTGAAGCGTCACCTCAAAAATCAGTGGTGTGTTGGGAGGAATGGAGCCTGCGCCGCCACTCCCATAAGCCAAGGGTGACGGAATGAATAATTTTATTTTTCCGGCAGCACCAACAAGCGGAATCCCCTGAATCCATCCTTCAATAAGCTGATTAAGGGGTGAAGTAAAGAAACTGCCCTGATCAAAAACACCGCCACCGAGAAAACTGCCTTTGTAACTTACCGTGACGGTGGAAGTAGCTATTGGTTTGTCGGTACCACCTTCATTAATAATGATATAAAACAGCCCGCTTTCCAGTTTTTGCGCAACGAGGTTGTTGTCGTTGAGGTAGGTTGTAATTTTTTCGATATCGACGGCTAAATAGTCGGTTTCGCTTTCTTTTTTACACGAAAACAAACTGAAGGAAATGAAAAATAGAAGGATGAATTTCTTGTACATAGGTTTTATGATGTTTGAATAATTTCTGAAACGACTTTTGGTACACCGATTGTCGCATTTTCGCGTATGGTGATAACATTTTTGTAATGTGTAGGTGCTGAGGCTTTTGGATCGATGAGGTAGATAGGAATGGAGGAAGGAGCATAGTCGAGAAGACCTGCTGCAGGATAAACTTGAAGTGATGTCCCGATAACCAAAAACAGAGCTGCTTTTTTAACCAATTGGATAGCAGGAGTGATAGCAGGTACTGCTTCGCCAAACCAAACGATATGTGGCCTAAGTTGTGCTCCATCGTCAGCCTTATCACCCATTTTCAATTCCCACGAATCCAGTGTTGTTATAAGGTCGGAATTCATGGTGCTTCTGGCTTTTTTTAATTCGCCATGAAGGTGAAGAACGTGTGTTGATCCAGCTCTTTCGTGCAGGTCGTCTACGTTTTGGGTAATGATATCTACCTGATAATATTTTTCGAGTTCAGCCAAAGCAAAATGACCTGCATTAGGTTCAACTTCAAAGAGTTGCTTGCGTCTTTCGTTATAAAAATCAAGTACCAGCTGCGGGTTGCTTTCCCATGCTTCAGAAGTTGCAAGATCTTCGAAGCGATGCGTTCGCCACAACCCGCCATCATCTCTGAAGGTCTTGATGCCGCTTTCGGCGCTGATACCTGCTCCCGTTAAAACTACAATTCGTTTCATTATTTTTCAGGATTGAATTAACCTGTTGATAGTTGCATACGGAAAAAAAAGCTGCCTCAATCAAAGCAGCTTTTTAAAATCGATAAGTAATATGTTTAGAAAAGTTGCATGTCGTCAAGAACTTTCATCACGCCTTTTACCGAATCAGATGAGTCGTAGAGCAGTTTCTTTTCTTCTTTGTTGAGATCAACTTCGATAATTTCTTCGATACCACGACGACCTAGTTTCACAGGAACACCTAGATATACGTCGTTTAACCCATATTCACCTTGTAATAAGGCGCATACGGGGAAGATTCGGTTTTGATCATCAACGATAGCCTCAACCATTTGAGCTGCTGCTGCACCGGGAGCATACCAGGCAGAGGTTCCCATGAGGTTTACCAGTTCACCACCACCTTTTTTGGTGCGTTCCACAATTTTATCCAGCTCTTCTTTTCCGATTAATTCGGTAACAGGAATGCCGTTTACAGATGTGTAACGTGGCAATGGAACCATGGTGTCGCCGTGTCCGCCCATCAGAAGGGCATGCACATCGGTAGGTGAAACGTTGAGGGCATCACTAATAAATGTGCGGTAACGAGCTGTGTCGAGAGTTCCGGCCATTCCAAAAACTTTGCGTGAAGGCTTGTTGCTGGCAAGGTATGCCGCATAAGTCATAACGTCCAACGGATTTGAAACAACAATAATGATGGCGTCAGGAGAGTATTTGACAGCTTTTTCGGTAACTTCTTTCACGATAGCTGCGTTGGTCTTAATCAAATCATCGCGCGACATTCCGGGTTTACGTGGTAAGCCTGAAGTGATAACAATTACTCCCGATCCCTTTGTTTTCAGGTAGTCGTTTGTTGAACCAACAACACGGGTATTGAAGTGATTGATTGGGGCGGTCTGCCAGATATCAAGCGCTTTTCCTTCTGCCGTACCATCTTTAATATCAACCAATACAAGCTCTTTACAGAGGTTTTTGTGGGCGATCACATTGGCACAGGTTGCTCCAACATTACCGGCACCGATTACAGTAATTTTTTCCATGTATTTATTAATTTGGTGTTTATTTAACTGCTACAAATATACATATCTTCATGTTTGTATGAAAGTCAAAAGCATTTTTCTCTCCATGAAATCAGCTGTTGAGAAACAAAAATAATAAAGGTTCGCAACTTGAAAAAATCTTTAACAGTTTTTAAACCAATTACACGTTCAATCGTGCCGGGTTTCAACCTCAACACCTCGGTTGGTTTTCACTATTAGTAGCCTTAATCAGCTTAAAATGATAATGATGCTTTTGATTTTCAGGAGCGAAAAAAAAGCTGATGCATTTGCACCAGCTTTTTTAAATTTTTCACTTATTCAAGTTTTGGGAGCCTTCCCGGTGTATAGGGGGTCTTCATTTCATCAAGATTTTTTTCAATCTCTTTGAGTTTACTGTCAATATTTTTCAACTGCTGGTGTATTCCGGGAATCCCTTCCTTCACCATCGAAAGATTGTCGCGCATGGTTTTGGTAGGCTCACTTGTTGAACCCCACGTGCCTGCTAGAGCAGCCCATAAGCGATACGAAACAGAGACTTGTTCCGGTGGCACTTCCTCGAAGCTGGCTTTAGCTTCTGTTCCATTCATAACATAATCAATATCACGAAGTTCCAAAGCAATTTTTCTTGTAGTTTCGCGCATTGCATAAGGTGCATCATAGGTGTATTGAAGCAGCTGTCGGATGTTCTCATTGCGTTTCTTAAGCTCAGCAGCAAAACGTTCTGCACCGTCAACGATTCTCCTTGTTTCAGATGCCTCAGCAAAGAAAGAATTTAACGCTGGACGATCTTCGGCAGGGAGGGTAGCGTTGTTAAGAACAACTGCATTGAATGCTTGCTGTTGTCCCAGTGATTTTACTGTGCCATTGTGATCCATTGCAAACTCAACAGTGTATTTCCCCGGTAGAACGAGGTGTCCGTCGTTGTTGTTGGAGGTTGGTTTGAATTCGGGTTTGTCACTTGAGCGAGCCGTGGGGCTGTCGTAGCGCAGTTTCCAGTTCAGACGATTGACACCTTTTTTAGGTTCGTGATACAGTTTCCTAACAATCGCTCCATCGGCATCTTTAATGGTAAAGATCAGGTAAGGAGCTATTTCTTCTTCCTCTTCCATTAATATTTCGCGTGTAGGCTGTGGGATAGGCTCACCTTTCTCGAAAAGGTCTTTTTCTTTTTTCAGACGCTCCTGCTTTTTGGTTTTAGGAACTTCTTTTAAATAATAGGTAAAGGTTGCGCCAAATTCAGGGTTTGGAGCTGTGTAATACATCGAACCTTGTCCATAACGTGAATCAGCTTCGAGGAACATCAGCGCGTCTTTAACAGGGAAAAGAATTGCTTCCTCATCTTGTAATTTTTTTGCTGATATTTCGCGTAAAGGACTGTAGTTATGTAGGATATAAAAACCACGACCAAAGGTGGCAATTACCAGATCGTGTTCCCTTTCCTGAATTGCTATGTCGCGCACCGGGATATCGGGAAGTCCGTTGGTGAGTTTGGTCCAGATTTTACCACCATCAACGCTAAAGTAGAAACTGAATTCTGTTCCAACGAAAAGCAAATCGGGATTCACAAAATCTTGAGCGATGGTGTGTACGGTTTCTTTTGGTAAGTTGGCAGAAATGGAAGTCCAGGTCTTGCCTTTGTCGCTTGATTTAAGCACATATGCAACAAAATCATCGCTTTTAATGTTGTTAAAAGTGGCATAAACTACCTGTTCATCGAAACGTGATGGCAAAACATCACTAACATAAGCATATTTAGGGACGCCAGGGAAATTCTCTGCTTTAAACCAGTTTTTGCCATTATCTTCAGTAACCTGAATCAGTCCGTCATCGGTACCTGCATAGATAAGACCTTCTTTAACAGGTGATTCGGCCAATGCAACAATTGTTCCCCATTGTGATGTTGAAAGATCTTTGGCAACGGCATTTGAAGGCCAGTATTTATCCATTACCTTAAATTGGTTACGATCTTCGTTGCGTGTAATATCTTCGCTGATAACTTCCCAGCTGTTTCCTCTGTCGTCGCTTTTGAATACTTTGTTGGCAGCCATATACAAGCGTGTTTTGTTGTGCTTGCTAAGGATAAAAGGGCTGTCCCAATTCCAGCGGTAATGAAGTTCATCTTTGCGTGGTTCGGGTTTTATTTTTATTGCTTCGGTGCTTGCTTTGTCGTAGCGGTAAATGTTACCATATTGATAAGCTGAATAAACAATGTTTGGATTATCTTCTTCAATGGCTTGCCAGAAACCATCGCCACCAAGGGTTACAATCCATTCATCGTTGGCAACTCCGGCGCTGTTAATGTTTTGCGATGGTCCGCCCATACTGTTGTTGTCCTGCGTTCCTCCATATACCCAATAGAAAGGTTTGGTGTTATCAACGTTTACGCGGTAAAATTGAGTAACCGGCAGATTGCTTTTGAAGATATAGTTAGCGCCATTATCGAATGTTTCATACAAACCGCCATCGCCTCCGATTGTCCAATGTTTGGTATCGCTGGGGTCGATCCACATACAATGGTCGTCCACATGCCTGTTTTTCAGGCCAATACTGTTCCATGTTTTACCGCCATCGGTTGTAACTTTTGAAACAACTTCCATATTGTACACCTTGTCGGCATCCACAGGATCACATACCAAAATGTTGAAATATTGTCCGCTGCTGGTATAACTACTCATTTTTGACCATGAAGCTCCTTTGTTGGTTGAGCGATAAAAACCTCCGTTATCCTCCTGCGCTTCGGCAATGAGGTAAATGATATCAGGGTTGGCAGGCGATACTTCAATGCACATTCCGCCCACATGACCCGATGGTGTTCCGTTGGTAAGTTTTTGCCAGTTTTTGCCGGCATCAGTAGTTTTATAAACAGCAGATTCTGGTCCACCGCCAATTTTAGTATAAAAATGTCTGCGGCGTTGTTCAGAGGTGGCATATATCACATCCGGGTTGCGCGGATCCATTGTCATGTGATTGACACCTGTGTTTTCACTAATAAAAAGTACCCGTTCCCAGGTTTTGCCTGCATCGGTGGTTTTATAAAGTCCGCGTTCACCTCCTGAAGCCCAAACTGAGCCCTCTGCAGCAACATAAACGACATCAGAATTTCGTGGATCGATAAGGATTTTTCCAATCTGACGTGATTCTTTCAATCCCATATTTTTCCAGCTTTTTCCACCATCTTCTGACCGGTATACCCCGTTTCCATAGCCCAAAGCGCGCTGATGGTTATTTTCGCCCGTGCCAGCCCAAACAATTTCGGTGTTGGAGGGATCAATACTTATTGCACCAATGCTGTAAGCTCCGTAGTTATCGAAAACAGGCGAAAAAGTCGTTCCATTATTCGTCGTTTTCCAGATATGCCCCGAAGCAACTCCTGCATAGTATTCGCTGTGATTGGTTGGATTTACGGCAATAACTGCAATACGTCCTGAGGTGAAGGCCGGTCCAATACCACGCCATTTCATTCCACCGACAAGATCACTTTTTAAGGTGTCGGATGGGGTGTCGTTTTTTTTGTTTTTCTGACCGAAAACATTGATGCTTAGTAAAATACTTAGCGCAACGAAGGTCGTAAAAAACCATGTTCTTTGATGGTGTGTTCTTTTCATGATGTAGGTTTTTGAAAGTGGGGTAAAAGTAGGACGTTGATTATACTTTAAATAGCTGAATCAGTTTACGGTTGTTTTTTGTCAGAAACTGAATCCTCTCTTTAAAATGAAAACAGAAAAAAATATTACCATAATAGCTAAACTCATCAAAAAGAAAGGAAATCTTTTAGGAAAGGGCAAAGGTTTCAAACGCTGTGGCGTAGCTGTGAAAAGCGTTGGGACAAGCAGAATCAGCATAAAGATAGAAAGAATAATATTTTTTGCTTCAAGGGTTTCGTTCGTAATTACAAAAAGGATGAGACTGCCCGTGAGCCAGGGTAAAATGAAAAAGACAACAGTTTTTATTATCTTCTTTTTGAAGGTGATGTTTTCGGCAAATTCGGCATGAGCAACGAAAAGTTTACCTGCCAGCATTCCTGATTTAACCATGAAAAAGAACGACATACCCACAGTTAGCAACAGCATAATACTCTTTAAGCCCATTTCACGCGCCACGCGAACAAGTCCGGTTTGAGAAATGATGTTTTCGCTTAACAGCCCGAAAGTCATGTTGAAAGCCTGAAGAAAAATCCATAAGGAAAAGAAAAGTAGAAAGGCGTTTTTTTTGGACACAACCAAAAAAACAAAGAGGGCGATAATGCCTGTAATAAAACTGCTGACGGGTGTTGCCATAAGGATGCTGATGATGGCATCGGTTGTCCATAACGGACTCTCATCGGGCAGGTCAAAAACGATAGTGTTGATAAAGAGCTTCGCGGGAATGTCGAAATCGTAGGCAATATATAGTACTGAAAGCCCTGAGATGATGTAGAGCAAAAAATAACTGATCAAAAAAATAGACAAAGAATGCAGGCCGAGTATCAGGTTCCGCCAGCTTTCTTTTTGTCGGACGGTTTTTTCCATATATCGGTTTTTGCTGTGGTTTTAAGCAGTTTTTTTGCCAAATCCTCCCTGTTAAGTTTCGACAGGGTATTTCTTATCCAGGATTGGTTCTCACTTTTGTACCAGAAAAAGAAGGTTTGTTGCGCTACTTTCTCTGGCTTGCTGCGGGCTGTGAAAACTGGTTTCAAGGTGTAAGGGTCAAATCCAGAATAGTATATTACCGTTGCCACAGTCATAGGAGTTGGAGTAAAGTCCTGAACCTGTTCGAGTTTGAAGCCAAGTTCTTTGGTATCGGCAGCCAGCTGAGCCATGTCTTCAAGGGTGCTTTCGGGATGGCTGGAAATGAAATAGGGGATGAGTTGTTGCTTGAGTCCTGTTTCGGTATTGATCTGCTCGAACTTCTTTTTGAGTTTATGAAAAAGTTTAAAAGAGGGTTTGCGCATGGCTTTCAATACGCGGTCGGAGGTGTGTTCAGGAGCCACTTTGAGCCTTCCGCTCACGTGTCGTGTCACAAGTTGTCTCAAATATTCATCATAACCCAATTTGTCGCTCATCTCTTTATCGTCGTTTAGAAATAAATCGTAGCGCAATCCTGAGCTCACGAAAGCTTTCTTCACCGATGGGTGATTGTCAACGGCTTTGTATATTTCTGTCAAAGGATGATGGTCGGTATCCAGATTGCTGCAGATATTTGGGAAGACACAGCTTGGTCGTTTGCAGTTATCGCAGATTTGCTGATGCTTGCCCTTCATTTTATACATATTTGCTGATGGGCCGCCAAGGTCGCTGATATATCCTTTAAAATCGTCCATTTTGGTAATCTGATCTACCTCAGCCAGAATGGATTTCTGACTGCGGCTGGCAACAAATTTCCCCTGATGGGCCGAAATAGTGCAAAAACTACACCCGCCAAAACAACCGCGGTGCATATTTACCGAGTGACGTATCATGGTATAGGCTGGAATATCACCTCTCTTTTCGTATTTTGGATGCGGTTTTCGGGTGTAAGGCAGATCGAAGCTGGCGTCAATCTGTTCTTCACTGAAGGTTGGAAATGGTGGATTGATATGAATGCGATATCCTGCTGCTTCCTGAATCAACCGTGCAGCATGGGCTTTGTTGGATTCCTGTTCAATATGACGGAAATTTCCTGCATAGGATTTCTTGTCAGTAAGACACTGTTCATGTGATGCCAGATGGATATCGCCCCAGGGTGATTTTTCGACTTCCAGTTGTTTTTCTCTAAGGAAAAAAGTTTGTTTGATATGTGTCAGTTCTTCGATCTTTTTACCTTTATCAAGCTCATGCAAGAGTTCAAGCAAAGCCAGTTCACCCATTCCATAAATGCCTATATCTGCTTTGGAATCGACTAAGATACAGGGTTTCAGTTGATCTGACCAATAGTCATAATGTGTAACCCTTCGCAGTGAAGCCTCAACACCACCAATTACGACAGGCACATCCGGATAAAGATTTTTAAGGATGTTGCTGTAAACAGTGGTAGCATAATCAGGTCGGAAACCGCTTAATCCTCCGGGAGTATAGGCGTCGTTAGAACGCAATCGTTTATTGGCGGTGTAGTGATTCACCATGCTGTCCATATTGCCTGAGGTAACACCGAAAAACAATCTTGGTTTACCAAATTTTTTGAAATCACGCAGGTCGTCCTGCCAGTTGGGTTGGGCCACAATAGCTATCTTAAACCCTTCACGTTCAATGATACGGCCTATTACAGCAGTACCAAAAGCCGGGTGATCCACATAAGCATCGCCTGTGATGAGCACTACATCGAGCTCATCCCAGCCTCGTAGTTCAGCTTCTTTTTTTGTAGTAGGAAGCCAGTCAGTAAGTTTATAGTTGTTCATAGTTGATTTACAGATGCATGCAAAGATATTGAGATTTTCTTATCTGAGTGAAACTTAGACACCCAATCTGCAAACTTGCGTTAAAAAAGGAAGGATATTAGTCAAAGGGCTGATCAGCTTTTAGGAAAGCTTAATTATTGTGAATCAACAAAGTAAAGCGTAAAAGTGAATTTTCAACTTTAAAGAAACAAGTAGTGTCAAAAAAGTGACAGCATTTTGACGTTTCAATTATTTCTTTGATTTTTTGTGGTACCGCTATTAAACAAAGAGTCAGAAAGATTTTAACAGCCTCTTAATTCAGAATAGACCTTAGGTTACTGCTTAATTATTTGTTTAAGTCAGATCATCAAGAGCTTTCAGATCATCGGATTCAATTTTAAACTGCACTGCCTCAATATTTTCCTTAATATGTTGTTCGCTGCTCATCTTGGGTATGGCCATCATTTGGGGTTTACTTACCAGCCAGTTAAGTGCAATTTGAAGAGGCGTTTTAGTGTATTTTTCAGCGAGAGCAACCAGTAAGGGGTGACTCGCTTGTGAAACATCCCCTTTCATTACCGGCCGCCAGGCAGTGATGCTGATACTGTTTTTAAGACACCATGGAATGATTTCGCTTTCGATATGGTCATTATAACTGGCCTTGTTACGGGTAAATAAATTGTATTCAACCTGATTGGTAATGATGGGAGCATCTGTATAATACCCTATCTCACGCATGAGTTCAACAGGAAAATTGCTTAGCCCAAAATAGCGTATCACTTTATCATCCAATAACTTATTAATGGCGCTGATGGTCTGACTTATAGGTACTGCAGGATTTGGCCAGTGTAAAAGAAGCAGATCAATTTGGTCGATACCCAGGCGGTTACGACTGGCTTTTGCTGACCTGATTACTTCTCCAAACTGAAGATTGTTGCCCGATACTTTGGTGGTAATGAAGTAGCTGCTTCGGTCAAAATTCTTGATGGCCTCAGCAACCAAATGCTCCGTATGTCCACCGGCATAAATTGCAGCGGTGTCGATGTGCTTCACACCCAAACCGATAGCTGTCTCAATGGCA
>Ga0351879_1035_pt1 | contig 31009 bp, 24 predicted proteins | sample BONcelFGM3001D15_FD_206782 | JGI IMG/M metagenome (GOLD analysis project Ga0351879, IMG submission 206782) | Enriched cells from coal bed in the Powder River Basin, Montana, United States - BONCAT cells FGM rep3 HSBNCT.FGM.300.1.D15 ... | reverse complement strand
GTGAACCATCATCAAAATAAAGTGAAATACGTTTCTCATCAGGAAAAATATTTAATGCCATTGTAATGGGCGTTAAACCTTTTTCATTTTGAACGGTGAATGCATCAAAGTTTTCTTTGTAGTTGCGTAAAGGCTTTTCATCAGAAAGATCGCCGTTGCCATTTGTATCAAAGTAAACAACCCAATAACCTTCGGTGGTTTTGTAGGTTACCATAAAATATTTATCATCCTTTACACCGTTGCCATTTAAATCCTGTGCCCCGGAACCGGAATTCATTATATGAGTTTCATTCAAAACAGTTATCCAGAATTTATCATCTGCACTTTTTAACATTTTAGTTTTATCTGCAAAAACAGAAAATCCTTTATCATCATTTGCAAAAACATCCTTACCGTCTTTATTTGACAAATCAGCTTCAACGAGAGGCATATCACCCTGTCCGGTAAAATCCTGCGCATCAATAACTTTTACTTCTCCGGTTGATGTTTTTGTAAGTCCATCTATTCCCATATCAACACCGGTATCAAGCACTAAAATAATTGTGCCTCTTCCGTCATACTCGGGATGAAGCCGGATAAATTCTTCAACTCCTGTATCCGTTAGCGAAAGAAAGGATTGTTCTTCTTCCTGTGCAACGATTGAAATTGTAAGTAAGAATAAAATAAGTGAAAGAAATCTGATCTTCATATTTAACCTGTTTAGTTTTGTAATGGATTAATTAATTTTATCGAGGTGAGAAAATTTGTGATGAAGTAATATATAAGTTGCTTCATAAGCCTGAATTTAATTATAAAATTTATGCTTAAATTTAAGCACAAATAACCAGAGTTTTCAAATAAATTATTAAGTGTTTTTGTGTGAGCGTCATTTCGACCGAAGGGAGAAATCTGATTTTTATTAAACATAAGATTTCTCAGTCGATGACTCCTTCGAAATGACAATGGCGTTATGCTTAACTGAAAAATTATGAAATCAAAGCTATACATCGTTTCCACACCAATCGGCAATTATGAAGATATAACTTTACGCGCTTTACGAATTTTAAAGGAATGTGATTTTATTATCTGCGAAGAATTAAAAGAAGCGCGAAGATTATTATCTCATTATAAAATAGAAAAAGAACTTTTCCCGCTTAATGAACACAATGAAAATGAAAGTGCAAATGAATTAATATTAAACTTGCTTGAAGGAAAAACAGCTGCTCTTATTTCCGATTGCGGAACACCGCTTTTTTCTGATCCCGGGCATCTGCTTGTTGATCTTGCATTGCAAAACAGAATTGATGTTATTCCTGTTCCTGGTGCAAGTTCTTTGCTTACAGCTTTGGTTGGAAGTGCTTTAGATTTTGAAAAGTTTTATTACTACGGCTGGCTTTCACCAAAGAAAGATATAAGAAGAAAACAATTACTTGATTTAAGAAAGCGAAGAGAAACAATTGTATTAATGGATACACCATACAGATTAAAAACTTTGCTTGAAGATATTGTAAAACTTCTTGGACCAAAAATTCCTTGTGTGCTTGCATTTGAGTTGACAAAAGAAAAAGAAAAATTTTATCGTGGTAATGCGCAAAATATTTTAAGTGCTGTTGAAAGAGAAAATCTTAAGGGTGAGTTTGTGTTGATTATTAAAAACCAATAGCACGCGGATGATGAGGATTTAAAAGATTAGCATGGATTAAATCTGCTAAAACCCGAGTGATCTGAGTTATCTGCGTTCTATTTCGTTAGCAATGCTACATTTTCAATATGATAAGTATGCGGAAACATATCAACTGGTCTAATCTTAATTAACTTATAACCAGCTTCAACCATCAACTTAATATCCCGCACTTGGGTTGTGGGGTTACAACTAACGTAAACTATTTTATCTGGAGAAAGTTTTATTACATCATCAACTGTAGTCGGGTGCATTCCGCTTCTTGGCGGATCAATTATCATTACATCTGGTTTTGGGATATTGTATTTATCAACTATCGGAAGGAAAGTTTTGTAAAGATCAGCCGCAAAAAATTTAACGTTTAGAATATTGTTTAACTCAGCATTTACTTTTGCATCTGCAATTGCTGATTCCACGGCTTCAAAAGCATAAACTTTTTTTGCTTTATCTGAAATAAAAATTGTAATCGTTCCTGCACCGGAATATAAATCATAAACGATTTCATTTCCCCTTAACTCGGCAAAATCCAGAGCGGTTTGGTAAAGTTTTTCTGCCTGCAATGTATTTGTCTGGAAAAACGAATTAGCACTTATACGGAATTTATGCTTTCCTATTTCATCATAAATAAAACCAGAACCGTAAATCACTTTTTCATAATCGCCAACAGCAACAGCGGCAAACTTTTTGTTGATGTTATTTATAACAGTTGTTACTTGTGGAATTTCTTTTCTTAGTTCATCACAATATTCATTAACCAGTTCATCGTTTTCTTCAGACGTAACTAGATTAACCATTAAATCATTTGTAAGGGAAGCTTGTTTGATTACAAGATTGCGCAATAAGCCAGTATGAGTTTTTGTTGAATAGATTGAAGTATTTTTCTGTTTAAAAAAATCACGAGTAAAATTTAAAATCTTATTGCTTACTTCTGATTGCAAAAAACATTCATCAACATCAAGAACTTTATCATAAATTTTTGGAATGTGAAGTCCGAGAGAAAAATCTTTATCAAGTATTCCTTCTTTGGAAATTTCATCTTTAGTTAGCCATCTTTTTTCACTAAAAGAAAACTCCATTTTGTTTCTATAGTAAAAAACATTTTGCGATGGGATAATTGGTTCAAATTCAAAACCTGAAAATCCACCGAGCTTGTGAAAAATTTCTTCAACCTGCTGCTGCTTGTATTTTACCTGAGCATCATAATCCAGATCCTGTTGCTTGCATCCGCCGCAGGTACCAAAGAATTTACACTTTGCACTTACTCTTTCACTTGAAGAAGTGAGTATTTCCATAACCAAAGCTTCGGCATAAGAGTTTTTAATTTTTAACAACCGAGCATTTACTTTATCGCCAGGATAGGAACCCACAACAAATACAACGTAATTCTTTTCGCTGCCGTTTTCTTCGGACAAGCCAAGCAGTTCATTCTTAGAAACTTTTGCAATTCCTTTTCCTTCAAATGCATACTTCTCTATTTGAAATTCTACTATATCGCCTTTTTTTATATTCATCATTTCCAGTTTGAATGTCCCACTGAGCGAAGTCGAAGTGTGACAAGTAAATAATTAAAAGTCATCCTTCGTCTTCGCTCAGGATGACAATAGGTTTATAACTTTTTAAGTATCAGCATCTTAAATCCAATGTATCTATCCGCACCAAGTTTTAAGTAGGCATTGGATTCATGACTAATCTTACTTAATAATTTTTTGTAAAAACTTTTTTCTTTATCGGTTAATATCCGAATCTTATCATGCAAGACTTCAGACGTGTTTTCATAAAAACTTTGTAATGATGATGATAAATCTTCTTCGTACAAAACAGAAAAATTTCTTTCTGTGTAATAAGCTCCGCAATCGTCATTTAACAAAGCTAGAATATCGGATGTATCAAAAATATTTCGTACAAATGGAGGAAAATCATTTGTAAGTGCAGTAATTTCTCCAACGCACAATGAGCCTTCTGATTTTAAGATGCGTTTTATCTCTTTAACAATTTTATTTCTGTTCAACAATGAAATGGAAGCCTGTGCGTAAACGAGATCAAACTCTTCAGCATTAAAATCAGTATTGTCAAAATCCATCATCTTAACTAAAACTTTACTGTCTTTTATAAGATTTAATCGTGCGTTAATCAACGAATCATAATCATTTACAATCATAGTTGCAGAACTTGCGCCGGATTCAATCATTTTCTCGGCAATTTTCTCGCTTCCAGAGCCTATGACTAAAACGTGTCTATCGTATAGAACGTATTTTGTTTTGAGAATCCTGAATTGCTTAAATCCGCCTGGTAAAAATATGTTTTGAGTTTCTTTCATCGTATCCTCAAATAATGTGAGCAAAGTTACTCATAATGAGTTTAAGATTGAATTAATAACCCGGTATCAATCTTTACTTTGTCTTTATCTGCTAACTGCCTTATTTTTGGTTCAACAATTTGAACACATCGGAGCACAAATGATAAAATCAAGAATTTATATCTCACTTATACTTTCAATCTTAATTTCACTCTCAATGTTTCCGCAAACAAAAAGAGCAATTACTGTCGATGATCTGTGGGCAATGAAACGTATTGGAAGTTATGATGTTTCACCGGATGGAAAAACAATTGCATACACTTCAACCAGCTATACTTTTGATGCAAACAAGGGCAACACAGATATTTATTTGATTGATGCTGATGGAAAAAATTTAAGAGCATTAAAAAATTCAGAAAAGAATGAAAGTGAACCAAAGTTTTCTCCAGCTAAAAAAGTAATTGCCTTTATCAGAGAAGGACAAATTTGGCAATGCAATCTTGATGGTTCAAACGAAAAACAGTTAACTGATATTTACACCAGCGCATCAGGATTTGAATGGTCAGCAGATGGAAAGAAAATATTATTTGTTTCATCGGTTTATCCTGAATGTACAACTCAGGATTGCAATGAGCAGAAAGACAAAGCAAAAGAAGAAAGTAAAGTTAAAGCTGAGATATTTACTGAGTTGATGTATCGTCACTGGAATGATTGGCGCGGACACAAACGCAGCCATTTGTTTTTGCTCGATGTTGCAACTGGCGATTTTGTTGATTTGACAGAAGGTAATAAAGAGGATGTTCCTCCTAAAGCTTTAGGCTCAGCAAATGATTACAATTTTTCTTATGATGGAAGTGAAGTTGCATATGCTTTAAATCCGGAATTTACAAAAGCAACAAGCACTAACATCGAAATTTATTTAGCAAGTTTAACTTCTCCCAAGACACTAAAAATTATTTCAACAAGCAAAGGTGTCGATTGCCAGCCTGTTTATTCTCCTGATGGCAATTGGATTGTCTGGACATCAATGAAGCGTGCCGGATTTGAAGCCGATAAAAAAGAGTTGATTTTATTTAATCGTAAAACAGGTGAGATGGAAAATCTTACTGAAGATTTTGAAAAATCTGTTGATGAAATTTTATGGTCTCCAGACTCAAAAGTAATTTACTTTATTGCAGGGAATGAAATTTATAACTCCATCTATAAACTTGATCTTGACGAAGAAGAGATTGAAATATTTCACAAGAATAATTACAACACAGGCATTCAGATTTCTAAAGATGGCAAAACACTATACTTCTTAAAGCAAAGATCTGATTTGCCTGCAGAAATTTTTTCACAAAGTACTGATGGTAAAAACACTTTAAAGAGAATCACATTTACAAATGAAGAAATACTATCACAGCTTGAAATGAATCCTGTTGAAACATTCTGGTGTGAAGGTGCAAATGGAGATAAAGTTCAATCAATTTTAGTAAAACCTCCGTTCTTTGATCCAAATAAAAAATATCCGATGATGTTTTTAATTCATGGCGGACCTCAAGGAGCCTGGGAAGATAATTTTCATTATCGATGGAATCTCCAAATGTTTGCCGGTGCGGGTTATGTTGTTGTTGCACCCAATCCAAGGGGCTCAACCGGATATGGACAAAAGTTTACAGATGAAATTTCCGGTGATTGGGGCGGTAAAGTTTATACTGACCTTATGAACAGTTATGATTATGCCATTAAGAATTTTTCTTATATCGATTCCAAAAATACTTTCGCTTCAGGTGCATCTTACGGTGGATATATGGTTAATTGGATTGAAGGACACACTGATAGATTCAGTGCTTTGTTCTGTCACAATGGAACTTATAATCTTGAAAGTATGTGGGGAACAACCGAAGAACTTTGGTTTCCTGAATGGGATGTAAATGGAACTCCCTGGGAAAATCGTGAAACTTATGTAAAATGGTCGCCGCATCAATATGCAAAGAATTTTAAAACACCAATGTTAATTGTACACAGTGCATTTGATTTTAGATTATCTGAAGAACAGGCTTTCCAGCTTTTCACAACTCTGCAAAGATTGGGAGTTGAAAGTAAGTACTTGTATTTTCCTGATGAAACTCATTTTGTTTCTAAACCACAAAATGCAAAGTTGTGGTGGAACACAGTATTTGATTGGTTTAAAGAGCATCAAAAATAGGAGAGAAAATGAAAGAAAAAGATTTTGAGATTATAACTCCCGACGATGAAATTTTTGAAAACCTTGGCGACCTTGGAGCTTTCAGAACAGGCGGGAGAACAGAAAAAGAAATTGAAGATAACTACAAAGAAAGATCAAACTACGTTGAAGAAAATTTATGGAGTAAAGTTCAACGTGTTGGAAAGAAAATTTCATTTGCAAAAGATGTCATTGCACTATATAACTATATGAAGGATCCATTCGTAAGCTGGCATCGTAAGGCAATTGTTGTAATGGGATTGGTTTATTTTATCTCACCGATTGATACAATACCAGATATAGCCCCACTAGTTGGATATTTAGATGATCTTGGTGTGATAACGGCTTTAATAAAATTTCTTGGCAGCGAATTGATTCCTTATTATGATGATAAATATAGAAAGTAAAAATTGATCGTCATTGCGAGTCCCGATTTTGGGACGAAGTAATCTGCTAAACCACAGATTACTTCGCTCCGCTCGTAATGACATCCCTTTAGTATTATGAACTACAAACTTCTCAAATCAGAAATACGTTACAAAGGGAAAGTATTTGATCATCAGGTTGATGAAATTGAATACGAAAGTGGCAATAAAGGAATAAGAGAGATTGCAATTCATCCTGGCGGAGCAGTTGTTGTTCCTGTTAAAGATGATGGAAAAATAATTCTTGTTAAACAATTCAGATATCCACTGCAAGACACATTGATTGAACTACCTGCTGGCAAACTTGATAAAAATGAAGACCCATTAGTTTGTGCAACTCGTGAGCTTGAAGAAGAAACGGGATACAAAGCAAAAGAGATTAAAAAGCTGGGTAAAATTTATACCGCTCCGGGTTATTGTACAGAGATTCTTCACATCTATTCAGCTAAAGGGTTGACTCCTGGAAATCATAATCGAGAAGAGGGCGAACACGGAATGGAAATCCTTGAGTTTTCCCTAAATGAAATTGAAAAGATGATTGCAAACGGCAAAATAACAGACGCTAAAACAATAGTTGGTGTACATTATCTAAAAAATCAGAATAATCATTGAATACTCAATCTTTTTTCTCTAAACCTAAATTCCTATATTAAATCAGTTATAAATCAATAATTATGAAGATTTACAATCATCTGATAAATACTATTAAGGAAAAGGGAGCTGCTTATTTAGTTCTCCTCGATCCTGATAAGCTTCCCGAAAATAAACTTGCCGGATTTTTAAAGCATTGTGAAAAATCAGGAGTGGATGGATTTTTAGTCGGTGGCAGTTTAATGGTTAATGGTGATTTTGATTCTTTCATTGAAAAAGTAAAAGTTAATTCTAATCTGCCATCAATAATTTTTCCAGGCAGCATTACACAAATCTCTCCTTATGCGGATGCGATTTTATTTCTTTCAGTTGTAAGTGGTAGAAACCCAGAACATCTGATCGGTAAACAGGTTCTTGCAGCGCCTTCAATAAAGAAAAGCGGAATTGAAGCAATATCAACCGCATATATCTTAATTGAATCCGGTTCAACAACCACTGCAATTTATATGAGCGGAAGTTTACCAATCCCAAGAAACAAACCAGAAATTGCAGCAGCTACTGCACTCGCATCAGAATATCTTGGAATGAAATTAATTTATCTTGAAGCAGGAAGCGGTGCGGATAATTCTGTTCCGAATGAAATGATTAAAGCTGTTTCTGATCAATGTACAATTCCTGTTATTGTTGGTGGTGGAATTAGAACTCCAAGAGCAGCTAGGGAAAAAGTTGAAAATGGTGCATCGATAATCGTAACAGGAAATTATTTTGAAGATGAAAATAATTGGGATTTGATAAAAGATTTTGCTTCTGCAGTGCACATCAAACAAGGGCTTTTAGTATAGCATTAAACGTCATTCCGAGTCCAAAAGGGACGAAGGAATCTACAGATTGCTTCGTCAGTAAAACCTTCCTCGCAATGACAATCACATGATAAGGATAAAAAATTGGACGCACAAAAATTTATAATAGATTCATTGAACGAAAGTTCTGAAACTAAACTTAAAATTAAAGATCAACTCGCTGATGAAATAATTAAAGCTGTTGATATTCTTGTAGCTTCATACAAGGACGGCAACAAACTTTTGCTTTGCGGTAACGGCGGCAGTGCTGCTGATTGCCAGCATATAGCAACAGAATTTATGATAAGACTAAGTCATCACATTCAGCGTCCGGCTTTACCTGCGATTGCATTAACAACAGATACTTCAAATCTTACCGCAGGCGGAAACGATATTGGATTTGAAAATGTTTTTGCAAGAAATGTTGAAGGACTCGGTTCCCTTGGTGATGTTTTGTTAGCAATATCTACTAGTGGAAACTCGCCAAATATTCTAAAAGCTGTTGAAGTTGCTCAAGCAAAAGGAATGAAAGTTATCGGATTATTGGGTGGAACCGGCGGTAAACTAAAATCACTTGTAGATCTACCAATAGTTGTTCCATCATCAAACACACAACGTATACAAGAAGGTCATATTACTATCGCTCACATTGTATGCGAGCTTGTTGAAGATAAACTTTACGGAAACAGCTAAGATATTATTCAACCTTATAAAGCAAAGACGCTTTTTCTGCTGATGTAACTATCCCTTTTATCATTGCGGAACTAAAACCATTGTGCTCCATTTGATTTAAACCTGAAATTGTACAGCCTCGTGGAGTTGTAACTTTATCTACTTCGCCTTCAGGATGTGTGTGACCACTTAAAAGTAATGCTGCTGCACCTTTTGCAGTTTGTGCCGCCATCAATAAAGCTTCTTCAGAATGAAAACCAATTTCGATTCCACCTTGCGATGCAGCGCGAACTGACCTTAAGAAAAACGCAATACCGCATGCACAAAGTGCAGTTGCCGGAATCATTAACTCTTCATCGATTATTAATGTCTTGCCAAGCTGGTTAAAAATATCTTCTGCAATATTTAATCTGCCGTTTATTTTGCTGTCTGCGGAAAGACAAGTCATTGATTCTTTAATTGCAATTGCTGTGTTAGGCATTGCACGAATAACCTCAATGTTTTTTCCAATATGATTTTTAATTGCTTTTATGCTCGCACCCGAAACAACAGAAATTATTAAATGTTTTTCGGTATCTAGATCACTGTTGATTTCTGATAACAACTCGTTTAACTGCTGCGGCTGAACGGCAATAATTATTATTTCAGAATTATTTACGGCTAATTTGTTATCCGAAGTTACGATAAATCCATTTTCATTTAGCTCTGAGATAAGCTCTGTCCTGCGTCTTGTTACATAGATATTCTTAGGATTAAATAGACCTGAACTTTGTAATCCTTTAGCAATAGATATGCCGATATTTCCACCACCAAGAACTGCAATTTTTTTATTTGAGGTCATGCATTAATCTCCATTAAATATTCTGTTCAAGAATATAATTAAGTAAGTAAAACTTTTAAGTTAAAATAAGAAAACAGATCTAAAAGATAATTTGAAATATGTTATTTGGGATTTCCCAGGTTTGTTCCCATCCAATTTATCCTATCGCCAACCTGAATATTGTGTCTGTCTGTAAATCCTGCAAGAACCTCCACAACATAAACTGAAGGCTGAGTTGATGGATAACTTGCATCGGAAAGTATTTTTGTGTCTTTATGAATTGTTACGATTTTCTTCTGATCATTAACAAACATTATATCCAGTGAAATTAAAGTATTACGCATCCAGAATGATTGAAGCTGCTGCATAGGAAAAATAAAGAGCATACCTTCGTTCTCTTTCATCTCTTTACGATTCATCAAACCAAGCTGTCGCTCATATTCTGTATCGGCAATTTCAAGATCAATCTTAGCTTTTAAAGTTCCGAGTGAATCTGTAAAAGTAAGTTCACCTTCTTTTGTGAAAGTATAGTATTCCACTTCAGGCTCTTTGTTATTAAAAAAATTATTAAAGATAAAAAATCCTAAGAAAGCAACCACAACTACACCTACAATAATTCTTTGCGTTGTTATTTTGCTTTTAGTTTTTGTTGATTTTTGTTCTGCTTGTTTAATCTGCTTTTTAGCCATTATCATTTTTCCGATATTTGTGCGGAGCAAATATAATTAAAGATTTTATGTTGTCATTGTGCGTCATCCTGAGCGGAGTCGAAGGAGGCAAAGTTATCTGTTTAGTTTTTGCAAATATTAACAAAATTATTTTTGAAAAAAGAATGTAGAGTGCGTCATCCCTAAACGGGATTCGCAATGACATTTAAAGGAAACAATGAAAAAAATAATCAACCGAGAAATAATAGATTTATCCGAACAGCAGCAAAAAATGATTTCAAGCGGTTGGGGAAAAGATACACTCGATAAATCAGTTGTAGAAAAGATAACATATAGTTCTGATGGATTAAAAGTAACAGGTTATATTGCTTATCCAAAAGATGATTCACAAAAATATCCTTGTATTATCTGGTGCAGAGGCGGAATCGGAAATGCTGGCGTGATTGATAAATTTACTGCACGCGGAATTTATGGACAGCTTGCAACCTGGGGTTATTGTGTTTTCGCATCTCAGTACCGAGGGAATGATGGCGGAGAAGGACACGATGATTTTGGCGGTGATGATTTAAATGATATACTAAATCTTATTCCTCTTGCTGAAGAAATTCCGCAAGCAAATAAAGATGTGTGGGGAATTGAAGGCTGGAGTCGCGGCGGAATGATGACTTATCTTACGCTAACCAAAACCAATATATTTAAAGCTGCAGTCGTTCTTGGAGGAATTGCAAATCTTCGGTGTAACTCTGATGAAAGTAAATTTATGCGCAGACTTTATGAACACACTATGGGTAGATACGGCGAAGATGAATTTATAAGCAGATGCGAAACCAGATCGATAGTAAACTTTACGGAAAAACTTTCTAAGACAACTCCAATGTTAATAATTCACGGCAATGCAGATAATAGAGTTTTGCCACACGATTCACTCGATCTTTCTTATAAACTTTTAGATTTGAAAATTCCATATCGATTAGTAATGCTTGAAGGCGGGGATCATTTCTTAAAATCCCATCGCAAAGAAGTTGATGAGATGAGAAAGAATTGGTTTGAGAGGTATTTGAATTAGTTAACGCATATTACTCACTTTGTGCTCTTGGTGAAGATTTTCTTTGTGTCCTTTGTGGTTAAGTCTTTTAACCACAAAGAGCACGAAGGAGACTCAAAGTTTTCAAAGTTTATTTTAAAAGTATCATCTTCTTAGTTTCAACAAAGTCGCCAATTTGCATTTTATAAAAATAAATTCCGCTTGCAAGGGCAGGACAGGAGTCCCGTCCTACGTTGAACTCTACTTCATAATTTCCTGCATTTCTGTACTCGTTAACTAATGTTGCAACCTCATTTCCAAGAATATCATAAACCTTTATTGTTTGCCAACTGCCGACTGGGGACTGCCAACCGATTTTAGTGCTTGGATTAAATGGGTTTGGGTAGTTTTGTTGTAATAAAAATTCTTTTGGTTGAGTGAAATTATTTTCTTCATCTTCAATAAAAGTTACACCACCGTTTGTGGTTCTGAGGATTGTTCCACCGTTCCCAACCGCCGTACCATTGTTTGCATCTGTAAAGGATACGCCCCACAGAATGATTGTAGTTCCGCTTGATTGTAAAATCCAATTATTTCCACCATCCGTTGTTCTCAGGATTGTCCCATAATCCCCGACAACTGTACCATTATTTGCATCTGTGAAGGAAACACTATTCAAAAAATTTGTAGTTCCACTTGATTGTGAAATCCAGTTATTTCCACCGTCTGTTGTTCTTAGGATTAATCCAAAAATTCCTACGGCCGTACCATTATTTGCATCTGTAAAGGAAACACTTGAAAAACCTAATGTAGTTCCGCTTGATTGTAAATTCCAGTTATTTCCTCCGTCTGTTGTTCTCAGGATTTTTCCCAAATCACTAACTGCCGTACCATTATTTGCATCTGTAAAGGATACACCACGCAAGGAGTTTATAGTTCCGCTTGATTGTAAAATCCAGTTATTTCCACCATCTGTAGTTCTGAGTATTGTTCCACCATCCCCAACAGCCGTACCATTATTTGCATCTGTAAAGGATACGGCCCACAAAGTGTTCGTAGTTCCGCTTGATTGTAAAATCCAGTTATCTCCACCGTCTGTAGTTCTGAGTATTGTTCCATCTTCCCCAACTGCTGTACCATTATTTGCATCCGTAAAGGATACAGCCCATAATGTGTTTGTAATTCCGCTTGATTGTAAAATCCAGTTATTTCCACCATCTGTAGTTCTGAGGATAAATCCATAAGATCCAACGGCGGTTCCATTATTCGTATCTGTAAAGGAAATACTTGAAGAACCTCTTGTAGTTCCGCTTGATTGTGAAATCCAGCTATTTCCACCGTCTGTTGTTCGCAAAATAGTTCCATAATACCCAACAACCGTACAATTATTTTTATCTGTAAAAGATACACTATACAACCAATTTGTATTCCCGCTTGATTGTGAAATCCAGTTATTTCCACCGTCTGTTGTTTTTAGGATTAATCCCGAATATTCAAATCCAACAGCCATACCATTCGCGACATCTGTAAATGATACAGCCAACAACATGTTTGTAGTTCCGCTTGATTGTAAAATCCAGTTATTTCCGCCGTCTGTGGTTCTGAGGATTGTTCCATAACCCCCAACAGCTGTACCACTATTTGCATCTGTAAAGGATACAGCAAATAAAGTCCGGGTTGTACCACTTGTTTGTAATATCCAATTGGTTCCACCGTTTGTTGTTCTGAGGATTGTCCCATCATCACCAACAGCTGTACCATTATTTGCATCTGTAAAGGATACAGCCCACAAAGTTTTTGTAGTCCCGCTTAATTGTAAACTCCAGCTACTTCCACCGTCTGTTGTTCTTAGTATTGTTCCATAATCCCCAACAGCGGTGCCATTATTTGTATCTATGAAGGATACACTATGTAATATCCAAGCTGTACCACTTGTTTGTAATATCCAATTTGTTCCTCGGTTTGTAGTCCTCAGGACTGTACCACTATTTCCAACAACTATAATGTTATTTAAATCTGCATAAGAAACACTAAGTAAATCTTGTATTGTCCCGCTTGATTGTAAAATCCAGTTGTTTCCGCCATCTGATGTGCTCATTATTGTTCCACCAACTCCAACAGCCGTACCATTATTTTCATCGACGAAGTCGACTGATGATAAAATATTTCCCTGCGGCAAAGGATTTTGCCAATACCACTGTGCATTTATCTGAAATGAAATTGTAAGAAGGAAACTAAAAACAAGCCCGATCTTTTTCATAAAAGTCCCCGAACGAAAATGATTAAAAATATCTACTTCAAAAAAGAGAAAAGTAATTGCTAATGTCAAGAGATGGTTGAGCATTTACCATTTAATCGTTATCACACATTGTTGTTATTAAAGCCCATTTGCTTTATTTTTTCACACCGATTTTGAGTCTAGCATTCCGATATTTATTCTTTAATCCGATGGGATGTTATTCGCAATTTTGTTGTTTTTTTAGAAAAAAAATAAACTTTCTGTCATAAATGAGTGAGGCGAATCCATAACTAAGAAACAGATTCCTCTCTTCGTTCGGAATGACAATTTAGAATAAAGGAAATTTTTATGAGTGATGATATTAAAAAAGATAAAAAGACTGAAGAACTTGAAACCAGCGAGTGGCTTTATTCTTTGGATTACGTTCTTCAGAATAGCGGACCAGAACGTGTTGTTGAGCTACTGCATCAGTTACAAATTCGCGCTCACAAATCTGGTATTCACGTTCCGTTTAGTGCAAACACACCCTACATAAATACAATTTCAAAAGAAAAACAGCCGCCGTTTCCCGGTGATAGAGAAATTGAAAGACGAATAAAAAGTCTTATCCGCTGGATTGCTATGGCAATGGTTGTAAAGGCAAACAAGCAGGAAGGCAGCGTTGGTGGACATATTTCTACTTACGCATCTGCCGCAACTTTGTATGAAATTGGTTTCAATCATTTCTTCCGCGGCAAGGGCGATGGCTACGAGGGTGATCAGATTTATTTTCAGGGGCATGCTTCTCCCGGTATTTATGCCCGCGCTTTTCTTGAAGGAAGAATTACCAAAGAACAATTACTAAACTTTAGAAGAGATTTAAAACCAGAAGGTGGACTTACTTCTTATCCGCATCCTTTTCTAATGCCGAACTTCTGGGAGTTTCCAACTGTATCAATGGGGCTTGGTCCTTTAATGGCAATTTATCAAGCAAGATTTAATCGCTACTTAGAAGATCGCGGAATGAAAAAACCTGGAGGCAAAGTTTGGGCATTTCTTGGTGATGGTGAAACTGATGAACCTGAATCTCTCGGTGCGATAACTCTTGCATCAAGAGAAAAACTTGATAACCTGATTTTTGTTATCAACTGTAATCTGCAAAGGTTGGATGGACCTGTTCGTGGTAATGGAAAAATTATTCAGGAACTAGAAGCTATTTTCCGCGGCGCCGGATGGCATGTTATAAAAGCTATTTGGGGCGAAGATTGGGAATCATTATTAGATAAAGATGTTGATGGCAAACTTGTTAAACGTATGGGCGAAGTTGTTGATGGTGAATATCAAAAGTATTCTGTTGAAGGCGGCGCTTACATTAGAAAAAATTTCTTTGGTAAAGATCCTGATTTATTAAAGATGGTTGAGAAGATGACCGATGAACAATTGTTTAAGATGAAGCGCGGCGGGCACGATCCTGAAAAAGTTTACGCAGCATTTAAATCTGCTGTTGATTACGTTGGCAAGCCGATAGTAATTCTTGCAAAGACAATTAAAGGATATGGACTCGGTGAATCAGGCGAAGGAAAAAATGTAACACATCAACAGAAAAAATTAAATGAAGAAGAGATGAGAGAATTCAGAAGCAGATTTGGAATTCCAATTGCCGATGAGGATATTCTTACAAATCCATTCTACAAACCTGATGAAGACAGCCAGGAAATAAAATATCTTAAAGAAAGAAGAAAGCAACTCGGCGGATTTGTACCAACAAGAAAAACAGATGTACGTCCAATTAAAACTCCTCCTGAATCTTTGTTTGAAGAATTTTACAAGGGAACTGAAGGAAGAGAAGTTTCTACAACAATGGTGTTTGTAAGAATTCTTGCAAAACTTTTAAAGGATAAAGAAATTGGAAAATTAGTTGTTCCAATTGTCCCAGATGAAGCACGCACATTTGGTATGGAAGCGCTCTTTAGACAAGTTGGAATTTATTCACATGCCGGACAGCTTTATGATCCCGTTGATAAAGATTCATTGCTTTATTACAAAGAAGCGAAAGACGGACAAATTCTTGAAGAGGGAATTAACGAAGCTGGATCAATGTCATCATTTATCGCTGCTGGCACAGCTTACAATACACACGGAATAAATATGATTCCGTTCTTCATTTACTACTCAATGTTTGGAATGCAAAGAGTTGGTGATCTTGTTTGGGCTGCCGGAGATATCGGCGCAAAAGGATTTATGCTTGGCGGCACTGCAGGTAGAACAACTCTTAACGGTGAAGGTTTACAGCATCAGGATGGGCATAGCCATTTGCTTGCTTATCCCGTTCCGAATCTTGTTACTTACGATCCTGCTTTTGCATACGAGTTGGCGGTTATTATTCGTGATGGTATAAAAAGAATGTATGAAGATCAGGAACATATTTTCTATTACATTACTTTGATGAATGAAAATTATGCAATGCCTGAAATGCCTAAGGGGGCTGAAAAAGGAATTCTAAAAGGTATGTACAAGTTTCACGCATCAGATAAAAAGAGTTTAAAACTTAAGGCACAATTATTTGGCAGCGGTACAATTCTTAATGAGGTTATTAATGCAGCAAAAATTCTTGAGGATGATTATCGTGTTGCTTGCGATGTTTGGAGTGTTACAAGTTATAAAGAACTTCGCCGTGATGCGCTTGAAGCGGAGAGATTTAATTTATTGAATCCAACAGCTAAGCAAAAAGAATCATACATAGAAAAGATGCTTGCAAAAGAAGATGGTGTATTTGTCGCTTCTTCAGATTATGTAAAAGCATTACCTGATTCTGTTTCTAAGTGGTTCCCAAGAAGACTATACTCGCTTGGTACAGATGGATTTGGACGAAGTGAAACTCGTGAAGCATTGCGTGATTTCTTTGAAGTGGATGCAAAACATATTGTATTTGCAACGTTAACTGCATTGTTTAAAGAAGGAAAGATTAAAGATAAAGAACTTGATAAAGCAGCTAAAGAGCTTGGAATAAATCCAAATAAGCGCAATCCGATGAATAGTTAACATAAGATCGTCATTGCGAGGATGGCGAAGCCAGACGAAGCAATCTGCTTTAATATACTGAAAGAATTGCCCTGAGCTTTAGCTCGGGGATTATTAATAAACACATTGAGCGGGCTTTAGCCCAACATAATATTTGGCTAAAGCCAATTCAACTAGATTTATTCTTCTCCACGACCTGAAGGTCGTGGCAATAGAAAACATAAAATTGATTTAAGGTTTTATAATGGCAACAGAATTTAAATTACCGGAACTTGGCGAGAACATAGAAACTGCAGACGTAGCAAGTGTTCTTGTTAAAGAAGGTGACACAGTAAAAAAAGATCAGGCAATTATTGAAATTGAAACTGATAAAGCTACAATTGAAGTTCCTTCAACTATTGAAGGGACAATTACTAAATTGTTAGTTAAGTCTGGCGATAAAGTAAAGGTTGGTTCGGTCGTTATGGTTGTTGATGAGGGTGGCAGTGCATCAGAAAGTAAGCCCGAGATTAAGAGTGAGGATAAGCCAGAACAAAAACAAGAAAATAAATCCACAGAAGTAAAATCAGAACCTGAGGTTGAATACAAAGCAGCGCCATCAACCAAATCATCCGGTAAAAAAGAAATTGTAGATTTTCATTTACCCGATCTTGGTGAAAATATAGAGTCGGCAGATGTTCTAAACGTGTTGGTAAAGGTTGGTGATGTGATCGAAGTTGATCAGGCAGTTCTTGAGATTGAAACAGACAAAGCAACAATAGAAGTACCAACAACAATTGCTGGAAAAATTGTTGAAGTTTTTGTAAAAGCCGGTAGCAAAGCTAAAGTCGGTGATGTTGTAATTAAAGTTGAAACAGGTGCCGCAGCTGTTGAGGAATCAAAACCATCTGAAGTTAAAAAAGATGAAGTTACCGAAGCACCAAAAGTTGAATTAAAGAAAGAAACTGCTCCAACTGGTGAACTTACGAGTATGCAGGCTTCTGAGCTGGATAATCAACCGCCAATATTAAAAGGCGCTGCACCTGCCGCTCCATCTGTAAGAAGAATTGCAAGAGAGATTGGCGTTGATATAAATAAAGTTCCCGGCACAGGACCAAAAGGCAGAATTTCTATGGATGATGTTAAAGCATTTTCCAAGAAAGTACATGAGTCTTATTCACAAAGCGGCGGAACAGGATTAAATATTAAATCAGAATCACTTCCGGATTTCACAAAGTTTGGTGAGATCAACAAAGTTGAGATGACAAACATCCGCAAGAAAACTGCTGATCATCTTAGCTATGCGTGGGCTAATATTCCACACGTTACACAATTTGATAAAGCTGATATAACATTGCTTGAGAAGACACGAAAAGAATTAAATAAAAATTCAGAAGTAAAGTTAACAGTTACAGCAATTCTTGTTAAAGTAATTGTCGAAGCCTTAAAGAAGTTTCCGCAAGTCAATTCCAGTATTGATATGGAGAAGAAGGAAATTATTTACAAGAGTTACTTTAACATTGGTGTTGCGGTTGATACTGAGTTTGGTTTGATTGTTCCCGTTATTAAAAATTCGGATAAAAAATCATTAACAGAAATTTCTGTTGATATGAACGCACTTGCGGAAAAAGCCCGCAACAAAAAAATCGGGTTGGATGATTTGCAAGGTGGAAGTTTTACAATATCAAATCTTGGCGGAATAGGCGGAACATACTTTACTCCGATTGTTAATTCACCTGAGGTTGCAATACTTGGTGTTTCTCGTGGTTCTTTAGAACCAGTTTGGAATGGTTACGGAGTTTTTGAACCAAGATTAATGTTACCTTTATCATTGTCTTATGATCACAGAATTATTGATGGTGCTGATGCGATTAGATTTTTAAGATTTGTTGTTGAAGCATTAGAACAACCAATAAAATTATTAATATAGAACTAGTAAGCTGATTGTTATGATAATTAAGATTTGTTATGATCTTAATTCATCATAAGGAATCATAATAATCAGTGTCTCATTGTTTTAAGGATATTTATGAGTGATAAAATAAAATTAACAGTTATCGGTGGGGGACCAGGCGGATATGCCGCAGCTTTTCTTGCTGCAGATCTTGGAATGGATGTTACCCTTATTGATCTAGATAAAAATCCTGGCGGTGTTTGTCTTTATCGGGGATGTATTCCATCAAAAGCATTGCTTCATGTTGCAAAACTTATCCACGAAGCGGAAGAAGCTAAAAATTGGGGAATAGAATTCGGTGAACCAAAGATTAACATCGACAAACTTCGTGATTTTAAAAATAGAGTTGTAGAAAAACTTACAAGCGGACTTGGACAAATATCAAAACAGAGGAAAATAAATTTTATTCAGGGTAGAGCAAGTTTTATAAATTCATCAACATTAAAGATTGAAAAATTTGATGGGCAAACAATTGAACATACTTTTGGAAAAGCTATTATTGCAACTGGTTCTGTAATCACAATTATTCCATCTCTTGATATTAAATCTAAAAGATTACTCAACTCAACATCAGCACTTGATCTTCCTGAAATTCCCAAATCACTTTTAGTTGTTGGCGGAGGATATATCGGGCTTGAGCTTGGTTCAGTTTATGAAGCACTTGGGACAAAAGTTTCTGTTGTTGAAATGATGCCAGGACTTTTACCCGGCGCTGATCGTGATCTTGTAAATTATCTTTCAATGAGAATCAAAAAATCTTTTGCTGAAGTGATGACTAAAAGCAAAGTTTTAGAGATGAAAGAAGTTAAAGATGGAATTAGTGTTAAGATTGAAGATGATAAAGGAAATATTGCAGAGAAGGTTTATGATTATGTTTTAATGTCTATCGGAAGAAAACCGGAAACACGCGGACTTGGATTAGAAAACACAAAAGTTACGGTTACTGATCGCGGATGGATAAAGGTTGATAAACAGCTTAGAACAACGGATACCAATATATTTGCCATTGGTGATATTGCCGGCGAACCAATGCTTGCACATAAAGCCTCGCACGAGGGAAGAGTGGCAGTAGAAGTTATTGCAGGACATAAAGTAACATTTGAACCACTTGCAATTCCTGCCGTTGTATTTACTGATCCTGAAATCGCGTGGGCTGGAATAACTGAAGAGCAAGCAAAAAAAGATGGGATAAAACACGAAGTTGCAAAGTTTCCGTGGGCGGCAAGCGGCAGAGCAGTTACACTTGATAGAAATGATGGGGTTACAAAATTAATTGTTGATCCCGATACACAGAGAATACTTGGAGTTGGAATTTGTGGTCCCGGTGCAGGCGAGTTAATTGCAGAAGGTGTTCTTGCAATTGAAATGGGAGCTAATGTTACAGATTTGAAATTAACAATTCATCCTCATCCAACTTTATCTGAAACTATTATGGATGCGGCAGAAGTTTTCTTTGGACAAAGCTCGCATTTTTATAAACCGAAGAGATAAATTTTTATTTTTATACTTACTGATTAATCCATCTTTAATTCAATCTCTTGTCGCCAATCCAAGAGCATAGTTTTATTAAGTGCAAGTATACCTGCTTTCGTAACACCGGAAGGAACTGGGATCAACTCGTTAAGACGATCAAAAGCAATGCTTCTATTTTCTGTGCTAATAAGCTGAATGATATGCCAAAGTGAAAGTGTTTCCTTTGTTGTCATTAACGATAAAATAGTTCCAATGGAAGGATCGTTTATTCCACTAAAGTTTTCTAATAATCCAATTAACTGCGGAGAAGAATCTGAAGGATAGGGGATTGCATACTTACCTCTTGTGATCAAACATCCAAAGTTTTTGGGAACATAAGAATCAAATTCCTTAATATTTACAATTACCCAGCCGCTTTCAACTGTAAGCTTGCACATTCCGTTATCCTCAACATGTAAACGGAAAGCACCACCTTTGTATAATTCTGTAAACTTTGCTAATGGGGTTAGTACTGTTAATATATCTGAAGCATCTCCTTCAAACTTTCGGATTTGTCCCTTTTCAACTTTAACCTCATTACTGTTTTTAGTTCTAGATACAACAGATGAATTATCAATTAGCAATCTTCCCATTTCAGGAATTGCAACTGTTACTGATGAACCCGCATCAGTTTCAATTGAACTCTCCGATTCAAACCCATCACCTTTATCCATAACACTATTGTCAACTTTGGGCTGACCCGACAATGAAATCACTTCCCAACCGCTGCTTGGAGATGTGATGAAAATGTATGCAGCAACTATCACTATTAAGCCCAAAACAGTGTACGCAATTTTCTTAAACAAATCAGGATTGAACTTAAACTTAAACTGCTTTTTAGGTTTTACAACCTCTTCTTCAACATACTTCTCTTTTTCTTCGGGAATTTCTTCTTCACTTTTTTCTTTCTTCTCTTTATCGGATAAAGCTTCTGCTATCTTCTCCTGTTCTTTCTGCTCACGGATTTTTACATCCATTATGAATGAAAATATTCCATTACGCACTTCTGTTGAGGGTTGAAGTTCAGGAACAACTTTAGCAATTTTTTCTTTTAGTACTGATTCATCAGAAAGAGACGATTCTGCGCTGACAAGTTTAGAAAGAGCTGCACCCAAATGAACCATTACCTGATCTTTTTTAATTCCCATCATATCAGAAATTTCTTCAATCGTATAACCCTCAATTCTATTAAGAACAAATATCATTCGGTCCTGATCAGGTAAATCAAAAATATGTTTATCTAATTCATCTTTAGACTCAAGTTCTCTTAATTCATAGTGGTCAATTTTTGTTTTGTTCTTTTTTGTTCGGAGGGAGTCTATTGTTTGATATACTGTTATTGCACTAAGCCACTTTAGAAATGATGCATCACTTCTAACAAGGTTCATTTTTTTCCATGCTTCAATAAAAGTTTCTTTGGTAATTGTTTCTGCAAGAGATTTATTGGCGGTTAGTCGTAGTGCAAAAGCATAGATCTTTCCAAGGTTCATCTGGAATAATTGTTCGATCGCAGCATTGTTGCCTTGTTTAGCATTTTCAATCAGTGATCGTACAAATTTATTATCTGAGCTCACAGGTTTCTCCAGCTTTATTTAAGGTATTATAACAAAATTAGTCTAACCAAAATTAAATATCTACTTAAACTATAACAATTAATTATAATAGAAGTAGTTTCTGTAACTCTTTTATGGAGTTGACGGGCTGATTACAAGAATAATCACGACAAACGTAAAATGTCGTGTTATTATCTTTAATTATCATATCTTTTGTTAAGGATAACAATTCCCCAAACTCATTTTGATTATCTCTGGATTTTAGGATAACAATTTTATTAGGATTAAAAATATTTCTGATTAGATTGATTCCCTTAATAGCCTCATCATCCTTCTTTTTAGAAACTATAACAATTTCAGTTGATGAAGAAAAGAGAAAATCCAATCCGCACATAAACATACAAAATGCCGATGGTGATTTTGAGATATAACCGGAGAAATATTTAACAAGCCTCGATGCCTTTTTTTCATAGTAAATGTTTACTGTAAATCGTGATAATCTTATAAGATTTAATAGCGCGATTGAATTTCCGGAAGGCACTGCCCCGTCATAAACATCTTTTTGCCTCGCAATCAACGCTTCACTTTTTGATGAAGTAAAATAAAATCCACCATTTTGTTCATCCCAAAATTCTTTCATTAAAATTTCATTTAACGCAATAGCTCTCTTTAGATATTTAATTTCAAATGTAGTTTCATAAAGATCGATCAAAGCATTTGTCATAAAAGCATAATCATCAATATGAGCCTGTAAACCTGATTCACCATCACGGAAGCGATGGATTAATCTGCCATCCTTTCCTGTTAAATATTTTTCGATGAATGAATATGATTTGATTGCTGCATCGGCGTATTCTTTGTCATCAAAAGCTTGAGCAGCTTTAGCAAATGCTGAAATCATTAATCCATTCCAGTCGTTCAAAATCTTATCATCTTTATGCGGATGAATTCTTTTCTCCCTATAATTAAAAAGTTTTTTACGGATTGATTCTAACTTCTTTGTAAAATCATCTTCGGTAATATTTAACTCCTCAGCAAGTCCTTCGCTTGATTTTTTAAGATACAGAATATTTGTCCCGGGCATCATTCCTTTTGATTCATCAATCCAATTTCCATCATTAGCGATGTTAAAAACTTTAATTGTAAAATCAGATTCATCTTTTTCTAAAATATTTCTTAATTCGTCAGCATCCCACAAATAAAATTTGCCTTCTTCACCTTCGCTATCTGCATCTTCAGCAGAATAAAATCCTCCTTCGGGATGAGTCATATCTCTTAAAACGTATTCTAATATTTCTTTTGCGGTTTCTTTGTAGAATTTATTTTTTGTCGCCAGATAAGTTTCAGTGTAAGCCATTACCAGCATCGCCTGATCATACAACATTTTTTCAAAGTGCGGTACAAGCCAATGCTGATCAGTTGAATAGCGTGCAAATCCAAATCCAATATGATCATAAATTCCGCCCCGCCTCATCTCGGTTAAAGTTTTTTCAACCATCTCAAGTGCTTTGGGTTCGTTCTTACGTTTCCAATACCGCAATAGAAATAAAAGATTGTGTGGCGAAGGAAATTTTGGAGCATTACCAAATCCTCCATTTGTTTCATCGTGTCTTTTATTCAACTCATCATATGCTTCATCTAAAATTGATCTATCAATCTCGTTAGTGTCTGAAATTAAATTCTGTCTGTTTATGGATGAAGCAATCTCATCTGCAGATTTAAGAACTTCGTCTTTCTTGGTTGCCCAAACTTCTTGTAATCTAGGAATAAGATCTACCATTCCGATTCTATTAAATCTGTTGTGTTTTGGAAAATACGTACCAGTAAAAAATGGTTTTTTATCCGGCGTCATTACAATCGTAAGAGGCCAGCCTCCGCCTCCAGTAATCATCTGGCAAACCGACATATAAATTCCATCAATATCCGGTCGTTCTTCACGATCAACTTTTATTGATACAAAAGTATCATTCATCAACTTTGCAACTTCCGTGTCTTCAAAAGATTCCTTTTCCATAACGTGACACCAATGGCAGGTTGAATATCCGATTGATAGAAAAATTGGTTTATCATATTGCTTTGCTTTCTCAAATGCTTCATCACTCCAGGGAAACCAATCCACAGGATTGTAGGCATGCTGAAGTAAATACGGGCTTTTTTCGTTTATAAGTCTGTTTGGATTTTTCATAAAATTATGTAATAAATTCAAATTGAGTTATAAGATACTAATCAAATTCTGTTGTTAAAATTACACTTTTTTGATATGTTGCCACACGTTTTAACACATTTAAAAACTAAAATTCATAAAGTAAAATGGAAAAAAAGAACAGTCTCTTTCTTCCGGCAGTAATAATAGGTGTTAGTTTTATTATTGGTGTTGTGTTTTTTACAAATGCCTGGAAATCGAACCAACGCGCTAACCAGACTATAAATGTAACCGGATCAGCAAAAAAAGAAATTGTTTCAGATCTTGGTTTTCTTCGCGGAACGATATCGGTAAGATCCCAGACATCAGAAAGTGCATTTGCTGAATTGAACAGGCAAAAACCAATTCTTGTTTCATATCTTGAAAAGAAGGGATTTCCAAAAGATAAAATTGAATTTAATACAATCAACAATTATCCCGTTTATGAAATGAGTGAACAGGGGTATCAAACAGGAAGAGTGATCGGATATATTTATAGTCAACGTATAGAAATTCAATCATCGGATGTAAATAAAATTAAAGAACTTTCGCTGGATATAACCTCACTTATTGAGAGAGGTGTTAGCTTTAATGTTGAACAGCCGGAATATCATTACACAAAAATGGCAGATTTGAAAATTGAAATTCAGGCAGCAGCAGCTAGAGATGCAATGATACGAGCACAAAAAATTGCTGAAGCAACCGATAGAGATCTAGGACCAATGCGGAGTGCTAGAATGGGTGTTCTTCAAATCACTCCAAAATTTTCTAATGCAATTTCGGATTATGGAATAAATGATCTTAGCTCAATTGAAAAAGAAATTATCGGAGTTGTAAATGCTTCGTTTGAAATAGAATAGTATTAATTAAGATTTTTCGTTAACAAATTATGTATTGAAATATGACTAAACCACAGATATGGGTAGCAGCGTTTTTACTTTTATTTATTGTTCTTTTTATGATTGGTCGTTTAACTAAAGAAGAAGAAGTAATGAAGGATTTCTCAGGGATGAATAACAACCCAATGGGTGAACAAACAACTGCAGAACTTACAGGCGATAAACTAATTCAATCTTTTGGATGCAATAACTGCCACGGTGGTGATCTTGCGGGGACTAATATGGGTCCTTCATTATTAGGCTTGAAACAATTCTGGAACAGCAGAGATAATCTTATCAACTATCTTCGCAATCCAAATTCGTTTATGGACAAAGATAGATTTAAAGAATACAAAGCAAAATATCCAAACGGAATTATGCCGTCTTATGGCAATAAGGATGTAAAGGATTTGGGTAAGATTGCGGATTATCTGCTTACTTTATAAATCAAATTATTTAATACCAAAAGGCGACTCAATTGAGTCGCCTTTTTTATTACAAACCGATAGTCCCAAAATTTATTTCATCAATATCATTTTACGAGTTGAGGTAAAATTCTCAGCTTTTATTGTATAAAAATAAATTCCCGATGTAATGTCATTCGCATCAAACTTAACCGAATGTTTCCCTGCCTCCATAAACCCATTTACAAGTGTTGCAACCTCTGAACCAAGAAGATTGTAAACCTTTAAAGTTATATTCCCTGATTTTGCGAGAGTATAATTTATTTCAGTACTCGGATTAAACGGATTAGGATAATTTTGTGATAGTGAATGCTCTTTTACAGTTTCAAAATCCACTTCAACAGAATTATAAATTTTAGAAGTCCCATCAAAATCAATCTGTCTTAATCTATAATAAGATTTTCCTTCAACGGGATTTTTATCCACAAAAGAATAATTAGATTTTTCAGTTGTCGTCCCTTTGCCATTTATAAATCCTAATTTTTGCCAGCCCGAATTTGATGTTGTTGATCTTCTTTCAATATCAAATCCCATATTGTTGGTCTCGGTAGAAGTAATCCAGTTTAATAGTACATTATCATCCTTGCCAATTGCAGTGAATGAAGTTAGTTCAACTGGAATAATTCCATAAACAACAATTCCGATATCATCAACAAACCATCCATCTTCAGTAACAGAACCATCAGTCCTTAATTCAAATTTTAATTTAACCTGATTTGTATTATAGTTTGATAAATCCATTATTTCATTTACCCAGCTTGTTTGCAGACCGTCATAAAGCGGTTCACCATTTGGTTGGAAAGAGCCGCTGCCTAAAGTTGTATAAGTTCCTGTTAGCGGCGTAAATGTAGTTCCATTATTGGTTGAGATCTCAACTTGTCCGTAATCCCATCCGCTTTCTATATCAAACTTTGTCCAGAAAGATAATCTTGGATTTTCATTTGCACTAAGATCAATTGCATTTTTTAAAGACATTGTAACTATGGCGTTGCTGGCATACTCTCCAGTTTTACTATCCGTAAAAGAGGTTGGTGAAGAATGAAAAGCAAGGTTGGTAGCTTCCCACTTTGGTGTAGATGGTGTTGCAGTAATATTCCATAAAAGTGTTGGATCATTTGTTGAGTCTGCAAAAATCATGATTGGTGTGCCGGTTATAAAACTTAAAGTATCTATAAACATTGGCGTGCCGGATGTGGATACAGTAAGAAGCATTTTAACATTTACATCGGCTGGCATTGTACTGCCGATTGTAAAAGATAAATTCTGATTTATATTTAAAGTTGTGCGTGCGGGAATGCTTCCAACATTCACTACCCCGGAGTTTATGGTAATTAAAGGATTATCTGAACTAAGTGAAAGAGAAATATTTGATGCATCACTTAATCCTTTATTTTTTAATTGCGGAATTATTAAATCAACATTATCGCCAGGATTAAAATACTGCTGTGAGAAATATGGATTGATAGCCGATACATATTCTCCTGCAACATAAGCATAGTAAAGATTAGGCATAACATTTTCTATCGCCAAAGGAAATATTTCCGGCTGGCTTGGCCAAAATCCTGTACTTCCAACTTCGGGCGTCATTGCAAATATTTTTCCATGGTTAAGTAGTATATCACCGTCATAAAAATAATCATCACTATTTCCGCGTGTGCTGTATCCAACAGTTTGTTGATCAGTTCCGTAAGTATATCCGTTATAAGAGGTCATGTCGCGTGCAAACTCACGAAAGATTGCCGAGTCCGGAGTTTCCTGCTCAAGTGCACCGTAAGGATAAATTAATAGGTTGCTGTAGGTGTGATAATTTAGCGCGTTCTTAAAATATCTTGTTGCAAGAAAATTCTTTAAGCTATTTGTTTCAGGCTCAGAGAAAGGCGCAGTTCCTCTGTATAAATCGCTGGAAGGATCTGTGCTTGAGCCGCCATTAGGTGCATTCCAATAAGTGTACGGACCGTAATTTCTATTAAGATCAACGCCATAACTACTGCCATTATTTTTACGATTCTTTCTCCACATTCCTCCGCCACTTGGATTTGTAGTGCGGTTATATTCATATCCATCTGGGTTGAGAACAGGAATAAAGTACAATTCTCTATTGTTCACTATATACTGAACGGATGGGTCTGTATTATAATTTTCTAAAAGATAGTACATAAAATAAATCATCTGCATCATGCTTTGTGGTTCACGTGCATGATGAAGTGCAGTGTAAAGAATTTCAGGCTCTGCTTCATCTACGTCAGGATTATCAGAAATCTTAACCATGTAAATTGGTCTGCTTTCAACAGTATTTCCGATTGAGACTTTTGTTGTAATCAAATTTGGGAAGTGAGATTTCATACTATCTAACTGAGCTATTGCTTCAGCAAGTGTATAAAATCCACCCATGGAGCCGAATCCAAATCCTTCAACTCCAAAATTATCTTTGCTGTGCTGAATGATTGAAGTTTTTTCTGTCTCAGTAAGTTTTGGTTGTCTTGAGTAATATTCAAACCAGTCATCAATCTGTACTTCATAATTAAAGTTTGTCATTTGAAGTTTTTGAAAATCACTATCATCTAAAAGAACAATTACTGCATTATCTTTTGTTACATTTGGATGATCAAATTCTAAACCGGCATTCTGCAGTTCAGCAATATCCTGCAGACTTTGAATATAAATTTTTACCTGTTTATAATTTTGTGCATTTACTGATAAAAAAATTGAAATTGTAAAAACGAGTGTTAAAAGATACTTCATGGATAACCTCTGTAAAGAATAATTTTTTTAATGGGTTCAAATTACAAGTTTTATTTAAATTAGTTGCAGGCAAAATCAATTTTTATATAATGACCAGGTATTTGATGAGTTTATGTTTCATCAAATATTGTACGTTCATCAAATTCAAAAAAGGATTTATAATGAGTAAAATAACAGTTTATGAAAAACCGACTTGTACTACATGCAGAAAAGTTGCAAAAACTTTCTTAGAGCAAGGCATAGATTTCGAAAAGGTTAATTATTACATCAAACCATTTACAAAGAGTAAACTTAAAGATCTATTAAGCAAAATGAGTATGAAGCCATCTGAGTTGTTGAGAAAAAACGATGAAGCTTATAAAAAATTTAAATAAAAAATTGAGCAGTTAAGCGAGGATGAAATCTTAGATATGATGATTAAAAATCCTGATCTTGTCCAAAGACCCATAGTTGAAAAAGGGAATATGGCTATTCTTGCAAGACCTCCTGAAATGATAAGAGAATTATTTTAACAAGTTGACTTCTTTTAACTGTTATTTTATTCCTGCCATAATATTGTTTTGTAATAATTTTATACAACTTTTTATTAAGCTGTCTCATCATAAAAAATTACCTTCCTTAAAACTAGTCCGTCAATTTAGTCTTGTTTGAATATGAGACGTTAAAAAATTTTTACCAAAGCAATTATTACCACTTTTGTCGGGTAAATATTTCTAAAAGTATCGATTATCTAGGTTTTTCAATCTTACTAGTTAACTAAATAGCTTGGCATAAGTGTTGTAAAATCTCAACAGCTAAATGCAAGATTTATATAATTTCTATCAATTCGAAGTATATAGTGACAGTTCAAATAAATAAAAGCATATCCGAAGTACTACGGGATTTTTTCAATAAGAATCAACTTGATGAGTTTATCTCTCTGTACCAATCTTCTTTAGCTGATAAATCAAAACCTGACTCATCAACAGCAGCTAAACAGCTTGATTATAAAATTCAGGACGGAATAAATTATCGTTCACAAGTTGATCTGCTTGTTACATTTGCCGGAAACAATCTTGCAAAAGAAAAATTTCTTTCGTTATTGCTCTATGTCAGTCAGGCATCAATAACTAATGGTGAGTTTTCAACTGCTATTGATATAAACCAAAAAATAATTTCACTTACCGATAGTGATAGCGACATGATTGATCTTTATGCCAACGCTCATCTTTTAATTGGTGAAATTTACAGCAGACAGGCTAGATGGCAGGATAGTTTTAATTATGTTAATAAAGCATTAGATATTTATTCATCAATTAATGATGTAAAGGGAATTGCTAAGAGTGAAAATCTTCTCGGTACTATTCACGGTGATCTTGGAGATGTAAAAAAGGCTATCGAAAATTTTGAATCCGCACTTGAAAAATCTAATGATGAATCAAACTATATAGAAAAAGGTAAGATAGAAATTAATTTAGGTATCATAAGTAACATTAGAGGACTATTTGATGAAGCATTAATTAATTTCAAGCGTGCTCTTATCAATTACAGTAAAGTGGGTGATAAAAATAGAATTGCAGAAATTCATCAAAACATTGGAATGGTATATTCTAAAAAAGGCGAATATAAATATGCAATTAACGAGTTTGATGAAAGCCTTGCATCTTCACTGGAAAACAATTACCTGCAAAACATCGGCATAGTATATCTTAGCAAAGCTTTTGTTTACACTAAAATGAAAGATTTTTCTTTGGCAAATGCTTTTGCTGACAAATCAATGGAAGTTGCTCATAAGCTAAATGATAAGTTGACTATTGCAGATGTTTATAAGATTAAAGGAATTATCCAGAGAAATTTGCAGAACTATCTCCTCTCGGAAAATTACTTAGAAACAAGTTTACGTATAAATAGTGAAGCCGGAAATCAATTAAACAGAGCAGAAACTTATCAGGAACTTGGTGTGCTATATAAGGAGATGGGAAAAACGCAGCAAAGCAAAGAAAATTTTAAACTTGCACTTGAGTACTTTAAGAAAATAAATTCTGAACCCGATATAATACAGCTTGAAAATCTTATAGCGTCCAAATAAAAAATGCCTGCCCGGTAGAGCAAGCATTTAGTTTTTTTTATTAATATTAAATATTAATTCCCAAAATCTAATCCTTTTAAGCTATCTAAATCACCAAAACTTGGTAACGCAATTGCCGCTACAATCATTCCTATCACAAAGTATATAACAATTGCAATAATTATTACAACAACAAGATAACCTACTAATTTATCCTGTGGTGTATCCTTAACTATTTTTAATCCTAAGTACATAAGATAGAGCGAATACAATCCTAATATGCCTAAAATTCCGAGTATTGGAATAATGCCGAATATTCCTGCAATCCAAGCTGCGGTGTAAGAATAAACAGCAACCTTTAGTGAGGCATCCATATTTTTTGTAGAGCCAAAAGATGGAGCCAATGCATCTATGATCAAGGCTACAAGATACACTCCGACTATACTTAGAATGTAATAAACAACTGCATATATTAGCCCGTTTGAAACCGGGATTTTATAGGAGCCAAAAGGTCCCAAAGAAATTCCAATTAATGATTGACCAATAAAAGTTGCAAGCACCGGAATAAGTGCCAATATCATTACATACTTTGTAAACAAATCAGCGGTTGTGGTTTGTTCATTCTTAATTACCTCCCATTCAGTTTTTGGTGTAATAAGAATATTTTTAGCACGGTCAACAAGATTCATATTGTACTCCTATAATTGTGATTAATGAGCGTAAATAGTTTTAAAACGATTATTTTTCTACACCAAAGTCCTTCCAGCTTTCAAGTTTACCAATATCAATCATATCTAAAGCAGTTTTTATCTGATCCATAGAAACATTATTTCCGTTTGCTTCAACAATAAATCTTTTTGCCACAAGTACAGATAACTCACCATATTTCCCCTGGTTGTCATATTTCTCATAGCCTTTGTTACCTTTGTAGGTAATCGTTTTTTCATAACCGGTATCATTTTCTTTATCGATATCAACCATATACCAGCCATACGCAGCTAAACCAGATAAACCGGAAACACTTCCGAGATCTGTAATTTTTAGATCGATGGAAACACCGCTTTCATCGTCGCTGTAATCGGCATTTGCGTTAGAAATATTCATTCCCATTGCAGCAACTTTTTCTCCTTCTATGTTGGTTCGTTTCAAATCACCAAGAATTTCAGGTAGTAGTGCTTTTAGTTCTCTAAAATCAACGGGATTTACTTTTTTGCCTTCGGTAAAGTTTTCAGAAACGTCTTTCATCTTATCAGCA
>Ga0351879_1033_pt1 | contig 31694 bp, 22 predicted proteins | sample BONcelFGM3001D15_FD_206782 | JGI IMG/M metagenome (GOLD analysis project Ga0351879, IMG submission 206782) | Enriched cells from coal bed in the Powder River Basin, Montana, United States - BONCAT cells FGM rep3 HSBNCT.FGM.300.1.D15 ... | reverse complement strand
AAGTTGCGTTGAAGTCGGACATTGCCTTCACTGTCGGGTTCCGAACGGCGAATCAGGCTGTTTACCTGTCCGTCAGGGAAAATACGCTCGACTCTGTATTGATCGCTGAGTTCAGCCGTAATATCGAAAACTTCGTTGCTGTTAAGCTGGCCGTTGCCTTCAATAAAAGCAACCGCAGGTTTCTGCAGGCGAGACAGCTTTTTTATCACTTCTGCAAGTTTGAACTCCAGGTTTTGAGCCGAACTGTTGAGAACGGCTTCAGGAGGAGCATTTAACTGGTTATCGAGCAGTTCAACAGGAAATTCGCGGTCGCGGTAATAAACCAGGGCACCCGGAAAAATAATCTGTTGCTGTGTTCCTTGTTTGGTACGCACCTGCAGGTCGGTAGGCGACAATCCTCTTTCGATCAGGATTTTGTAGGTTTCATCACGTTCCTGTTTGTTTTCACCTGCCGATGGATTGACAAACTCGTAGCCTATAAATTTGCTGTAGGCCCTGAATTCGTCGAGCATTTCTTTGGTTTCGCGGCGCAGTTTTTTAAACCCGGCCGGGAAATCACCCTCAAGGTACACCCGAAAATACACATGATCATCGAGTTGGCGTAGCATATCACGGGTGGCAGGCGACAGGGTATAGCGCTTCTCTGACGTAAGGTCAATACGGGTAAAAAACAGGCTGCCGGCCAGATTGACTGCAGCGATAAGCATCACCATCATGGCAAAACGGCTGAGGTCTGTCCTTCTGATGTGACTTTTTCTGCTGTTGGGCTGTGTGTCCTTTTTTGCTACCATTTTCTGCTTCCCAGGCTAAGTTTGGTGAATCCCACAAACAGGGCAATCAGACTAAGATAATAAACCACATCGCGTGTATCAATAACACCACGGCTCATGGATTGATAATGTGATGCAATTCCCAATTGCCTGATAAACAAATCAAAAGAACCGAAAAGTGCCAATGAATATATGAATTCAAAACCAATATACACGAATCCACTCAGGACAACGGACAAAACAAAAGAAAGTATCTGGTTGTCAGTGATTGAACTGCTGAAGATTCCGATGGCAACAAACGAAGCGCCCAGAAACAATAACCCAAGGTATGAGCCCCACACACCGCCAGAATCAATATTCCCGGCGGGCAAACCCAGTCGGTACACTGTAAGGTAATACACCAATGTGGGGATGAGCGAGAAAACTACTAATGCCAGACCGGCAAAATATTTGGCCATGATAATCTGGCTATCTGTAAGGGGTTTGGTAAGCAGCAATTCAATTGTCCCGGTTTTCCTTTCATCGGCAAACGAGCGCATGGTGACTGCCGGAACGAGGAACATGAACACATAGGGAGCGATGATAAAAAGGCCATCAATATTTGCATAACCAAAGTCAAACACATTGAATTCAGTGGCAAAAACCCAAAGAAACAGACCGTTTATGAGCAGAAAAACAGCTATTACCAGATAGCCCGTAAGTGAACTGAGAAAACTGCTTATCTCTTTCCTGAAAAGTGCATACATATTATTGAGGTATCGTGTGCAAAAATAGGCTTTTCTGTGGATTGTTGCATTTTAGCGGCTGAGGCAGCCGGTACGGACGGTTATCGCGCAGCGGTCACTTCAGCCGGGCGGTAAAAGGATTTCGCAGATGTTTGTATTCGATAAGTTCCATCCTTACGCTGCCCACAATAACCTTGGCCTCGACAAGTACCGGAAGGTGGTTTTTGTCGTCGGTCACCCAGACTTCTATCGGATAGGCATTTGCAAAGACTTCACCGGTGGCCATCATAGGGGCAAATTTGAGACAACGTATCTTGCCGAGGCTTGTTTTTATCTCTTCAGTTCCACGATAAAGGATTTTAGATACATAGACGGAATCGTCGAGAAAAAAATTCAGGTGGTAGCTGCTGTCAGCCCTGAAATCTTCGAGATTCAGTGTGCGCATAAAAAACAGTGCCGATACAAAGTCCTGAATGTTTTCGGGAACAGGTTTTTTTGCGGTGCGGCTAACAGCTAGTTTTTGGTCATGAAAGAAATATACATCATCGTCTTTGCGGTAGTTGCCTTCGCGGGTACGTCTGACAAAAAGATAGGGTATCAGAGCTTCTTTGTCCACATAGGACTCAAAACGGTCACGAACCTTATAAAACCAGTTAAATGCACCTTTGCTTTTTCCTTCGCCAACTATATGCCACACCTGCCTGCCGAACATCTGCTGTTTGGAGTCTTTAACTGATATGGTTGCTTCACCGGCAGTTACGTTTCCGGTAAACATGGAGTTATAGTAAACCCTGTAGGTCAGGTGTTCATTGTTGCCAAAAGCCTGATTGGGGTGTTGCCGCAAAGGCTGGGCATGCAATCCCTGAACCAGTGTCAACAGTATGAATGCTGTAACAGAAAAAAGAAAAAGTTTTCTGTCAGAAGATGTTATTTTGCCGGGCATCGGAGGCTTAGCTCTGGTTTCTGGTATATTATGGATCATACAATGCATTAGATGACAATATTGATGATTCGGTTAGGCACAACAATGATTTTTCGTACAGACTTGCCTTCCAGCCATTTACTGCTTTCTTCTGAGGACAGAACGGCTTTTTCAACGTCACCGGCATCCATGCCGATAGGAAGTTCAAGTTTGAAACGTGTTTTACCGTTAAACGAAACAGGATACGAAAAAGTGCTTTCGGTAAGATATTCTTCGCTCCAAAAAGGGAACTGTTCCAGAACCACCGATTTCTGATGGCCGGCCAGACTCCAGAGTTCTTCAGCCAGATGTGGGGCATATGGGGCGATCAGCAGGATGAGGGGTTCAAGAATATTTCGTTTCGAACATTTCAGTTCGTGCAGCTCGTTTACACAGATCATAAAAGCCGAAACAGCTGTGTTGAACGAAAAACGCTCTGTGTCTTCTTCAATTTTCCTGATGGTCCGGTGAAGCACCTTCCATTCGGCAGCTGTTGGCTCCTCATTATTCATGATCCATTGGTTGTCCTCATTATGGAACAACCTCCAGAAGCGGCGGATGAACCTGAACACTCCTTCAATTCCGTTTGTGTCCCAGGGCTTCGATTGTTCGATGGGGCCAAGAAACATCTCGTACATCCGCAAGGTGTCGGCACCATAGCGCTCGATCAGTTCGTCAGGGTTTTGCACATTGAACTTGGATTTTGACATTTTTTCCACTTCCCACCCACAGTAGTATTTACCATCTTCGAGGATAAATCTGGAGTTGTGCAGGTGCGGTTGCCATTTCCTGAATGCTTCAATGTCGAGCATATCATTCTGAACCAAACTTATATCCACATGAAGGGCATCTGAATAAAGTTCGCGGCCGGGCAGGTTTTTGGAAACAAAAACAGGAAAATTACCCAGTCCGGGTTTATCAACAAAGGCAGGTATTTTTTCTCCGTCAATTGCTTTTCTGATGCGTTTTCTGACGCCGTCCATATCCTCAACAAAGTCAATGAGCGGAATAAGTAACAGCCTGTATCCATGGGCTTTGGCATACTCTTCGTAAGATACGGCCAGTTTTTCGAGGGCTTGTTGTCTTTTCACCTCAATGATGAGTGAGGCTTCGGCGCTGAAGAAATCAAATTTTCGGTGGCCATCGCGGAAGTCCTTTTCGAACGCCACACCCATGCGTTTGTCCCGAAGTTCTTCCCAGAGCATATATTCAGCCATTTTTTCAGGGTTAACCCTGTACACCAAACTCGAACGACCTTGTATCATCCCTTGGTTAATGAGTTTCTTGAAGGGTTCTTCTTTGCAGGCAAGTCCAAGATCGAACAGGAACATATTCCAGAATCGTGCATAGATCAGGTGTCCGGTTGCATGTTCGGCTCCTCCGACATAGAGGTCAACCTGTTGCCAGTAGTCGTTGGCATTTTTTGAGAAATACTCGTTCGGGTTGCGCGGATCCATATATCTGAGGTAGTATCCGCTTGAACCGGCAAAACCGGGCATGGTATTGGTTTCGAGTGGATTACCTTCGGGGCTTTTCCAGTTTTTGGCACGCGCCAGTGGAGGTTCGCCGCTTTGTGTAGGCAGATAGGCATCCACAGGTGGTAGTTCGAGCGGGAGTGATGTTTCTGGCAGTGTGAAAGGCATTTCGTCGCGGTAAAACACCGGAAAAGGTTCCCCCCAGTAGCGTTGACGGCTGAAGATGGCATCGCGCAGGCGGTAGTTGACCCTGCCTTTTCCTATGTTCCTTCGTTCAGCCTCGGCAACCACAGCCGATATGGCTGCTTTGACTTCGAGTCCGGTGATGAACCCTGATTGCATCATAATGCCTTCCTTGCTGTCGTATGATTCTTCCCATGAAGCAGGGTCGGTTGGTTGTTCATCCTTGCGGCAAACCACCTGAACTACAGGCAGGCCAAAATGCCGGGCGAAGGCAAAGTCGCGGCTGTCATGTGCCGGAACAGCCATGATAGCACCGGTTCCATAACCCATAAGCACATAATCGGCGATCCAGACGGGAATCTTGTTTCCGGTGAAAGGGTTGATGGCATAACTTCCGGTGAAGGCGCCGCTTACTTTTTTCACTTCTGCCATACGCTCGCGCTCCGACCGGTTTTTTGTACGTTGGATGTATTGTTCAACTTCGGCTGCCTGTTCGGCTGTGGTGATAGCTGCAACCAGTTCGTGCTCAGGCGCAAGTACCATGAAGCTGGCCCCGAAAACCGTATCGGGCCGTGTCGTGAAAACCTCAATCCGGTGGCTGCTGTCGTACACGTCGAACAGCAAACTGCCGCCTTCTGATCTTCCTATCCAGTTTCGTTGTATGTCCTTCAGCGATTCGCTCCAATCAAGGCTTTCCAAACCCGACAGCAGTCTGTCGGCATAGGCGGTAATACGCAGAAGCCACTGCTTCATTGATTTACGAATTACCGGATGTCCTCCGCGTACCGAATAACCTTCGCTTACCTCATCGTTGGCAAGCACTGTGCCCAATGCCGGGCACCAATTGACCATTGTGTCAGCAAGGTAGGCGAGCCTGTAGTTCATCAGGATTTCCTGTTGTTGCCTTTCGGAGAGATTGATCCAGGCAGCAGCAGTAAATACTTCGGTCGGGGTACATGAAGCTTTCACATCAGCATTGCCTTTGGATGCAAATATTTCCTGAAGTTTACTGATGTTTTCCGCTTTTCCGCTTTCAAGACTGTACCATGAGTGAAACAGTCTGATGAAGGTCCATTGAGTCCATTTGTAGTATTCGGGATCGCTGGTGCGAACTTCGCGTTCCCAGTCATAGGAAAAACCAATTCTGTCTAATTGTTCCCTGTAGCGTTCGATATTTTTGGCAGTGGTGACTGCGGGATGGGTGCCTGTTTGTATGGCATATTGTTCGGCAGGTAAACCGTAGGCATCGTAACCCATTGGATGCAGCACATTAAATCCTTTCATCCGCTTGTAGCGAGAAAAAATGTCGGATGCAATGTAGCCCAGAGGATGTCCAACATGCAGGCCGGCGCCCGACGGATAGGGAAACATGTCGAGCACATAGTATTTTGGCCTGTTGTGGTCAATATCAACCTGATACACCTTGTTGGCCCGCCAGTAGTCCTGCCATTTCCGTTCCGATTCATTAAAATTATAATCCATGAGCTGTGTTTTTTTCCATCCGTTCAGGGGGCGAAATTACGAAACTGTTGTCAATGATGATGAAGGACAGGGCAGAGAGGCCCAAAGACAGCTGTGAAAATGCGGACTGTGAATAGAAGCAACAGTCTTAAAGGTCCTTCAAATCAATATCCATCAGGCCAAACTGTTCCCATCCACGGAAGTCATAATGCCACCATTCGGTATGGAATACACTGAAGCCATGTTTACTCATGATATTGATCAGTTTTTCACGGTTACGGATAGCCTCTTCGGGAAGGTCCATATAAGAGGGTGAAGCGCGTTCGGTAAAATCATCAAACAGAGTGGGCATAAGCAGTTCCTGTCCTGATGACAGGTCAATCAGGGTAAGGTCAACTGCTGCCCCACGGTTGTGGCGTGAACCCAGCCAGGGGGCTGCCACAAAAGATTTGTCAGGATACACCCTGAAGAACTTCAATGTTGCCCGGTAAGGCCTGTAGGCATCAAACACCTTCAGGCCCAATCCTTTGCTGCGAAGTTCGAGTTGGGCGCGCAACAAGGCTTCTGCGACAGGTTTGCGCAAAAAAGCCGCTGCCGTGTCGTACACCTGTTGCCCGGTAAAATTGTTAGCAGTGGCGTAACGAATGTCGAGCACTATTCCGGGAATGTACACGGCCAGGTCAATCATCAGTTGGTTTTCATCAACGGCAATGGCTTCGCGGTATAACCGGGGATCGGAAAGTATTTCCAGCCCGTAGGGGTTTTCGGGCTGTTGGGCATAGGCAGCAGCAAAGAATGCCAGCAGCAGTAACAAAAAATATTGCCTCATCGGTGTATTGTCAGGCTGCTAAACTACCTATTTTGTCTTCAGTAAGTGTTAAAGTTTCCAAAATTCACTGAAGTTTCGTGTTTGATTGGAGTCTGACAACCAAAAAGTAAGCAAACACTCTTTTTTTATCTAATTTAGCACATTGTTTTTTTTATGGCAAAGCGCGACGAAGATATTTACACCCAGCGAAAGTTGCAGGGCTCCTACATCACTTCGGTAGTGAGTATTACCCTTGTTTTGTTTACCCTTGGGCTGCTTGGCCTCTTGGTGATCCACACCAGCAGCCTTTCGGACTATATACGGGAGAACATCGGATTTGAGATTATTATGAAGGAAGGTGTGAAGGAAGCTAACATTCTTCAGTTGCAGAAGTCGCTCAACGCCAGCCCATATGTGAAATCAACCGAATACATTACCCGCGAAGAAGCCACACGCAGGCTTACAGATGATTTGGGTGAGGATTTCATCAAATGGCTGGGCGATGCCCAAAACCCACTGCTCCCCTCAATCGATGTTCGTTTTAAGGCAGCATGGGCCAACAGTGACAGCCTCAGAGTGATTGAGAAAGCCATACTCGGGAACCCACATGTTAAAGAGCTTTTTTATCAGGAATCGCTGGTTCACCTGATTAACCAAAACCTTAAGCGGGTGGGAATCGTCATCCTGTTGTTCACTATACTACTCATGGTTATAGCATTTGCATTGATCAACAACACAATAAGACTTTCAGTGTATTCCAAACGCTTCCTGATCAGGAGTATGCAGCTGGTGGGCGCAACCGAAAGTTTCATTCGGACACCATTTATACTCAAAGGCCTTCTTCAGGGATTCATTGGCGGAATAATGGCATTGCTCCTTCTGACAGGCATATTGTATATGGCTCTTAACAACATACCTGAACTGGCCCTGCTGCAGCAGGTTGAAACTGTACTGATTTTTTATGCTGTTATTCTGATAGCCGGCATGTTTATTACTGCTATCTCTACGTATTTTGCCATTGGAAAATACCTGAAGGCAAAAACAGACAAATTATTTGCCTGAACAGATCATCAAAAAAACTATTTTTGGCACCTATTAATTTTGACAGAAGTATGAAACCAAATCCTAAACCGGTTGCAGAAGAAAAGAAGAGTTCAGATGCCTTTGCGTTTACCAGGGATAATTACCGTTGGGTGATCATTGGCCTGGGATTTATTCTTGCAGGTTTTCTGTTAATGATCGGGGGGGGCTCTTCCGATCCCGATGTGTTCAGTGAAGGGATATTTAGTTTTCAGCGCATGACCCTGGCGCCTTTGCTGGTGCTGGCAGGCTATGCGATTGAGATTTATGCCATCATGAAACATTCCGATAAATAGTTTCCAACCTCATTTATTTACCATGACCTGGATTGAAGCACTCATTCTTGGCCTGATACAGGGCCTTACCGAATTTTTACCCGTGAGCAGCAGTGGTCACCTTGAGCTTGGTAAATACCTCCTGGGAGTTGAATCCGAAAAGAGCCTTGCATTCACTGTGGTTGTGCATGGGGCCACCGTTTTGAGCACCATCATTGTGTTCAGAAAAGACCTTGCAGGGCTGTTTAAAGGGCTTTTTGAGTTCAAATGGAATGAGTCGTGGAAATTTGCATCGCTCATCCTTCTTTCGATGATCCCTGTGTTGGTTGTTGGTTTGTTTTTTGCGGATTTTGTTGAATCGTTTTTCACCGGAAACATCAGGTTTGTTGGCTTAATGTTGCTTGTAACAGCGTCACTGCTTACCTTCACCTATTTGAAGAAATCTAACAAACGCAGTATTGGCTTTGCTGATGCTTTTGTGATTGGACTGGCGCAGGCAGTTGCTGTCCTGCCGGGTATTTCGCGTTCGGGTGCAACCATCAGTACAGGCCTTATGCTGGGCAACAAGCGAGAGCTTGTGGCAAAATTTTCATTTCTGATGGTGCTTATCCCAATTATTGGGGCCAATCTGCTCGATCTGATCAAAAACGACCCCGCTGAAGCAACCGGTGTGCCGGCATTAAGTATGATTATCGGGTTTGTAGCCGCTTTTGTTTCGGGCCTCTTTGCCTGTAAGTGGATGATTGGTATCGTACAGAAAGGCCGCTTGATTTATTTTGCTCTCTATTGTTTCCTTATAGGATCTTTAGCCATTGTGCTGAGCTTCTGATTGTCCGCACAACGAGTTTTCCACAGATCAACAAGTTTTCCTATGAATCAATCTGATCCTGTTTTTGAATTCGACACAGGCGAATTGCTGCTGGTTGACAAGCCGCTTACCTGGACTTCCTTTGATGTGGTCAACTTTATCAGGGCATTGATCAGGAGGTTCAGGCATCCGGAAGGCATTAAGGTAGGGCATGCAGGAACCCTTGATCCGCTGGCTACAGGCCTTTTGCTGCTGTGTACCGGAAAAATGACGCGACAGATACAGTACCTGCAAGACATGGACAAGGTGTACACCGGTACGCTTCGACTTGGCCTCACTACTCCTTCCTTTGACTTGGAAACCGAACCTGATGCACACTTTGCCACCGAACATATCACCGCTGCCATGATTGAGGAAGCCAGAACAACCCTTGAAGGCGAACTGCAGCAATTACCTCCTGTTTATTCGGCGGTGAAAATAGATGGCAAGCGGGCTTTTAATTATGCCCGTAAGAACAAAGAGGTCAAAATGGAAGCACGCAGGGTGTACATTCATTACTTCTGGATTACAGAAAACCGTTTGCCCGAAATTGATTTTGAGGTGCATTGCAGCAAAGGAACCTACATAAGGAGTCTGGTGCATGATTTCGGGCGGGCACTGAACAACGGAGCTGTGCTTACTTCACTCAGGCGTACTGCCATCGGGCAATACAACATTGCTGATGCTTGGAAACTCGAAGACCTGAAAGCCCTCATCATTGGGGCAGCCGACACAGCTGATTCCTGATTCCTATATTTTTTACTCACCCGAATTTGCCAACTTTCGAACCCAAATGCTGGTGCATTTCATTTTTGTTGCTTTCCGGGCTTGACAAAGGCACGTTCTTAGATTACCTTTGCACACCCGTATATGAAACAAAGCTTAAATTCAGGTGAAGATTTTCTTAAATGTTGTTGGTTATTAATTAATTAAGCTAATGAAATTATCTCAATTCCGATTCAACCTACCTCCGAACCTTATTGCCAGTCACCCCCCAAAAAACCGCGACGAATCGCGTATGATGGTCATCAACAGGAAAGACCAGACGATCGAGCACAGGATTTTTAAGGAAATTCTTGAATATTTCAGGGATGGTGATGTGTTTGTATTGAACAACACGAAAGTTTTCCCGGCCAGGCTTTATGGCGAAAAGGAGAAAACAGGGGCCAAGATTGAGGTATTCCTGCTTCGGGAACTCAACCGCGAAAGTCGTCTCTGGGATGTGTTGGTTGATCCTGCCCGAAAGATCAGGATTGGTAACAAACTGTATTTCGGCGAGGACGAATCTTTGGTTGCCGAAGTTATTGACAACACCACCTCGCGAGGCCGTACACTCAGGTTCCTGTTCGACGGGCCTTATGAAGAGTTTAAAAAAACCATTCAATCTCTGGGTAAGACTCCGCTTCCCAAGATTCATGAGCGCGCAGTGGAACCGGAAGACGAAGAGCGTTACCAAACCATTTATGCCAAACATGAAGGTGCTATCGCTGCACCTACAGCAGGGCTTCACTTTAGCCGCGAAATCATGAAGCGCCTTGAACTGATCGGGGTGTCCTTTGCCGAAGTTACGCTGCATACCGGAATGGGGAATTTCAGGCCGATAGAGGTGGAAGACCTCACCAAGCACAAAATGGATTCAGAAGAGATGTTGATTGACGAACACAATGCCAGCATCATCAACGCCGCAAAAATGCGCCGCAACAGCGTGGTTGCCGTGGGCACCACCACCATGAAAGCCCTCGAAACAGCGGCTATCATTACCGGAAAGGTGAAACCTTACAAGGGATGGACCAATAAGTTTATTTTCCCTCCTTACGACTTCACCCTGGCTGATGCTATGATTACCAATTTCCACCTGCCCAAATCACCTATGATGATGCAGGCTTCAGCCTTCGCTGGTTACGACTTTCTGATGAGGGCCTACAAGGAAGCAATTGCCAACAAATACCGCTTTTTCACCTATGGCGATGCCATGCTGATCATCTGAGCCGGCAGCAGCGTGTTGATTTTTTTATTTATGCCTCAGGTAGATGTGCCTTACATTGGGGTTGCCTGTTTCTCGTTCATCAATATCAAAAGCATTGATGCTTCTGATTAGTGGCAGTAGCTTTGGAAAGCCATAATTTCTGGGGTCGAAATCAGGTTTCTTCTTCAGAATAAAATTACCCAATGCACCCAGGAATGTCCAACCACTTTCGTCAGCCAGATCGTTTACACTCTCGGCGATCAGGCTTATTGTTTTTGCATCAACCTTGCTGATAGACGGTTCCTGCTGTTTTGATTTTGAGGTTTGCTTAGGAACAGTAACATTGGTGGGTTTTTTGGTTTTGAGGATTTCAAGATAAATGAACTTGTCGCAGGCTGATATAAATGGCTGTGGCGTTTTCTTCTCACCAAAGCCGATCACTGTCATTCCGGCCTCCCTGAGCCGGGTGGCTAATCGGGTGAAATCGCTGTCGCTTGAGATAATACAAAACCCGTTCACTTTTCCGGAGTAAAGTATGTCCATAGCATCAATGATCAATGCGCTGTCGCTTGAGTTTTTCCCGGTGGTGTAGCTATACTGCTGAATTGGGGTAATTGCGTTTTCCAACAGCACATTTTTCCATCCTGAAACCGTTGGCTTGGTCCAGTCGGCATAGATTCGCTTGATGGTAGGTGTACCGTTTTTCGAAATTTCCTCCATCATTTCCTTGACGTTTGCATAAGGCACATTGTCTGCATCAATCAAAACGGCTAGTTTATCATCTGTCATACTCATGATGTTGTTTGTTATTAAGCCTGTTCAACGGATTCCTACCGGTATTCGTTGAATCAGCCGCTGTTTCTTTCATTATTATGTAAAGATAGGCTATTATTTTGGTTTTGGCAGGGCGCATGGATGGTGTTTCTTGTTTCTGAAAGGGCAATTTCTTTCGGGTTTTATATCGTGTCGGAGTGATTCAAATCTGCCTGCGGAAGCTAACATTTACATCAAAATTGTGACTCTTGAACGAAATGTTATACTACAAGGCCTTATCTAGTAGCCGGAGACTATGCCGGGTCAAATGGAACTCCTTTATCTATGCACCGATTATTCATTTAGTACTTTCTCAATTTCCTTCAAATTAAATGGTTTTTTCAAACATTTGAGAATTAATCTATTATCAAGTGCATTTTGGATTTCATCTGTTATATCGAAGCCCGTCAGCATGTAGTATTTTTTATCCGGATATTTCTCTTTCGCTTTTCCTATGAATTCAAGACCATTCATTTCCGGCATTTTCATATCACTGATTACTACTTCAATGTCAGGGTTATTATCCAGCAGAAACAGACCATCCTTTCCACTGCAACTGATTGAAACCTCGAAATTTCTTGAAAAATTAATTTGAAATAGCTGAACATTGATTTTTTCATCATCAATATATAAAATTTTCTTCTTGTTTATCATTGCTATATTATATTGGAAATTTGATTCTTACAATTGTTCCTTTGCCATATTCTGACTGAAATTCAAGAATTCCATTATGTTTCTTAATTATATTATAAGTAATTGCTAATCCTAAACCTGTGCCTTTACCAGGTTCTTTTGTTGTAAAAAACGGATCGGCTACTTTTTCAAGGTTTTCCGCTTTGATACCCTCTCCTGTGTCAGTGATTTCAATGCAGACATCAGTATAATCGAGTGAAGTCTTTATGGTAATTGTGCCATGATTTGAAATTGCCTGAATGGAATTATTCAAAATATTTACAAAAACCTGATGTAAATTGCCGACATTACCTTTTATAATTAATTTAGAATCAAAGTATTGTTTATTAATGACAACATTGCTTGATAATTGATGTTGCAAAATATTAAGGGAGTTATTAAGAATTTCATGCAGGTTACACTCTTCATTATATGATTGACTGTTGCGTGTAAATTGATTTAATCCGTCAACAATAGACACGGATCTTTCTACACCGACTTTCAAAGCATCAATTAAAATTCCAACTTCTTCATCATATTCTGAAAAAGTTTTGTCTTCATAATGCCGGTAAAGCCCGATATATGCCCCCATTATGTAGTTTAGCGGATTATTCAATTCATGAGCTACTCCTGCGGTTAGGACGCCTAATGAGGCCATCTTCTCTGATTGAAACAGATGACTTTGTGTATCCTGCAATTGAATCAGAGTATTCTGTAGCTCGCTGTTTTTTTGATTGATAATTTCGTTTTTTCTGAATAACTCTTCATTTTTCGAAGCTAAATCAATTGTTTTTTCGTGTATCATTTGTTCCAGATGATTTTTATGATGCTCCAGCTCTAATTCTGTATCACGCAGCTTTGTTAAGTGGTTTCTGACAAACAGAAAAAACAGAATTGTGGTAACAACCACATAAAACCATCCTTTGTACATCTGTGTTTTTGTTAAAAAATCGATGTCATTACTCATCGAACTGAGCATTTTGTCAGAAAATATTATCCAAATACCTCCAATAAGAAGGTACAAAAGGGATAATTTATACTCAAATTTTAAGTTTTTCATTGTTGCATAATTATTTAGTCGGGAAAAACGGGCTAAAAAAAATACTGTCTTTTATCAAACACCTCCTTTCTATCCGAAATGAATTAATCATTGATCTACTGTTATGACAAAACTATAATCCACACCTGTCATGCAAATATATCCATTTGCCTTTGAATGGCTTTGTCATTTCTGGTTTTCTTTCGTGCAGGAATGACAGCAAATCAGGCCTTGCGGGGGTTAACTGATGTGGCTCCATGTTGAGTGGCATGTTTCAACATACGCAAGTGGGGGGCATCAGAGTACAGCTTATAATGCTGCTTCAGGGGAGTGTTTTACTCAGAACTGCTTGGTCATCAAAATTTATAAGTGAATCCAACATTTAAATTGTATAAGAATGCCGCATGTTTTTCGATCCCAAATTGTGCGTTTCTTATATCGTCGCTTGAATTATCAACCAACAACCATCCTTGCGCAATTTTATAGTTATGCAATCCAATCTGTCCTTGGAGTTTTATCCCGATATTTTTTCCAATGGGCTGATGATATCCCAGATGCATATATCCTGCAATGCCTGTAAAAAATGTCGGAGAATCAATATCAGGAACATCATCAAACTTTTTCTGAGATTCACCTACAACCCAGTTGAAATTAAGCGCGAATCTTAATCCTCCATAAAATGCATCTGAAAAATAATAGTTGCCTTCAGTGAACAATCCATGCGAACTGAATTCTAAATCTTTTACACCACTGTAATCAGTCGTGTTCTTAAAATGCAAGTACCCAAAACTCATCCCAAAATTATGCGAATGGATTGGTAGTATGGACTCCACAAAAACATCTGCTGAAAACGAAGTGTTTTGGGCTAAGCCGGCAGATATTCCAAGCGTAACGTTATTTTTAGTGCTGTCAGTAACTGAAGCAGATAAGGCAGTTGAAATCATGATCAGCCCTAATATGCATATAAAAAGTCTATTTCCTATGGTGTCTTTTTCATTGTTATCAAAAGATGTCATCGCTCTATCTTAGGTACTCAATAATTTGGCTCCCGCTAACGTGTTTGTGTTATCCGTTCCAAAACAAATTTCTATCCAAAAGATTAGCATTCAACCCTGTCAGGAGTATGGAATATCCACTTTAGGTCCTTGAATCAAAATTAATCTTTTCCTGAATATCTGACTAAACAGTTTATGAAACCTCATTCCGTTTGCAAAAACGCCTTATGAATCAATGTTTGCTAATCTATGGCAAGGATTATTCGGCTGCACCTAATGAGATAGCTACGCTATGTTATAAATCTGTGCCATGGAGAATGAATTAAAATCAATTTTTAATAAACAACAATTACGATAGCTCCTGAAAAACTTCCTGTTACCATTCGGCAAACATATGTGCCAGGTTTCACTCTATTGCTCTGGTTATCATTTCCGTTCCATACAACTGTTGATGTGCCAGCACTAAAGAACTTTTCAGTAATGTTTTTCACAATCCTGCCATTCATATCATAGATATCAATTCTTACTTTACTTTCCTCAGGTAATTGGAAGCTTATAGATGTTTTTTCATGGAATGGATTAGGATAATTATCAAGATAGAAGACGGGCACTGTCTCAGCAACAACCTCAATATCAACAGGATCAGTTATAATGGTTAACACGGCAATACCGCGGCTGGCGCAACTGATCCATAATTCATAGCCATCATCAATATTATTCATTTCGATGTCATAGATCTGAGCATGTGGTAATCCTCCCGTCTGGGTTTGAGGAATAATTCCAAAATTGATACCGTCGAACCAGCATAAACCATAAGTTGAAGTGGTTGTACTCCAAAAGTTAGAAAACCAAAGCCGCCCATCGGGAGTTATAATAAGTGGAGAAATATTATCTCCCGGAATTTGAGAATTTGAAGGCGAATAGAATTGATAGGAGCCATTGTTGGCATTTAACCTGAAAAGCCCCTGATTGCTTCCAAGCCAGGCAATTCCATCGGGAGCGGCCACAACAGTAGTGAGTATATCGCTTTGAGGATTCAATTCAGAAAAGCTGGTATTGTATCTGGTAAAGTTATAATTGCCGTCTGTTCTCAAAACCTGGTTTCCCGAGCTTGCCCATATTGTGCCTGGCCGGGTCGGGTCTTTGCAAATGCTGTAGCCCCAACCGGTGAATGGAACAGGAGTCCACATATTGTTTGAGTAATATTTGAGATTGTAGTATTCTCCAAGACTCCAAAGCCTTCCCTGCGAATCTTCAACCACCCCTTCGGATCGGTCATTTGGATAATTAAGTGAAGTGTATGTTGATCCGTTCCATTCATGTAGATAATTAAACATTGGGTTGACGACGATTTGGCCATTTGAAGGCCTTGCGTAGATTACTTCTGTGTTATCAGTAGGAAAAGGAAAAGGATAACCTAATCCATAATTAAGCTCATTGTGACCGATCCATCTTGTACCGTCGAATTTTTGAAATCCGCCAACGCCAACGCCTGCATTTCCGGTCATCCAAACATTACCTACAGCATCGAGACTGATATCCTCAACCCAGTAATCAAATTGAGAAGAATTGGTGATCCTGTATCTTTGCCACTGTCCGGTTGTGACATCGCGTTTTGCAGCGCCGCCAACACCTGTTGTCCAAATGTTTCCATTATTGTCCATATCAACAGCGTAAGTATATGCTCCATCCTTCCAGGCACCTTTGCTTATCCACGAAGTGCCGTTAAAGTGCCACACAACACTATTGCCATCAACCAGGAAAGCTTGCCCGTTTCCAAAAGCTTTGAATGCCCAAATGTCGTTAAGAACTGACGACACAGGAGGCTGCTGAGGTGTTTGCCACTGTTCCTCTTGAGTCTTATACTCAAGGAAGTAAAACGGAGCGATGGAGTTGAATCGAATCATCCATAGATTGTTTTGTTCATCAACACAGTTATGGCCCGGTAATTTGACAAGTTCGCCAGGATTATAATCAAATGTATAGGTTGTAAACTGTTGGGTATTACTATCAAAGGCAATTACATTACCAGTGGCAGAAATCCAGACTGTATATCCTCCGTCTTGCGTCTCCTGAATTGATACATTATCACAGGATGCAACTGTATTTGGCCAGTTATTGGCAGTACTGCCATAACCCCAATAGCGCCATACATTGGTGGAGGGATTGTAATTTACCAGTCCGCCACTTCCCCAGTTTACTGCTATAACTGCCATCCATAGCGATCCGTCCGGATCAATGGCAATTTCACGGCTGCGACCACCAGGATGCGGCGAGTTGTTAGCTCCCCAAAATTCAATTGAACTTGCTCCCACGGAAGGTTCAAATTTTAACAAACCCCGCCAGTGTGCCATCCACAGCACCCCGGAAGCGTCTTCAACAATATCGCTGATACGTGAGGCACCAACATCACTGATGTCGCCAATCACCGGATAATCTACATTCGAATAGTTGATCCAGCGGTTTTCAGATTGAATGAATTTTGCAAAACCGCCTTCCTCAAATCCGGGAGTATAGCCGGCAATGTATGGATCACCATCATGGTCAATCCAGAGCGCTTCCACATAATCGCCCTGAATGCCGGTGTTGCCGGTAGTGTAATATCTCCAGGAGTGTTGGGCAGAAGAGTTTACCCATACTACTAACAAGGTAATCAGGAATATGAATCTGTCAGAAACATTTTTCATAATGGTAAATGGCTTAATTAGTTCCTACAAAGTAACGATAACAATAAGGACCTTTTATGTGCAATGTTTGCGAATAAGAATTTTTAGCGGATGAACCGGGATTTCCAGAGATGAATTCCTTTGAGACTGATTACTGAACTGTTTTTAACAAATAGTCTGTTGAGTAAAGCGACACTATTTTAAATGCATCAATTGTGTAATATTCATCAATCTGATATGTTGTCAAACATTTGAAATCGGATGCATCCGGGTAATACCGTCAGTCAGAAATAATAATAGTCTAGAACCGGAAGTTGAACAGCGGAAGTGTTTTAAAAGGTTTGGGATTTGACGAAATGGTATTCATCAGTCCGATCTGAACCAATCTTCCATCGCTTGCGCCGTTAATGAAGCCAATCTGAACACCATTCATCTCTTTCACGGCATTGAACCCTCCGATCGAAACGCCATTAAACTCATAGATCTCGGGCATAAAAATGATGATGGCCAATCCGTTCACTTTGTTATAAATAGGATTAAAGGTTATGGTCACACCATTTATCGTGCTAAACCTTTCGGGATAAATGTCTCGCGACAACATGTAAACAAAGTATTCGGTGAACCTCGCTCCCGGGAACTCAATATTTAACCCATTGATTGTGCGGGCTTTGCTATGAGAGAAAGTCAGGCAAAGCCCGTTCACCTTTGTTGCTTTCGAAGGCCCGATGGAAAGGATGTTACGCACCACTTCGGTTCTGTGGTCTTTTTCCTGAGCCCGGACAAAGGAAAAAGCAGCAATAGTTAAACATAGCGTTAAAAAACCTGTTTTCATAATGCAATCGGATTTGATGTTTGTTTTCATTGTTTATTATGTTTTCTTGTTCAGAATGCTACTATTCAATACTTTGCGAACCAATGACCATCCTGTTTCATTTAAAATAACTTCTTGCCTGCGCATCCCACTGAAATTCACGCTCCAGCAAGTCGAGTATGCCAATCACATTGTTGGGTTGCCAGAATGTTTCCGGCACCCGATAGATATCGTTGTACTGATAGAAACGGTAGATTTCTTTGGTGGCATACTCAAACGAAAAGGTGACACTGTTGCTGACGTATCCCGGGTGGTTTGCATAGTAGTCCGGTATCAGATCGTCTGTAGGCAGCGAGTCAATCTTAAAAAACATCAGACTGTCTGCAACGGTTTTCCAGTTTGTTACTAATGGTTCTAAATTAATGGTGTTTGATCTTGTAATGGTCTCTGTCAGGTTTTTCGTCCTGAAATCAACACGCATCAGAACCAAAGTACCGTGCCAGGCTAAGGAGTCTTTTCTCAGTTCGACCAAAGCGTGGGGCTGTCCTACTCTGCCAGAAGGATTGGTGATCCACAAGCGAAACACCAAACTGTCGGTGGATGTTTCGGGACTGACCAGCCCGAGTTGCTGCTGTTTTTGCTTGCTGAAATGCCAGTACACATAAGGATAGCCCGAAAGCCGGTGATCATTCCCATATTTCGGAATGTCAAGTTGTCTGGAACTCTCGGGCAGGGGTGTGTAAAATGTGTCAATCTTGTCGAGGCGTACCGGAACACAGGCCGTCACCAACAAGGCGACCCACATCATTTTTACTAAAACTATAGCAGTTTTACGCGTTAGGTTACTTTGCCCGTGAACTGCTCCTTCTTTGGTTTGTTTTCGTGTCATGTGACTACCTTAAAATTTTGAAGGTAAAGTTAGAGAGTTTCGTTAAAAATGCAAGGACGCTATTGTAAAAATAGTTTACCGGAAGGCCGTGTTCAAAGAATAATTTCACTTCAAATCGTCACCACGAAATATCGATCAGGAGTCGTTTGCTGTCAATACTTTCAATTGACGAATAATGATTTTTAGTGGACAATAGTGATGGATGTTTTAGAACTTGTTGATGCAAAAATTTGCTTTATTATAAATTTATCAACGAATTTGCCTGAGTGCATAAGCGCGTCAACGAACTTGCCCGACTGCACAGGCGGATCAACATCCTCTCTCAATTAACCCAACCCCATTCAAGTAAACTGGGAATTATGTAACTCATACTTTTTTTTGTATAACAGTTTCTCATGAATTGATGCGCAATTTTGCAGGGAGAAGTAAATTGCTGTCAAACCATGGTTCATTTGCTTCTATTTGAGGACGTAACCAATATCTTGCCAATAAAATTCAATTGCTGTTATTAATCAAATACAATTTTTTAAGCCGGTGAAACTATCCTTCCAGAATTTATTCTATACATTGGTCTTCATCTTTGCCCTATTTGCTGTATTGGTTTTTGCAAAACCAGTACTCATTCCGCTAAGCATGGCCTTGTTACTTTCATTTATTTTACTGCCTCTGGTTAAAAGATTTGAAGGGTGGGGATTCAATAAATTACTTGCTGCATTTGTTTCATTAGTGGTTTTATTCCTCATCGTAGCAGGAGGCATTGCCCTGTTTTCTACCCAGATCATGAGTCTTTCGGATCAACTGAGTGATTTCACGGAAAAAATAATGAAAACTTTATCCGAAGCTGTTGTATTCATCAATAATAACATACAATTTCTGCCTGACTTAAACAGGGACGAACTGGTTGAAAATGGAAAAGCATGGATGAATGATTCATCAGGGTTATTAATTCAAAATGCTTTTAGCAGCACAGCGATGTTTCTCACAGGACTGATTACCACCATCATATTTACCTTCTTATTGCTGATTTACAGGGAAGGTTTAACCAAAGCTTTTGTTGCTTTTGGTGATGATGAAAACAAAGGGAAAATATACAGAATGCTCAAAAACATCCAGCAGGTTGGAAAGAAGTACCTTTCGGGAATGATCATACTGATCATTATACTGGGCCTTGCCAACAGTATAGGCTTGTGGATTATTGGGATCGACAGCCCCTTTCTTTTTGGGTTTCTCGCAGCTGTTTTATCTATTGTGCCTTATGTAGGTACCACAATAGGGGCAACCATTCCCGTGCTCTATGCTTTTATGTCCACTGATTCGTTGTGGATTCCTTTTGCCGTAATGATCATGTTTTGGGGAATTCAACTGATTGAAAGCAACTTTTTAAGCCCCAAAATAGTGGGTAGTAGCTTAAATGTAAATGCTTTGGTGGCCATATTAAGCTTATTGATCGGCGCTTCGGTCTGGGGAATAGCAGGCATGGTTTTGTTTCTTCCTTTTGCTGCCATGCTGAAAGTGGTGTGCGAAGAGTTTGACCAGTTGAAACCTATTGCCATGCTCATCAGCAGCGATATCTACGACGATCATAAAAAAGCAGCCAAAACATTCAAATGGATTGAAAAGTTTAAAACCTGGTTTAACAATATCTGATCGAACTTAGCTGCAGGTGGATGTTTGCTTATGCAGATTTCAAGTCCCCACCAGGTTTAACCGATGATTAATTGTTGTTGCTATACAAGGCCACGCGAAAGATTCGCTCGGCAGCGGGGGTTGTTATACAAGGCCACGCGAAAGATTCTCGCGGCAGTGGGGGGTTAATCAATCAAGTTCAGCTCATAATTTGTACTCCGACCTTCTTGTTCGTTTCTCGTCATAACACCTTTTTCAATTAAATCCTGAATACCATGCAAGGCGGTGTCCTGGGAACATTTGCCTCTTTTTGCTTAATTTGGGGTATTAAGTATGCCTTATTTTAAACATATTCTCCGCAAATAGTGCGGAGAAAACATTCATTTTACTCCGCATCATTGGTTTTACCTCCGCACAGGAAGTGGGCAAACTTCAGGTTTATGAATAAAATGGGGCTACACAGGATTCAGTGGCTATGGCCGTAAATGAATGAACAAAAATTGTTTTTGCTTCATCTATCTTTGCACCTATTAACACTTCTGTTAACCCGCTTAATTGATAACGAAAATGAGGGTCAGTGGGCTGATCATTCTGATTGGATTGCTTTTTGGATGTGCAGGAAAACATGCATGCAGGTCGCAAAACAACAATAGTTTCCACCACGCCAAAGTGATCGTGATACACGAAAACCCCGATCATGCCGGCAATCAGATGTATTCCGAACTGATCAGGCGTCAGGGATTTGATGGTGTTGAGGCCTGGATACATCACTGCAGCGAGCTTGTTGCAACAAGCCTGTACGAAACTGCTGAAGCAGCCAACGCCCGCAACGTTGACACCATAACCTATAAATTGAAGGATGGTGGCGCATTGTCGTACAAAGCAGGTGCTCCACCCCATATTGAAATCGGTTTCGACCTTAATTACCTCATCGCTTTTGCCGGAAAACACGGACTGGAAGCCGCCACCGACGAAGTGTCTGGTATATTGTGCCATGAACTTACACACGCCTTCCAGGCTGAGCCTAAAAATGCCGGTGGTTATGAAAAAGATACTGAGTTCTTTGGTTTTATCGAGGGTCTGGCCGATTTAGTACGGCTTCAAACCGGCGGGTTCAATCCGGCCCGATATCCCGTAGCCGGCGGAAACTTCACACAGGGCTATACCACCACTGCGTTTTTTTACCTGTGGATTGTGAAAAAGCTTGATCCTGAGTTTGTCCGCACACTAAACCGTACTGCGCTGGAATGGGACAGCTGGAGTCATGAGCGGCTTTTTATGCATTTGTTTCACAAAAGCGCACAGGAACTTTGGCAGCAATATCAGAGCGAAATTGACAATTATCCATGGCATGAAATCCGGTGAAAACAGATTTCGCACATCAAAGTGGTTGGTGCTGCCTGGCTGTCCATCTATAAACAGCAACATAAAACTCCTGATATGAAAATGATTCGATTTGTGTTTCCTGTGTGTGTGGTTCTTCTGATGGGTTGTCAGAAGAATGATACCGGCAACGTAATCAAGGATTATGCAGCATTCGTACATCCCTTTATCGGAACAAGTAAAATGGGGCATGTTTTCCCGGGAGCTACAGCGCCTTTCGGAATGGTGCAATTGAGTCCGCAAACAAATTTTGTCCCGATGTTTCATCCCGACGGGTCGTATAATGTACAAACATATGAGTATTGCGCAGGCTATCAATATGCTGACAGCATTATACTTGGTTTTGCACACACGAACTTCAGCGGGACGGGCCACAGCGATCTGGGCGATTTTCTGGTGATGCCAACAACAGGCAAACTGGTGCTCGATCCGCTGCAAAACGAAGATGGCTCTAAGGGTTTTTATGCAACATTCAGCAAGGAAAGCGAACAGGCCTCACCGGGCTATTATTGTGTGGAGCTGCAGGACTACAATATAAAAGCCGAAATGACCGCCACTGAACGGGTTGGGTTTCATCGCTATCATTTTCCGGAAAACGAAGAAGCACACATCATCCTCGATATGGTGTACAATGTTTATCATCATGAGGATAAAAACGTATGGACTTTTATCCGTGTTGAAAATGATACACTTGTTACCGGATACCGCCAAACGCATGGATGGGCGCGAACGCGCACCGTCTATTTTGCCCTGAGTTTTTCAAAACCATTCAAGTCATACGGACACCGTAAGTACGATCGTGAAACCTACAAGGGTTTTTACCGCAGGTTTAATCAGGAGGAAAATTTTCCTGAAATGGCAGGACGCAACCTCAGGGCTTATTTCAATTTTGATACAAAACCTGATGAGGCAGTGATGATCAAAATGGCCATTTCGGGAGTGAGCACACAGGGAGCGCTCAACAACCTGAACACAGAGATTCCCCACTGGGACTTCGATCGCACACATCGTGAAACACGGCAAAAATGGAACAACGAACTATCGAAAATTGAAGCCGAAACCCTTACCGAAGATCAAAAGATTGTTTTTTACACTGCATTGTACCACAGTTTTCTGAGTCCGGTAATCTTCGAAGATGTTGACGGCAGCTACAGGGGCCTGGACCAGAATATTTATCAATCAGACGGCTTTACCAACTATACCATATTTTCCCTCTGGGATACCTACAGGGCCCTGCATCCGCTCTACAACCTCATTCAGCCCTCGAGAAACAACGATATGATCAGGAGTATGCTGGCACATTACGACCAAAGTGTGCACAAAATGCTTCCCATCTGGAGCCATTATGCCAACGAAAACTGGTGCATGATCGGCTATCATGCCAGTTCTGTGATTGCTGATGCACTGGTGAAAAACCCCGGTGGTTTCGATCACAAACACGCACTGGAAGCGGCAGTCAGCACGGCCAATGTTCCCTATTTTGACGGGCTGGGGTATTATCTGCAATATGGATATGTTCCTGACGACAAAAGCCATTCATCGGTGTCTAAAACGCTTGAGTTGGCCTACAACGACTGGTGTGTTGCACAGATAGCTCGTTTTAACAGCGACACGAAGACCGAAAAGGAGTTTTTGCAGCGCTCGATGAATTTTATACATGTGTACGACAGTGTTTCGGGCTTTATGCGCCCGCGGCTTTCGGACGGGAGCTTCAGGGCCGATTTTGACCCGCTCGACACCTACAGACAAGGGTTTATTGAAGGCAACGCATGGAACTACGGGCTGTATGTTCCGCACCAGACCAAACAAATGGTGGAAATGATGGGCGGCCCGCAATGGCTGAGTGCTCATTTGGATCAACTGTTCAGCATGGAACTCGATGACAGGTACATAGACAAGCACGAAGACATCACCCGCGATGGAATTATTGGCAGCTATGTTCATGGAAACGAACCCGGCCACCACATCCCTTACCTCTACAACTGGTCGGATAAGCCCCATAAAACCCAGGAACGTGTGCGGATGATTTTGGAAACCATGTACGGTGCATCGGTTGATGGACTTTGTGGCAACGATGATGCCGGGCAAATGAGTGCGTGGTACATTTTCAGTAGTTTGGGTTTTTATCCCGTAACTCCCGGCTCGCCTGAGTACTCCATTGGATCTCCGTTGGTTAAAAAAGCTGTTGTGCATCTTGAGAACGGAAAAAAACTCACCATAAACACGGAAAATCAAAGTGCAGAAAACGTTTATGTAGCCGAAGTTCTGTGGAATGGCAAACCCGTGCATGGATGGGTGTTGTCGCACCACGGCCTTGCCCGGGGAGGCGAATTGCTGTTTAAAATGAGTCCGGCTCCGGTTGATTAATCCGCAGTAAACCAACTTTGCGTTCTTTGCGTAATACTCTGCGTTCATTGCGGTTAAAATATTCAACCGCAAAGTTCGCGAAGGGTTTAACCGCAAAGTGCGCAAAGGAATCAACCGCAAACCAACATTGCGTTCTTTGCGTAATACTCTGCGTTCTTTGCGGTTAGAAATGAATTAACGCAAAGTGTGCAAAGGGTTTAACCGCAAACCAACATTGCGTTCTTTGCGTATTACATTGCGTCCTTATCGGTTAAAAAAACATCAACCGCATAGCTTACATTCCATTGGCTACTCGTTTTATACCCTGTTTTAAAAATGCTACATTGAAGTTAATGAGCAGCCCCAATTTAAAATCACCCAACTTCAAATAGGTTAATGTTTGAGCCAAATGCACATCATTAAGTGATTCAACACTTTTACTTCAATGACTACTTTGTTTTCCACCAACAGATCAATTCTATAACCACAATCCAGCTTAACTTCTTCAAAAACCAATGGCATTGTCTTCTCTTTTTCCACCTTTAACCCTTCCTTTCGCAAAACATGTAACAGGCACTCCTGATAGGCACTCTCAAGCAAACCGGGACCAAGTGCCATATGCACCTTTATAGCTGCTCCAATTATCTTATTTGAAAGTTCATTTTCTGTCATACACTGGTTTTATTGCAATAATGAGACAAATTCTTCAATAACGCGAGTGTTTTCAGTCACCTTCCATCATGCCTGTGTCAAGAGTTTCTCAATGATTTCCTTCCGTGTCAGCTTCACGTTTTTGACGTTCTATGAAATTGATAGCTCAAATGTAAGGAAGTATACTGGAAGTAGGTTGTTTAGCTAAAGTAGCAAAACCGAACGGTAGCTGGCAGACTATTTCAAATCGTCACTGAGCGAAAAAGCGCCGAAAGCTTTTGTTGACTGTGCTTTCAGAGGATGGTGGGTGGTTTTTGGTGGACAGGGGATTAGGGCTATTTGAGTAACCCTGTCAAGGAGGTGTGTTTCAAAATGCGTATGTCTGAAGCTGTGGGGCACAGATGATACATCTGCGCCAGCAAGGGGCCAGCTGGGGAAAAAATGGAAGTTTTGAGTGGTGGCTAGTGAGAGGGGAAAGTTGATTGAGTGTTGGTTATCATGGATTCATCCTCGTTTTTATTTTTTTCTTTTGTCATAAATATTGATTTAACTCTGCAATTGTTTTATTCAAATCTCTTTCTAATTTCAATAAGATATTTTCACTTTCGTAGTAGATGGAAAGTTCAATCATATAGTTAACCAGCGAAATTTCACCTTTATCAAATGCCTTCTTAAGTAATTCTGTATTATTAAAGGCTTGTAATTTTATTTTATAATCACTTAAATTGTTTTGAAGTGAAGCGGCTTTTGCGTGTAGCATTTTTAGGTGACAATAGAATTGCAGCTTGCTGTCAGATGTCGTGCTTTCAAGTGCAAGCGCAATGGCTTTTGTGTATTTTACGGTATTCTTATACTCCCACAAGGGAATTGACAAGCCCACAGTAACTCCTTTAAATTCCTGACCAACTACAGATTCGCTCATGTATCCAGCTTTAAATTTAGGCATACTTAGAGCCTTATTCAGACTAATCTGTTTTTGAGTTAATTCAACCTCCTTTTTCAACCAATTTAATAAAGGATTGCTTTGCTCTGCCTGTACGTACCATTGCTCAAAATCTGTCGATAAAACGGTAAGCTGAAACTCATTTTCGGGAAGGTTTATTTGAATTCCTCCATTTAAACGGGTCAGCTCAGCTTGTAGTGCATCTTGCTCAATGGTAATAAATTCCATTTCCTTACTTAGATTCAGTAAGTTTAATTGTGCCTTATTGTATTCTAAAATATTGGTTTCGCCAATATCGATTTTTGATTTGTACGCGTCAGCAATGCTTTGAGCGTGGTAAATCCTCTTTGAAAGTTCTTGTTTTAAAGCATTTGTATAAATCAGATCGTAACAAACTAATCGTACAATCAAAAGCAATTCCTTACGCTGCTTTAGATATTCAAGTTCAACCTGTTCGCTTTTAATGTTCGAGATTTGATTTTTATAGCTGTATGCTGTTGGGAAATCAAATGCTTGCGTTGCAGTAAAGTCAGTCCGGTTGCCTGTAAAACTATTACCCCACAAATAATTAAATTCAATTTCAGGATTTTGAAGGTAGTTACCTGTTCTGTTGCCAATTTTATCGGCTTCGGCTCTTTTTTGCAAAGCAGTCAGTGTTGTGTTGTTCCTTTCAATTTGAGATAAAACAGATTCAATATCGCTTTGGGCTGTAAGGCTAATTTGAGACACTATTATGATTATAAGGGATATCATTATTTTTTTCATACTTGTACAGTTTTAATAATTCCACGATTGTTTAAGATGCTGTAAACTATTGGTACAATAAAAATATTGAGCAGGGTTGATGTTAATAATCCACCTAAGATTACTTGTGCCATAGGGCTTTGAATTTCATTTCCCGGCAAGTCGCCTTGTATTGCCAATGGTATTAAAGCCAAAGCAGCTGTAAGTGCAGTCATTAAAATTGCATTCAAGCGGTCCGATGAACCTTTAGTTATTGTTTCAATCAAGGAAACGCCCTGGCTTTGCAATCTCTGATAATTCGAAATCAACAATATTCCGTTTCGGGTGGCAATTCCAAAGAGCGTAATAAAACCAATAATTGCAGGAATACTTAATATACCCGAAGTAAAAAAGATTGAAAAAACGCCTCCAATTAATGCCAATGGCAAATTCAACAGCACAATTCCGGCAAGTTTAAAGCTTTTAAATTCCTGAAAGAGCAACAAGAAAATGATAAGTATTGCCAATGTGGATGTTATCATGAGTGTTTTTGAAGCACTGGCTTCATTTTCGAACTGCCCGCCATATTCAATTCTATACCCTTCGGGTATTTCCACGTTTTCGGCAATGGTTCTTTGTATTTCTTCCACTACACTTCTTAAATCCCGTCCTGCTACGTTTGCAGCAATTACAATTTTGCGCTGCACATTTTCTCGGCTTATAGAACCTGGCCCTTTAACTGAAACTACCTCGGCAACATGTTCCAAAGGAACTTTATTTCCGTTGTCAGTATCAATAAGTGCTGCACGAATACCCTCGATGGTTTCGGTGTAATCGGCATTCAAGCGCAAGACCAAGTCGAACCGACTTTGACCTTCATAGATATCGGCAAGTTTTTCACTCCCAAAAGCAATTTCCACAAACTCGTTAAACTGGTTGATAGCTATACCATGTTCAGCCAACATGTTTCTATTGGCTTTTATCTGTATCTGGGGAATTTCAACCTGCTGGTCAACATTCACATCTACTAAGCCTTCGATTCCTGTAATGGCACTTTTTATTTGATTTCCAATGATGAACATTTTATTCAAATCATTGCCAAACAGTTTTATGGCAATATTTGCCCTCGTACCCGACAGCATATGGTCGATACGATGACCAAGAGGCTGCCCCACCGTTGCGGCTATACCGGGAATTCGAGCAATAGTCTCACGCACATCGGCCATAAATGCCTCACGGCTTCGGTCTTCAAGTTCAAATGCGGCATCAATTTCGGCACTATTTACAGTTTGCGAATGTTCATCGAGCTCGCCCCTGCCTGTTCTGCGTGCGGTCCCGGTAACTTCGGGAATAGATAACAATTCGGTTTCAACCAGATTACCGAGCTTGTTGCTTTCTTCTAAGGATGCCCCCGGTAGGGTAACCACAGTGAGTGTTAATGAGCCTTCGTTAAATTCGGGCAAAAAGCTACGCCCCAATGATGCAAACAGAACAAGTGAAAAGACGAATAATCCAATGGAAGAAAACAACACCACTTTCTTATTTCTTAATGACCATGTAAGCGATTTTTCATACACGGCACTTAGCTTTCGCACCAACCACTTTTCTTTTTCATTCTTAGCCAAGTATTGTTCATCAGTAAGCATCAACTTTGTGAGTAATGGCGTTAAGGTCATGGCTACAATTAAGGATACAAACAAGGAAACGATAAATGAAATCCCAAGAGGCTGCAACATACGACCTTCCATCCCTGAAAGGAAAAATAAAGGCAAAAAAGCTACAATGATTATCAATGTAGCATTCAAAATGGATGCACGGATTTCTTTTGATGCTTCATAAACAACTGTAAAAGATGATTGTCTGTCGGCTTTTGGCTTTTGATGATTTTGCCGCAAGCGTTTATAAACGTTCTCTACATCTATAATAGCATCGTCAACCAACGAACCAATGGCAATGGCCATGCCGCCCAAACTCATGGTGTTTATGCTTAAGCCCAACGCTTTTAACACTAAAATTGCTCCCAGCAAGGACAAAGGAATGGCAGTAAGTGAAATTATTGTTGTACGGAAACTACCCAAGAAGAGAAACAAAATGATAACAACAAAAATTCCTCCTTCTATTAATGCATTTTGTACGTTATTTACCGCTGTTTGAATAAAATCAGCCTGCCGGAAAATTGTTGTATCTAAAACAACATCGGGCGGCAAGGTTTTTTGCAGTCCTTTTAAATTGGTTTCAACCAACTCTGTAAGTTCCAGGGTGTTTGTGCTGGGTTGTTTTGAAACCGCAAGGATAATAGCAGGTTTGGCATTTTGAGAGGCATGACCCATTTTAACCGCACTGCCAATTTTCACTTCGGCAACATCTCTAATTCTAACGGGTTTGCCGTTAATTGCCTTTATAAATGAATTGCCCAGTTCTTCAATGTCGGAAGTTCGGGCAATTCCACTAACAGCGTATTCATTGCCATACTGCCTTACAGCACTACCCGATGAATTTTGACTTATTCCTTTGCATATATCAGCCAATTCAAGCATTGAAACGTGGTAGTATTTCATTTTCTCAGGATGCGCCAATATTTGATACTGTTTGTAATCGCCACCAATTATAGTTACCTGCGACACTCCTCCGGTTGCCAAAATCAACGGTTTAACATTCCACTCCGCAATGGTTCTTAAATCCATCATGCTTGTGCTATCGGCCTGAATACCAATAAGGAAAATTTCACCCATGATGCTCGATTGTGGGGCCAAAGTAGGCTGTCCAACACCAACAGGCATTTGCGATGAAATGCCAATGAGTTTTTCGCTAACAATCTGGCGGGCTTTAAAAATGTCTGTTCCCCAATCGAATTCGACCCAAACAAAGGAGAAGCCCTGCGAAGAAACGGAACGAACCCTGCGTACATCAGTTGCACCATTTACTGAAGTTTCTATGGGGAAGGTTACCAAACGTTCTACTTCTTCCGATGCCATTCCGTGCGCATCTGTCATTACAACAACCGTTGGAGAAGTAAAATCCGGAAATACATCAACATCCATATTTATGGCGGTTCTCATCCCGATAACCACCAACAACACTGAACTGAGCAAAATTAAATATTTGTTGTTCAGTGAGAATTTTATAATATTATTGAGCATGTCTGTACTGCTTTAATGGTTGTGACCTGAATGAGCATCTAAAGTTCCTGTTGCCTGTGCCAGTTTTACTAAGATAGCACCTTCTGTAACAACACGTTCATGTTGGGTAACACCTTTTAGTATTTCGGTTTTCAAACCATCTGTTGCACCCACTTTCACTTCCCTTTTTTCGAAGAGTTCGGGATGAACCTGTACAAACACAAAATAAGAGCCTTGTTCTTCCAATATAGCGGCATTTGGTAATGTTAATGCCTGAGTATTCGTTGAAGTCTTTAAGTATAATTCGACAAAACCTCCCGAAATAAAATCTCCTTTATTATCAATTTGAATGTTAATTGGAAGCAAAAAATTATCGTTACTGGCATTTCTGCCAAAGGATATTATTTTTCCGTTTAGTTCTGCCAGCGTAAACGTCTGATTGTTATGAAGTTTACGAATGTTAGCCGAATTTATTGTGGCTAATAAAGGTGCATACTTTTGTTGAACTCCCGCTTTTAAAAGCAAGGTTTTGTTTTGAGAAATAGTAATGATGGCATGTCCGGCTTCAACATATTGTCCGTTTTGCACAAAAACCTGCTTCACATATCCATTCATTGAACTTGTCACATTCTGACCAGAAGCGCTAAAGTTATTAACCAGATTGTCGTAGTTTGCTTTTGCATTATCGTACTGATTTTTTGCGTTTAGCAAATCTTTGTCTGAGGTTATTTTATCCTTTGCCAATTCTGTGAGGCGTTCATAATCGGCCTTTGCCTTTTCGTAGTTGTTTTTTACTTCCTGATAATAAACCGCAGAATTATTGTTGGCTATACCACTTCCCGATATGGAGAAAAGAGTTTGTCCTTTAAAGACACTTTTCCCTTCCAGCACATTTTCAGCTGCAAATACAACAATACCTTCCGATTTGGATGTAATTATAATTTCATCTCCCTGGGCTGATTGGACAAGAGCCGTAGTCTTAATAATCGGACCAAAGGGTTCAATAACCGGATATCCGGTGGCGAAATCAATTTTCCACGATTGTTCTTTTGTGAATACAGTAGCGTTTGTTGATGAAATAACCTCTGCTTCGGCGGCATGAATTGCATCATGTTCATTGCTAAAAACTTTCACTTCGGGAACTATTAATTGAAAATTTCCCTTTTCAGTTATTATGTCAAATATCAATTTGCCAACACCTACATTTACAGGTGTTAACAAAAATTTGTAAATACCTTTACGACTTGGCTTTTCAAGTGTATGACTGGTTTCTTTGCCGTTAACTATTAAACGGGCAGTCATGTTTCCGTTTTCCAATGCTTTAAAGCTTGGCAAATGGGAGAAATGCGATAATATTTCACCTGATTTTCCGACCACAAACGGGTCAGCCTCGGCAAATAGTTCGAATTCGTTACTGTAAGCAGTAATTATTAATGAAACTTCGTCGTGATGCGCTACTTCAGCATCATGGTTATGATTGGTATGACAACTTACAAAGATTAACGTAAGTGTTATATATAAGATGATTTTAATTTTCATTATTCTATTGTTTAATTTAAAAACACTAAAAATTGAATGTTCATTATATCCTACAAGATTTGTAGAACAACATTCAAAAAAATAAAACTTAAACAATAACAGGAGGACCCCGAAGAGCGAATACTTCGAGGCTACATATTGAGGAAATTAAAAATGTTGGTTCTTCGTAGAGTTTACCTTCAAGATTAGGTGGCCTTGAAAGGTCCGATCGAATTAATTGGGCACAAACAAAAAACGAAAAATGACGAAACTGAATATTTGATTCTAACAGTCTTGTTCTTTCAACACACACATCATTTGATGCTGTGAGATGTTGGTGAAAAGGGAATGTATGACTGTGTTTTGTACTCTTTTCTTCCTTCTGAGAATCGTGTTTGTGTTCGTGGCCATCATCATTCTCATGCGTAACGGAATAAATCAACGCCAAGTCATCATGATGATGAGGAATCATCTCATGACTCAGTACTACCAAAAATGATAGTAATAATGATATGGCATAAATTTTAATTTTCACAAAGGCAAAAGTATAGATAAAAATCAATGTGTTAAAGCAAAAATGATACAAGTTAGTTCACAGTGTGCCGGCAAAGTTGCACGCTTTTGACAAAACTTCGGTTGCAGCGTTGGCTTATGGGGCTTTGGTCTGTTGCGGCAGATGTGCAATGTGTGTCGGCGATTGTCCGCCAACAGTCGGATGTGCGGTGGGTAAAAAATTAATAAACATCGGGTCGGCTTGAATGCCTGTCCGTCCGCAATCTAATGTAGGCGGATCGGATTTCTTGTCTTGTCAATATTTCGTTTATCTGCCGTTTCACAATGGTTTACTTTTCAATTTTTCTATGTTATTGTCTTTCTCTTACACATGGCGGTATCTAAATCTAATTAGATAATGGTGCTTTTGCGATTTGCGTAATACTCTGCGTTCATT
>Ga0351879_1032_pt1 | contig 31841 bp, 27 predicted proteins | sample BONcelFGM3001D15_FD_206782 | JGI IMG/M metagenome (GOLD analysis project Ga0351879, IMG submission 206782) | Enriched cells from coal bed in the Powder River Basin, Montana, United States - BONCAT cells FGM rep3 HSBNCT.FGM.300.1.D15 ... | reverse complement strand
AAATATGAAAGGAAAGCCAATTTATAATTCACAGGAAGGTGGTAATTTTATGCAGGTAATTTATCCTGTTTATCCTGAAAATATCGGTGAGTTTTTTCTTTATTCCTATTCATGGAATTTGAAGGATAACGATGGAGAAGATATCGTGGATGGAGATTATTCGATTAACATGATGATACCTGCACTCCCGAAGCCGTACAGAACAGAATTGTTTTATGATAGGAAATAATTCATGACTTATTTTGATGCTATGCAGAGAGTATTTGAACTGGCAAAAATGGGTGCCGGTTATGTAAGTCCAAATCCTTTGGTAGGAGCAGTAATTTTAAAAAATGGAGAAATAATTTCAGAAGGATATCATCAAAAATTTGGCGAACCCCACGCTGAAGTGGTGGCTATAAGGAATTTAAAAGAAACTGATTTATCAGGAACTACATTGGTAGTAAATCTTGAACCCTGTTGCCATCAAGGTAAAACACCTCCTTGTACTGACCTAATTATTAGCAGGAATATTTCACGAGTAGTTATTGGAATGCAAGACCCAAACCCACTCATTGCAGGCAAAGGCATAAAGATATTACGGGATGCAGGGATTGAAGTCATAAGCGGAATTCTTGAAGATGAAGCAAAATGGCTGAATAGATTTTTTATCAAACATATAACAAAGGGGATACCATATATAGTTGCAAAAGTCGCACAATCGCTCGATGGAAAAATAGCAACAATTGGCGGTGATTCAAAATGGATTAGCTCTGAAGAAAGCAGAATAATGGTACATAAAATGCGTTCGGAAATTGATGCAATTTTGGTTGGCAGAAATACGGTTGATACGGACAATCCCGAACTAACTGTAAGAGCTGTCGAAGGCAGAAATCCTGTCAGAGTAATATTGGACTCAAATTTATCAATAAATTTAAATGCAAATGTTTTAAAAGACTGCAATGATACTAAGACAATTATTTGTACAAGCCGGAATGTTTTGAACACAGACAAAGCGAAAATACTTGAATCATCAGGCATCCAGATACAAGCAGTTAATACGAATTCAGACGGTAAAATTGATTTGCAAAAATGCTTAAAATTACTTTTAGATAATTATAAAATAGCATCAATACTTGTTGAAGGCGGCACTGAAGTATTATCGTCATTTTTGAAAGCAAAATTGATTGATGAATTGCATATTTTTTTAGCACCAATCATTATCGGAAAAGGAAAAGGAACTTTTGATTCAATCAATATAAATAAAGTATCGGATTCATATAAATTATTATTAAAATCGGCAGAACTTTCTGCTCAAGATTTACATCTTATTTATTTGCAGGAATAGAATTATTGTTAAAGAACGTACATATAATTTTTCGATAACTGAACTAAGCAGAAAAGGATATAAGTACATCAACATAGCCTAATTAAAATATTATTGGATTCATATTTCAAAATATTATTGCGACTAATAATCAGCTAATAAGCATCTATGTAAAAATTACATGCAAATTACAGCTAACTTTTTGTATTTAGATAAGATAGTCCAAGAAAAAATTACATATATTTATAGTGTAGCAGGTATATGTAAAAAATGTTTAATGCCTACGGCATAATATCTTTTGGGATTGGCGTTTCTACAGACGTTCAATCGCTAAAGCGATAAAGAAAAATACAGCGTAGCTGTTATATGTAAAAAATGTTTAATGCCTACGGCATAATATCTTTTGGGATTGGCGTTTCTACAGACGTTCAATCGCTAAAGCGATAAAGAAAATACAGCGTAGCTGTTAAATGTCGGTAACAACGTAATTCTGACATGACCACAATTACAGCGTAGCTGTTATATGTTTATACGTTTAAAGCCTCAATAAATAAATATTATTTGGGCTAAGATTTTATTCAAACTTGTTTTAACTAATCTTATTAAGCAAAAACCAATTCGGGATTTTCAGGCATAATTGACAATGAATAACCGTAATCGAGTAAAATATCTGTCGCTAACTCGGCAGAATACGAGTGCATTTCAATAGTACGGTCTTCGTCCATATTGGAAATAACATTAATCCAAATATGTTCAGAATCGTCGGGAGATACCTCAAGATTCTTAAAAACAATCTCAGGATATCTTTCTTGAACCTTTGCTAACAATTCTTCAATTAATTGTTGCTGTTTTATATTTATATTCATATTATTACCTTAAAAATAATTTCAATAAATTCTTTTGCTTTCTCTAATTGCTGTTTAGCTAACTTTTTACTCACACTTAGCATTCTGTAATCAGCAATATTTCTAATATCTTGCAAATCCTTCAAATAACTTTTATACTTAGACGAAAGAATCTTTCTTCTATTAAAAAAACTATCAGCAAATACAGTCTGAATAATTTTATGGTCAATTTTTGGTTCAATTCCAGTTGAAACGATTGCTACTATAGCGGCGTGGAAAGCCGCATAATATGCTCTATTGGCAGATGCATTATAACAATCATTTTCAAAAGCAAATTCAGCCATTTTAATATTCTCAATTGCTTTTATTTGAAATGTTTCCTTCATTATTTTGTTTCTTCTAATTTATAATTTTACTTTAATTATTTCATAAATTCAATTTATCTAATCAGATAACACAAAAATAGTAAAAAAATCATTTTGAGCATAATTTACTTTTGCATTTCTTCAATATCAAAAAAATACTTTTAAATTTTCATTACGTTTAATGCCTACGGCATATTGTCTTGCTTTAATTTGCGTTTCTACAGACGTTCAATCGCTAAAGCGATAAAGAAAATACAGCGTAGCTGTTATATGTCGGTAACAACACAATTTAACATGCCCTAATTACAGCGTAGCTGTTATATGTAAAAAATGTTTAATGCCTACGGCATATTGTCTTGCTTTAATTTGCGTTTCTACAGACGTTCAATCGCTAAAGCGATAAAGAAAAATACAGCGTAGCTGTTAAATGTCGGTAACAACACAATTTAACATGCCCTAATTACAGCGTAGCTGTTAAATGTAAACAATGTTTAATGCCTACGGCATATTGTCTTGCTTTAATTTGCGTTTCTACAGACGTTCAATCGCTAAAGCGATAAAGAAAATATTGATTAGAATGATTTTTCTCATTTCTTCCCCTTCAAATACTCTTCATAACCCTTTTTCATTTTATCTTGTAAATATTCATCTCTCATTAGAAAATTTGTTGAATCAGGTTTATGTTCTAATTTTCGGAAATGAAAGATTTTGTATCTTCCATCATAAGAAGTTATCTCACCAGTATTTAAATTTTTATAATCTTTATTCATTTTAATAGTTGTATCATTCAATATTTCAATTTCTCTAACAAAAATATTTCTTTTCCACATGATAACAGTATTATAACTATAACGAAATATAAAATTACTTTTTATTTCAAAAGATCCCCATCCAAAACTAAAATAGGGAAGTTCTTTTATTTGATTTTCTATTTGTTCAAATTCATCAATTTGATTTGTAAAAATTTCATATCCACTACCATAATTTATACCATTCATGAAAAATATATAGCAACTTATTGAGCCATCATTTTCTTTGTAATAATAATATCCATCAGTTCTTAATTTACTAATATCTTGATATTCTCCAAAGCCTTTGAGATTTTCAACATCCACGCAGGGATAACCATTATTAAAATATTCGCAACAAGAACTGGAAATCATTACTGTTACAATGATAATTATTATTTTATATGCTTTTACCATAATGTATTCCATTAAATTCTCACTCAAACAAGCTATCTAACTCTGCTCCTTTTTGTATATTGAAATGCTTATAGGCAAGCTCTGTGGCTGTGCGTCCTCGCGGAGTTCGCTGGATAAAGCCCTGCTGAATCAAAAATGGCTCATAAACTTCCTCAATTGTTCCCGATTCTTCGCCGATTGATGCGGCTATTGTATTGATGCCAACCGGACCACCGCTGAATTTTTGGATAATTGTCAATAAAATTCTTTTGTCCATTTCGTCCAAGCCGTACTGATCAACTTCGAGTGCCGATAAAGTCATTGCGGCAATTTCTCTGTTGATACTACCGTCGCCTTTAACCTCTGCGAAATCCCTTGTTCTGCGGAGCAATCTGTTTGCAATTCTTGGAGTACCTCGCGAACGTGAAGCCAATTCATGCGTACCATAAGCATCAATAGGCACTTTCATAATCGAAGCAGAACGCTCTATAACAAGTTCAAGGTCTTTTGTGTCATAATAGTCGAGCCGGTTGATTACGCCAAATCTGGAACGAAGCGGAGCCGTTAAAAGCCCTGCCCTCGTAGTTGCACCAACAAGCGTAAACCTCGGCAATGCCAGCTGAATAGTTCTTGCCGAAGGACCTGAATCAATCATAATATCCAAACGAAATTCTTCCATTGCCGAATACAAATATTCCTCTACAACTGCCGAAAGACGATGGATTTCATCAATAAAAAGCACGTCCTTTTCTTCAAGATTTGTTAAAATTCCAGCCAAATCGCCCGGCTTTTCGAGTACCGGACCCGAAGTTATTTTAATATTCGAACCAAGTTCGCGTGCTATAATGTAACTTAAAGTTGTTTTCCCAAGTCCGGGAGGTCCCGTCAAAAGCACATGGTCGAGTGCTTCTCCCCTGTTTTTTGCCGCCTGGATGAATATTTTCAGATTGTCAACAATCTTTTTTTGACCTGTAAATTCATCAAATGCCTTTGGTCGAAGTGCCAATTCAAATTCATCTTCGACATTCGTTTCTGGCGAAGTAATTGAAGATGCTCTCAATTTATTATTATCATTCATTTAAATATTTAAACTTTTTTCTTATTTTTCAAAAAAACTTATTAGCAATTTACTAAAAAAAGATTTTGTAACTTAGTTTTTTATTATTTTTGGACTTATGGAAATAAATTTAACATATATGTCAGGTGCGGGCAACACATTTACAGTTGTTGATAACCGCGAATACCAATACCCTGCGGATTATTGGAGTGCCCTTGCTTACTTGCTTTGCTCTTCAAATTCGTATAATAAATTTGCAACCGAAGGACTTTTAGTCATAAATGAATCGGAAAAACATGATTTTGAAGTATTTTTCTTCAATCCCGACGGTTCGCAAGGAATGATGTGCGGAAATGGAGGAAGGTGTGCCGTTTTTTTTGCCGGACATGAAAATTTCATTTCTTCCAACAAAAAAAATGTTCAGTTCAAAATGGCTGGAAATATTTATAAAGCCGATTTCGCTGGTGATAATATTCGCGTTTATTTCCCGGCTCCGGTTTCATTAACAGAAAATGTAAAAATTAAATTACCTGATACATCTTATTCGGGTACTCTGATAAATGTAAATTCCGACCATTATTGTATTGATTACGATACAATTAAAGATGTGTTGCAGGTTCAGAACTTTCGGGATTTTTGTATTGATAAACTTGCACCGGGGATCAGATTTCATAATTATTTTCAACCGCGGGGAGTTAACGTAAATATATATAAAATAGATAACAGGAACTTAATTCAGCTCAGAACTTATGAACGTGGTGTTGAGGCAGAAACAGGTGCTTGCGGCACCGGTGCATTATCAACGGCTATTAGTGCTTACAAAAAGCAATTAATTGATTTGCCTGTTGAAATTATTCCACCGAGTTTAAGTCCGCTCAAAGTTGAGTTTGAATTTGAAAACAATGAAATTATAGAATTAATACTCGAAGGAAAAGCAGAAATTAAATCAAAATCAAAGGTAATTTTACCGGACTATTTTTCAAAAAAATAATATAGAAAAACTATGAATTTAAAAGAAGAAATTAGACAATTACAAGATGAAATAATTCAGTTCAGAAGGCATATACACGCCAATCCTGAGCTTTCCTTTCAGGAATTTAAAACAACTGAATTTATTAAATCAGTATTAAATAAATATGGAATTGAAAATCATTCCATAACAGAAACCGGAGTTATTGGAATAATCGGTAAAGGTGATAACTGCGTTGCACTCAGAGCAGATATTGATGCACTCCCGATTAATGAAGAAACAGGACTTGATTTCTGTTCGATGAATGATGGAATAATGCACGCCTGCGGACATGATATGCACACAGCGATGCTACTCGGAGCCGCAATCATTCTCAAAAAACATGAAGCGGAATTATCAGGTACAGTTAAATTGATATTCCAGCCCGCCGAAGAAAAAATTCCCGGTGGTGCAAAAATTATGATTGATAATGGAGTTTTGGAAAATCCTGCTCCATCTGCGGTTTTCGGACAGCATATTTATCCCGAAGCAGAGTCAGGCACAATATCTCTTGCAGATGGATTTATTATGGCTTCTGCTGATGAACTTTACTGGACTATCAAGACAAAAAGCGGTCATGCGGCTCAGCCACATTTGTGTAACGACGTTATTCTTGCATCTTCGCAATTAGTCGTATTTCTGCAATCACTAATGACAAAAATGAGAGACCCTTTAAATCCGGGAGTTTTATCGGTAACTTCCATGCATGGCGGCTCTGCAACAAATGTCTATCCTGATGAAATGAAAATGATGGGAACATTCCGCTCTTACAATAATGAGTGGCGAATGGATATGCACAAATTAATCGAAACAAAATCGAAAGAAGTTTGTGGGTTATATAATACAGAATGTGAAGTTGAAATTAAAAAGGGTTATGTGCCTGTAATAAACGATAAAACGACAACAGAATTTGCAAAACAAACAGCAATAAACCTCTTCGGTGAAGAGAAAGTACTTGAATTTATTCCTAAAATGTGGGGCGAAGATTTCGGTTATTATTCGCAAAAAGTACCTTCAACTTTTTGGTTTTTAGGTGTAAAGCCGAAAGACAAAGATATTCCCGGATTGCATAATTCCAAGATGGTTCCTGATGAACCGGCAATGTTAAGCGGAACAGAAATGATGGTAAGAGTAGCAATTGATTATTTAAATTCCTTAGTAAATAAATAAATGTTGAGTAAATAAATGATTCCAAGATTTTTCACAAGGCAAACAAAACAAGAAGCAAAAGATTTGAGTATTTACGATAAGAAATTACTCAAACGGCAGATGGTTGAGGGCTATACTATTGATGCAGAAAAATCAATGGATTTGGATGATGGAATTAATATCGAAATCAATGATGATATTTATTATGTTCAAGTTTCGATAGCAGATGTAGCTGAGTTGATTTCTGTTGATTCACTCTTATTCAGGACTGCAAAGCAACGAGTAGAAACCAAGTATATGGCTGATTTTCACATACCGATGCTACCGGAAATTATTTCAGAAGATAAACTGAGTTTATTACCAAATGATTTGAAGCCGACAATAACTTTCGGACTTGAAATATCTCCTTATGGGGAGGTAATGAACTTCAATATCAGAGAAACTATATTCAAAAATCTTAGAAAACTTTCATACGAGCAATTCGATATAATTGAAAAAGAAGATGACAATGAAATGGGTTATAAATTTCGTAAACTTGCTGAGCTTGCCAATCTCCTGCTCGAATTGAGAAGAAACAAAGGTGCTCTTGCTATATATGATTTGGTAAAAGGAATTTATACAAATGAAGAAGGAATTATCGTTCCATGGCAAAAAGATTTTGCACATATCAGTCATATAGTTATTCAGGAATTAATGATTCTTACAAACAAAACAATTGCACAATTTTTTGCTGAAAAAGATATTCCATTTGTTTACAGGAATCACACAGTCAGGCAAAATGCACCGAACAGAGGAGATATACTTGAACAAATTAATACTGCCATTTTGAATCCACAGTATTTGGAAACTTTAAGACAAAGAAGCAGTATTTGGTTCAACAGAGCAACTTACGGAACAACCGTTTCAGGACATTACGGTTTGAATGAAGCTGTATATGCACATGTTACTTCTCCACTAAGACGCTTTGCAGATTTTTTGAATCATTATATAATCAAATCATATATTCATAAAACTGAACCACCATTTGATTTGAAGATGTTAAATACTCTTTCATCGCATATCAATATGGTTGTTCAAGCCAACAGAGATGAAAAAGATGAATACTTTAAAAAATTGGAATTAAATAAGTCCTACAATCAACTAAAATTAATTTCCGAATCCGAATATTACGAAATGGAGGATTTGAAATTTGCAGATATTTTGAAAGCCGCAGTAACTTATGATGATTTGAATGACTATATGAAAAATGCTTTGAATCTACGATTTGAGAACAGTAAATTAGATTCTAAGATGCTATACATTTTATTATTTAAAGCAAAAAAAGATAGCGTTCTATGGTATGAATTTAAGAAAAAAAGTATGGCTTATCTTGTAGATTCTGTTGGAATGGCACTCCAATTGCTCAATATAGCACATCAAAAATTCCTATTGAAAACTTTCACCATGAATGCATATAAAGCAGAAGATGGTTATAGAGCCGACGGAATGATTGAAAGAAAGGAATTTAAAGTTGAAGTATTTGGTGAAGTCGGTTTTAAACGAAAAAAAGATGCAATACATGACACTTGTTTAAAGCTAATGAGCCAAATGCACCAAATCAAACCCGCACTGGAATATGTGGAAGGACAAGATGAAAACATTAAAGATGTTGGAGAAACAAACGATGAAATCATTGAACCTGTAACGACTACTGAACCTATTGTAATTGATGATATGGCTAAGAGTTTGGAAAAGCTCAAAAAGCATTTCAGTTCAGAAGAAAAAGATACAATTGAGGCAGGAAAACCAACCGAGAAAAAAGATACCAATAGTATAAATTCGTGGGCATTCGATAAGGATGTAAACTATGTTAGCAAAATCATGGAATTATCTATGAAGTATAAGGAATGTTCCACTCCGGAATTCGAATATGAGCTAAGTGGATTAGACCATCAGCCGGAAGTTAGTTGTACATGCAAATTCAGTATAGGAGAAAGATTAATCGAAAAAATATCCAAATCTTCTAATAAAAAATCAGCAAAACAACATGCCGCATACCTTGTTTGGATGGAAACAAATATTCTGAGAATCGGCTTTGAAGAACGCAGAAAAGACCATCTTGAAATCAATAATTTCGTTGGATTACTTCTCGAATTATGTGTTAGAAAAAAGTTTTCAATTCCATCATATAATTACGAGAGCATGGGTAGTGTTCACAAGCCGGTTTTTGAATGTACATTAAAAATGTTTTACGAAGGTGAATACCTGAGCTTCAAAGAGTTCGGACCAACAAAGAAATTATCAAAACAAAATGTTTCAGAGAAATGTTATAATTATTTACAAACAAAAATTGTCCCTGATAATATTATATCTTCCTCTTCTTAATCATTCCTCCTTTTGTGTCATTTATTGTCATCATAGTAATAAATGCATTTGAATCAATTTTAGCAATTTCAGCATTCATTTTTGATATTTCGAGTCTTGTAATTACAGTATAAATCACATCAATTGATTCGGGTACTTCCCCATTTTTTGTAAACCCACGTTTTCCCGAGAGTATTGTTACACCCCGTCCCATTTGATTAGTAATCATCAAACGTATTTCATCAGAGAAATCTGAAATAATATATACTCCGGTATATTCATCAACACCCTGAATAATGAAATCCGCGGCTTTGGAAGCGGCAAGATAAGCCAAAATTGAATATAGTGCCTGCTCAATTGATAAATAATATGCGGCAAATATGAATATAATCAAATTGATAAATGCAATCATATCACCGATAGTAAAACCTAATTTCTTTCCGGTATAAATCGCCAGCAATTCAGTTCCATCTATAACTGCACCACCACGAATAGCAAATCCACTGCCAAGACCAAGAAAAAAGCCACCAAATACGGCAACAAGCAATTTATCACTGGTTATTAAGGGAAAATCAATAAAATATACTACAATAGCAAGCCCTAAAACAGCAAAAATACTTTTAATTACAAATCCTTTATTAACTTGTGTGAATCCCAAAAGAAAAAATGGAATATGAATTATTAAGATAAGCAAAGCCAATGACCAACCTGTCTTAATTGATATAAGAAGTGAAATTCCGGTAGCTCCTCCATCAACAAAAGCATTCGGCAAAAGAAAGCCCTTTAAACCAAAAGCGTAAGCAAAAATACCAATTAGCACTAAGAGTAAATTCTTGAAAAAATACTTCAAAGAAATTTCGATAATTTTCTCTTCTTTTTGGAAATTAACATTATCCAGTTTAAGCGGTCCCTTCTTCAAAGTACGCCTCATTGCCATTTTATAAGCCACATTAAATAAAAATGGATTCATTTATATTTCCCAAATTTTTACTTTTCAATACAAAACAATTACAATATACAAGAATTTTATTAATATCCAAAATACTAATATTTGGCACATCATCATTTATAGTGTGTAAAAATTTATGGTTCAATATCATATCGTAATAAAATTAATTTAGCTACATCGTAGCGAAATATTAATAGCAAAAGGATACTCGATAGAACAGAATCCCAGCGGGATGGAATATTAAGGTGTTTGATGACTTATTTACAACAATATTTATATAAGGTAATTATGCTGTGGATTTCCATTTCCACTAAGGTTTGGGAAGTAAAATAAGGTCTTATGAATCAAAGCATTAACTTTCATCGTCTAACTTTCAACTTTCAACAGTTCAGAATTACCCACTAAATTCGAAATAGAACCAAAATTTGTTATATCAAAAATCAAATATTCATACAATAAAATATTGAATATACGTATATTTGTATATATGTATAGATAATTTTTGAGGTATATATGGAAAATAGTACAGCAGGTATGATTACAATAAGAGTAACGGCTAATGAAAAAGCCAAGTTTCATCTGCTTTCCAAATTAGTAGATAAGCCAATTTCTACGCTTGTTAAGGATTTGATTGACAGAGAGCTCAAAGCAAAAAAATACTCTGCAATTGAACTCCGTAAATTGCCAAAGGAATTAAGGAATAAAATTTTGAGTGAACTAACAGAAGACGCTTTGCCAATTTACAACAAATATAAAGATGAACTCTTTGTTGAAGAAACCGGAGATGGAATATGAAAAAGAAAATCTTGCAAGGAGAAATCTGGTTGGTTGATTTCAATCCAACGAAAGGACAGGAGATGAGTAAAATAAGACCTGCACTTGTAATCAATGGAAATTTCGCAACAGGATTGGATTTGAAAATTGTTTGTCCAATTACTTCTTGGAAAAAAGAATTCAAAAAAATATGGTGGCTATACAATTTAAAAACTAATAAAAAAAATGGATTAGATACAGAAAGTGCTGTAAATTGTTATCAAATCAGATGCGTTTCGGATGACCGCTTTATAAATAGAATCGGAAATATTTCAGAAGATATGGAGGAGATAATTGCAACTGTCCAGAACTGTGTAGAGTTGAGTTAGATTAACATTTTTATTTAAATTAATTATTTGACAACTTCTATTCTATCATGATAAATATTGAGTAATTTATTTGTCAATATTAATGATTCAATTTTTTCCCAATTATTATTCAAAAGAAAATGTAATTCTTTCATTTTCATATTCCCGATTTTGATATGAATCACTTTTGGGGGCGGTTCATTTATCAAGATTAATTCAGAAAAATCCGCATCTTTTGTTACAATCACCAAATTATTATCTTTCGAATAATCCCAAATATCCTTGTCTGTTCTTAATGATGGATTCCCAAATACATATTCACAATTACACTCCTTCCAAAGTGAAAACCTATAAGGCAAATTTTCATCAATTAGGAATTTCATAATTAATTCACTTTCATTGATTCAATATGAAATGAGTTTGATGCCATTCTTGCGGCGAATTCATAACAAGAATTAATATCAGCTAATGAAAGTGCCGGATACTCCAAAAGTATTTCATCAAGAGTATTTCCTGCCTGCAAAAACTCAAATATTGATTGTACGGTAATCCTCGTGCCTTTAACAACCGGCTTACCATTACATATATTTGAATCAATTGTAATTCTATCCATTTTACACCATAATTATTTAACTAATACAATTTACAAGATTTTTTTGAAAAACAAAAATTAATTTTTTTATGATACATAAATACAAACTACTTCATCCCTTTCATAATCTCATTCTTTAAAGTTTCGATTATTGATTTCTTATAACCCAGTACCTCTGCTTGCTCAGCATATTTCAATGCTTGCGGAAAATCTTTCAGATTGAAGTAACAAATTGAAACATAGTAGTGAATATATGAATCATTAGGATTCAACTGAATTGATTGCTTAAATGCTGATTTTGCGTTTTCAAAATCCGAACGATTCATCAATATCAAACCTACATTATTCCATGCAAGATAATTCGCCGGATTTAAATCCAGACTTTGTTTATAATACAATAATGCCTGCTCAAATTGCTTTGTATCGAAATATATATCTGCTAAAAAGTTATATACTTCTTCGCCTGCATTATTTGTTTTTACCAATTCCAAAAAATACTTTTCAGCTGATTTCTGGTCATTATTTGACAGATAAATATTGGCATTTCTTAATAAATATCTTGGATTTTTTTCGTACTGATATGCTTTGTCTGTCATATTAATTGCTGAAATAAGTTCATCCTGATTTTTGTAATAAAGCGACAGTTCATCATATAATAAAGCTTTGGATTTGTTAGACCAGTAAGGAGTTTCGGCAATATTTTTTGCTCTTGCCAAAGACATATTTTCCGAAGAGTTTAATACTATAAATGAATAAGTATGGATTAATCCAATTATTATTAACGGCAGAAATTTATGAAGAGCAATTTTCGTATTGTCTAAATATAGCAGTGCAATCAGAAAAGTTAGCGGGAATGCAATGAAAGAAAATAAATCCCAGTCACGTGCATATCCAAGAACAGGGTTGAAAATCAAGATTAAAATCAGATATGATATTGTTAAAATTGAAAGAAACAGATATTTATCATTTCTTATGATTGAATTCAAATTTTTCCAAATAAAAGGAATAAAAAGTAATGCAGGTGATATAAGCAATAATTGATTAAGAATATCAGAAAAATGATAAATTGAAATAATTCCATAAGTTTCATTGTTTGTTAGCAATGGTAATAAATTGCCTTGTCCTGAAATTGTTCCCCAATACTTTGTAATAAGTAATTCACCGGTAACCATAGCCAAAACTGCAATTATCAATACGAACAATCCTAACATGGCTGAAAAAGCTATTATTACATTTTTTTTGCCACCCTCGAAATTCCATTGCTTATAGAAGACAAAAAGCAAAGCCGGAAAAGCAACAAAGACTGAGGTATGACTAAGCATAGCAAAAGCAAAAAATATTGCAGGTTTAATGCTCGGATTCCTTTGTTCAAGTGATTCGAGTGAAGATAGTAAAAATAATATCATGAGACAGGTCGAAATTGCATAGCTTTCCACATAGCCAAAAAATAGTTGAAAGGAGCCAATACCCAAAAATGTCAAAATAAAAAAAGTATTTTTTTCAGAATTATAATTTTTTCGTTGTAAATATTTCCAAAAATTATAGACAACAACAAGCCCGCAAATTATACTTATATATGAATAGATATCCACGCCATCAAATATATTCCATAATTTTTGAATTTTGTAAAGACTCCAATGAATGATGTTATCAAGCGGTTCAGAAGAAGACAAAAATACATCTCCCTCCAAATTCCTAATTCTTAAATATCCATCGCCAAGGAAATGTGTAGAATTTGAAAGCAAAGTGAATAATGATGTTAATATCAAAAGCAAACGCAATTGCATTTTCGCATTCATTTTATCAAATGACTTAGATAAATATATAAAAATCTTCATTTGAACTTTTTCAATGAATGATAATATTACAATCATTAATATAATTACTGAAAATACAGGATTAAAATAATGGAAAGAATCTACTCCCCAGAGGTAAGCAGGATTCACAAAAATTGCTACCAAATGAAGCAACAAATATCCAATTGTCATTATTTTTATCATCTGTTTTCGTATTGTTTTTTATAATATTCCAAATAAGTACCCGATTTAATGTTATTGCACCAATCGGGATTCTGCAAATACCAGTCAATTGTTTTTTGAATACCTGTTTCAAAATCAACTTCCTGTTTCCAAGAAAGTTCGTTTTCAATCTTTTCGCAATCAATTGCATATCTTCTGTCATGTCCCGGTCTATCCTGAACATATTTAATCAAAGAATCTGATTTATTCAATTTGCCTAAAATCAATTTTACTATTTCAATATTTGGTTTTTCAGTTCTGCCACCTATATTATAAACCTCTCCCCTTTTTCCTTTTTGATATACATCCATAATTCCTCTGCAATGGTCATCAACGTAAATCCAGTCACGTATATTCATACCATCACCATAAACAGGTAATTGTTTATCTTCGAGTGCATTTAATATCATCAGCGGAATTAATTTTTCAGGGAATTGGTATGGTCCGTAATTATTTGAGCATCTCGTTATAACAGCATTTATATTATATGTATTTACAAAAGCAAGTACCAAATGGTCTGCCGCCGCTTTTGATGCCGAGTAAGGAGATTTCGGGTCAATAGGAGTTGATTCGATAAAATATCCATCTTCTCCCAGACTACCATATACTTCATCAGTTGAAACCTGCAAAAATCTTTTTATGTTTAAATCTCTTACTGCTTCAAGTAAGTTCAAAGTACCGGTGATATTAGTTTCAATAAATGGACGGGCATCAAGAATAGAACGGTCAACGTGAGATTCAGCCGCAAAATTAATAATTCCGTCTATCTTCTCGGATTCAATTATTTCCCTAACTAAACCGCTGTCTTCAATTCGACCATGAATAAATTTATAATTCGGATTATCTTCAATATCACTTAGATTTTCAAGATTACCTGCATAAGTCAGGGCATCGAGATTAATAATTTTAATTTCAGAATAATTTTTCAAAATTAGTTTGATAAAATTACTTCCAATAAAACCTGCACCACCTGTTACTAAAATTGTTTCGTTCATATAATCCAAAAAAATTAATTAAAAATATACTTTAATTGAATTAACTAATTAAAAAATATTGTATTAATCCAAATTTGCCTGCCTGCCGGAGAGTTTCATAATCGTAGCCGCAACGCTTGGCAATGAATCCGAAAATGGTGAAATTATCAAGTCAGCTTCTATGCTGTCTTTTAAATATGGATTTCCAAATAGCACTGCGATTGTTTTTTTCCCTTCTGATAATGATTTATAAGCATTCATTATGCTTTCAGGTACTTGCAACTTTTGGAATGCACTTGGTTTGAAGAAAAATGCAAAGACCATTATATCTGCATTTTTAATACCGTGTTTTAAAGAAAATAAATCATTTTCCTGAATATCTTTATCAATAAATCCGAAGTCGCAATCATTTTCGACTGCCTGAGCCAGAATTTTGAAAAACATTGACGGCATATCAATATCATCAGTCTGCATAAATGCAAAACCTGCAATCTGATGATATTCTTTGAATGGTAAAATATTTTCATTACCGAACATTCTAAGTCCTTCATAAGCTACTTTTAGTGCAATTCTCTCATGTTCTGCAAAAAATATTTCAATTTCTTTTTTGGGATTATTGTCAAACAGCCCGCACCATTCCTTTGCTTTGATAATCCTTTCAACTGATTCGATAATTTGTTTTTTTTCAATCAATTTATCATTCAGAGCTATTTCAATAATTCCAATAGCTTTTTCCGGTTCTGCCGGAAGAAGTAGAATATCATTTCCGGCTTGAACTGCTTTAATCAAAATTTCTTCATTGGAATAATTTGATAAACCTTTCATATCGAGAGCATCAGTAATAATTATTCCATCGAATTTTAAATTATTTCTGAGTAAATCAGTAGTCATAGCTTTTGATAATGAAGCAGGCAATCCATCAGAAGACAGAACAGGAACCGATAAATGTCCGGTCATAATCGCCTTAACTTCATGTTTTATTGCATTGATGAATGGTTGTAATTCAAATTCCTCGATTCTCTTACTGCTGTGATTAAGAACAGGTAAAGATAAATGAGAATCAATATCAGTATCACCATGTCCGGGAAAATGTTTAGCACATGACATTACTTTTTGAGAATGAAATCCTTCAATATATTTTACGGAATGTTGTTCAACTGTTTCAATATCATTCCCAAAAGAGCGAATATTAATAATCGGATTATTGGGATTATTATTAATATCGCAAACAGGTGCAAGAATCCAGTCAATTCCAATACTTTTGGCTTCCTTCGCTATTGCTGAGGCACAAATATATGTTAGTTTTAAATTGTTGCATTGTCCAAAAGCCCATGCATGAGGAAAGCCGGTTCCATTGTCAAGCCGCATAGGTAAACCATATTCGTAATCAGCACAAAAAAGAAGCGGAATTTTTGCAATACTTTGAAGGACATTAATCATACTTTTAACATGTCCCATTGTACCTTTGAAAACACAAAAACCGCCTACCCCCTGTTCAACCAAATCATGAATTCTTCGTGAGTATTCTTCATCTTCATAATATAAAGTAGCATCTAATCTCGGAAAAATCATCTGTCCGATAAGAGATTGCAAAGGAAGTTCAGATATATTTGTAGGATTTTTTTTTCTCATAATAATCATTCATTGATAAATTCAACATCTTCACCTTCAAACTTTTTAAGTTTTGCTCTAAGCTCATCGGAAATTCTTTCCGGTTGATATGTTTTATTATTCAAATGAACAAGTATTGAACTTGCTTTGACTAACAATACTCCGGTGTCGCTAATAACTAAATTCTCAAATTTCAGTGATGAGTTTTTGACAAGTGAAATCCTTGAAAATACTTTATAGCTGTCTCCGAATAGTGCTGAACCAAAATAATCAATTTCAGCATGAACAACCATTACGGGATATTCAGAAATAAATTCCTTTGGATTCATCTCACTAAAAAGATTCCTGAAATACTCTGTTCTTGACCATTCTATCCAGTACAAATATTGAACATTATGCACAACTCCGAATGAATCAACCTCAGCAAATTTTACTTTGTCTGATATATAAAATTTAAATTTTGATAATTCTGAATTCATCATTATTTATTCCTTGGTCCTAATTCAATTTCAACAATTTCCTTTAATTGTTTATTAACTTTCGTATGATTAACGAAAAATTCTTTAAATGAATCATCATCCCCATTTTCAATAAATCCTCTGAAAAGTCTTATATCTTCCTGAAGTAGAAATGAGATTTCTTTAAGTTTAAATATATACTCATAATCTTCTTTGGTCAGGTATTTGCTTTTATTGAAAGTATTTAGCAAATCAATAATATTAGTCAGTTGCTTTTCCAATATAAAAAGATTATTGTCATATATCTCATAACTTTCCATAGTTTCAAAATTTTCATTCATCATGTTGATATTCAGATAAATCTGATAAAGACTTGTCCCAGTCAAAACTGTCAAAGTTTCGATAAGTTTTTCAGAACAAGACCGGTCTATATCTTTTTTCTGTTGAGCAGAAATCTCAACAGAAAATAAGACCACGAACAAAATGAATAATAACACTTTACTTTTCATAACCCTACCTTTAAAATCTATTTTTTAATATTATTTGCAATTTTTATAATTATATCAGCCGCTAGTAATGCTTGCTTTTTATTTATCTGAAAATGGAAAACAGCACGAAAGACCCGCTCTCCGAACTGAATAAACCTGACAGCATGCTTTTCACATTCAAGTCTAAACTCATCTGAATTAATGTTTTCACTATGCTTGAAAAGAACTATATTAGTTTCAACCCGAGTAATATCAATTTCAAAAAGCCCTGATTCTAACATTTTATTTGCAAACAGTTTAGCATTTTCATGCGTATCAGCTAATTTCGGAAAGTGATTTTGAATAGCATAAATGCCTGCGGAAGCAATGATTCCAACCTGCCTCATACCACCACCTAAAACTTTTCTGAATCTTCTTGCCCTTTTAATATTTTCCTTTGTGGAAACTACCAAAGAACCAATCGGAGCACCCAAGCCCTTTGATAAACATACAGAAACAGTATCGAATGGTTTAGCAAAATCCGATAATTTAATACCTGTTGCCGCTGATGCTTCCCAAAGTCTTGCACCGTCGCAATGTAATTTTAAATTATTAGTTCTTGCCTGCTTAGCAATTTTTCTAATATTTCTAAGTGGAATAATCGTTCCTCCATGCCTGTTATGAGTGTTCTCCATACAGAGCAAAGAAACATTAGGGTAATGCTCATTATCAGGATGTATATATGAACCAATTAATTTATCATCAAAAATTCCACGTTCAGTCTTAATCTGTCTTAACTGAATACCTGATAATATTGCAGGAGCACCCGCTTCGTAATGAAATATATGAGAATCGGCTTCTACGATGACTTCATCACCTGGATTTGTCAGAAGATTGAGTGAAATCTGATTTGCCATAACACCGGAAGAAACAAAAATTGCCGCTTCTTTTCCTAATAATCCGGCGACATATTCTTCTAATTTATTTACTGTTGGGTCCTCAGCAAACACATCATCTCCGACTTCAGCCACAGCAATTACTTTTCTCATTTTTGCTGTTGGTACCGTAACCGTATCGCTTCTTATATCTATAACTTCCATTTCATTTTTTCCTTAAATTCTCGTTATTAACTTTCAAAGAGTCACTACTATTTTTAGTTTTATTTACTTTCAAAATATCTTTTGCTTTTATCCCATTTTTGGGGATAATTACAGAAGTTTGGAACATGGTATCTTTCGGTAGCTTCAGATTATGTATATACTTTGAAAATCCTGTATATATATACCCACTTGGTACTGACTGCAAACTATTTTTCACTTCCGTAATATGAGGATATTGTCGTTGAATTTGCTGAATCATTTTTTCGTCTAACTCGGCAGTATCCGAAATTTTATAAAAATGAACCACAGTTATCATAGGCAAATCTCTTCTTAACATATCCAAAGTCAAATTTTCTGTCGAGATTTGCTTGGCGAAATCGAGCATTTGTACTTCATCATATTTGTCAACGCTAACAAAGTTAAAATTAATTTTACCATTATAAGAGCTATCCGCAAAGAATTCATCAACATGAAAATCAACGGTTTTGTTGTCATACCAAATCCAATAACCAGCTACAATTAATATTATTGCAACTGAAATATAAACTATATATTTTTCTTTAATTTTCATAAATAATCCATGAAAGGCATTGATAAATATGTAACAGAAATCCATTCACCAACCCACATTACCAACCCTATTGAAACAGGAATTGTGATGTTATCATCCATTTTAATTATTGGAGCAATTGCTTCGGCAAAACCACCAACAAAAGCGGCAATAAAACCAAATAAAAAAAATGTCCATGGGGCATTAAGCAATAGACCAATTACAATAATCACCATAAAAGCAGACACCCAAAATGCCGCTGTACCTTCCCAACTCTTTCGGATGAATAATTTATGTTTTCCATATCTGCGACCGATGAGAGCAGAACTTACATCAGATACAATCAAAATGCTAAACCCTGTAACCATTATTAATTTCGGGAATACTAATATACATAAAACAGCAGTAATAAAAACCCATGATGCACCGTTTAGTGTAAATACATCATAATATTCGTGAGGTCTTAGCATTTTACCGAAAATTTTGTGATAATAGTACCTGAATTTGTTATTTTTTCTGCTTGCAAAATCAAATATTATTGATAATATTGTTATTGGAATAAGTAGCGATAAAGCAAATTCTTTAGTAACAAAGGAGTAAGTAATTGGAATTGAAAGAGATATTAGATGAATCCCTTTTCGAAGGATTTCCTGACTGTAAGAAATCTCAAAATCTTTTATGTTTTGTACCATTATTTATTATAACTATATGACATATAAATCTTATGCAAAAATAAACCTTGGGCTCGAAGTTTTATATAAGAGAACAGACGGATATCATGAAATAAATACTTTATTTCATCAAATCTGTTTAGCAGATATAATTGATATCGAACCACATAACTCCATAAAAATCAATTGTATTCCTGATTTAGGAATACAACAAGAACAAAATCTCGCTTTCAAAGCATGCAAATTACTTCAAAATAATTACGATTGCAAATTAAAAGGTGCAGAAATTAAAATTAAAAAAAATATTCCAACAGGTGCCGGACTCGGAGGCGGCAGTTCAAATGCCTCAACCGTATTGAAAGGATTGAATAGTATGTGGAATTTAAATCTATCTGATACAACACTCCTCGATTTAGCAAAAGAACTTGGTTCGGATGTCCCATTTTTCATTAAAGGAGGCACAGCAATCGGCAAAGGACGTGGAGAAGTACTTGAATTTGTTGATTTTAAACTACCTTATCACATTTTATTAATTTTTCCTGAAGTTAAAATATCCACCAAAGTAGCTTATGAAAAATTGAACAGAAGTTCTGAAATATCATCAGGTTCTGATTTCAAAAAAATTCTTGATGATATAGCAGACTCAAATAAAATTAACACAGTTTTAAAAAATGACTTTGAAGAAACTGTTTTTGCAAGTCATCCTAATTTGAAGAATTTAAAAGAAAAAATACTACTAAATGGAGCTTTATATTCTCAAATGAGTGGTTCAGGTTCAACAATATTCGGGCTTTTTAATGACATTAAAATTCTTCAGAAATTTGAATCAGTGCTTGCTAATTATCACACACATGTTTGTATAGAAAATACTAACTTATAAGATATGTTAATTTTAATGTTTATTTTTGTAAATGTTTCATTAACTATTTTGACTAATATATGGAAATTGTAGTAGCATCAACCGAAGCAACACCATTGGCAAAAGCCGGTGGATTGGCAGATGTAACTTCAGCTTTGCCGGCAGAATGGCAAAAGCTCGGACAAACTACATATCTCATTATGCCTAAATATTCGTTTATTAATGTTTATGAATACGGATTTACTCCAACTTACATAGTTTTATATGTCCCTATGGGAAATTGGGTTGAATTTGCTCATCTTTGGTATGGTAAATTACCCGGCACTGACGTGTCGGTTTATTTAATTGAAAATAATGACTATTTCAATCGGCATGGTATTTATGGAGACCCTAATGAATATCCTGATAATGACAGAAGATTCATTTTTTTCAGTCGTGCAGTTTTTGAGGCAATAAAAGCATTGAATATTACTCCCGATATAATCCATGCTCACGATTTTCATACAGCTTTTACGATGGCATTCTTAAAATCTCATTATAGGAATGACCCGCGGTTTTCAAATACGGCAGGAGTATTTACGATTCATAATCTTGCTTATCAGGGATGGTTTAATCCCAATAGAGCAATGCTATTCTCGCAATTTGGTATGACTCAATATTATCCGGGTTCTTGGTTCGAGCATTTTGGAACTGTTAATGCGATGAAGGTGGGGATATCTTTTGCAGATAAAATAACTACCGTCAGTCCGACTTATGGAAATGAAATCAGAATGCCATATTACAGTGAAGGTCTTCAGGATGTTCTTAATCATCGTGGAGAAGACCTTATCGGAGTACTCAATGGAGTTTATTATAATGAATGGGACCCCGAAATTGACAATGAATTATATTCTAAGTATTCAAAACATTTTTTGCAGGGAAAACTCTTCAATAAGAATGAATATTTACAACAAAAAGGTTTAACTGTTTCTGATAATCTGGATATACCATTAATCGGAATGGTTACAAGATTAACCGAACAAAAAGGTATTGATTTAATAATGGATAAACTCGAATGGTTCCTTACAAATAATATGTGCAGATTGGCTCTGCTGGGTTCAGGTGAACAAAAATATTTAAATTATTTTAATTATTTAGCATGGAAATTTCCAACAAAAGCTTTTATTTATATTGGTTACAATAACAGATTAGCTCATAGAATAATTGCCAGTTCGGATTATTTGTTAATGCCATCCAGATTTGAACCATGCGGATTGACTCAAATGTATGCTCTCAAATACGGGACAATACCAATTGTTAGATTTACCGGAGGTTTAGCGGATACCGTTAAAGCTTACGACAGCGAAACAGGCGAAGGCACAGGATTCCATTTTTGGCAATACAATTCCGAAGATTTTGCTTTTGCAATAAGACGTGCTTTGGAGATATATAAAAAAGAACCTCATTGGGATTTGATTAGAAGAAATGCTATGAACGAAGATTTTTCTTCTTCAAAGTCCGCATTGGAATACCTGAAAGTATTCCAATGGGCTTTAAAAAAAGTCAGAGGGAAATGATTTTTTTAATCATTTCCACCAAAACCGTACATAGAATCAATAAGATGAGAAAATTTTCTTTCAACAACATGTCTTTTTACACTCATTTTTGGTGTTAACTCACCATTTTCAACCGAGAAGGGTTGTGATAATAATGAAAACTTCCTCACTCTTTCATATTTGGCAAGGTCTTTTTGTAATCTGTCAATATCCTGTTTGATAATTCTAATGATTTTTTCATTTGATATAAGCTCTGTTGGATTATTATATTGTAAACCAAAATTATCGGCTAATTTTTTTAACTGGTCAAAATCCGGAGTTATTAAAGCTGTACAATATTCTCTTCTATCGCCAATTAAGACACATTGTTCAACGTAAGGACTTGCAGTTAGTAGTGTCTCGATAGGTTGCGGAGCAATATTTTTTCCTCCGCTACTTACTAAAATATTTTTCTTTCTATCAGTAATTTTAATATTGCCTTTTTCGGTCCACAGCCCAATATCACCTGTATAGAGCCATCCTTCTTCATCAATCGCCTGCTCTGTTGAAACAGGGTCTTCCCAGTAACCTTTCATGACATTTGGACCTTTGACTAAAATTTCGCCATCAGAAGCAATTTTAACTTCACAATTAAAAAACGGTTCTCCGATTGAGCCAATTTCAATATTATGCAAACGATTTGCAGAAACAACAGGAGATGCTTCAGTCAAACCATATCCTTCAATAACCGTCATACCTGATGCCATGAAAAACTCATTTACATCTTCACTTAACGCCGCTCCACCGGATACAAACATTCTTAATCTACTACCAAACCTCTGTCGTATTTTTGAGAAAACCAATTTATCGGCTAATTTATATTCAATATTCAAGGCAAAAGGAATTGGCTCATTATTTAATTTTTTCCTGACATATTTCCTGCCTACATTAACTGAGAAATTGAAAATCTTTTGTTTGGCTTTAGATTCAGTATCAATATTAGTATAAATCTTCTTTTTGACTATTTCCAATAATCTTGGTACAGTTGTCATCATTGTCGGTTGAACTTCCTGTAAATTTGCGGCAACAGTTTCCAAAGACTCAGCCAAAGCAAGTGTACCACCGGCTGTAAGAGCAGAATAATATCCCGTTGTACGTTCGTAAGAATGACACATTGGCAGAAATGACAAAAATATATCATTCTCGCTCAAAGGAATAGCATCGAAGATACCTTCAATATTTGAAAGAATATTTCTATGAGTCAGCATTACACCTTTTGGGTCACCGGTTGTACCACTGGTATAAATAATAGTAGCCAAATCATCGGATGTAACTTTATATAATCTTTCTTTCAATAATTTTTTTCTTTCTGAAGAACTTCTAAGTTCCCTCCCGCGAATCATAACATCTTCCATTGATTTGACACTAACATCATCTGTAGTAAAATCATTATTCATCACAATTACATGCCTTAAATGAGGCATATCGTTTTTAAATTCAAGGACTTTTTGTAATTGAAAATTATTCGAAACCACAACAGCAGTGGCTGAACAATTGTCGTATATATATTGCACCTGTTTTGAAGCCAATGTGGGAAAGATAGGAACATCAACCGCACCTATACTTAAAATGCCTAAATCAGCAATTATCCACTTAACTCTATTCTCGGAAACAATTCCAACTCTATCATGCTCCCTGATTCCTAATTCCATAAGACCAAGAGCAAAACATTCAACTTTTTCTCTGAGCTGTTCGTGTGTTAATTCGTGGTATTTACCCTCGAACTTATACATCAAAGCGGCTTTTGAATTACCATACTTATCGGCTAATTCATCGAACATAGCCGGAATTGTAGCAAAGTGCATAATTTCTCCCAATAATTCATAAATAAAAAATATAATATAACAAATCTATTGTAATCAATAAAATAAAAAAAATTAATTTATTAGTTTTGTTTAGTATTATTGAATTGATTTACCTTAAATATTACTAATTATATTACTTTAATTTATTATATTAAACTTACATTTGTTTTTTTTCGTCAAGTAAATATAAATAATTTAAGAAAATAAATAATAATTAGAATGATTATGATAAAAAGTATTAGTAAGTTATATTTATTAGCACTGTTTTTTATTTTTCCGCTTGCTTTATTCTCGCAATTCGGAAAAAACATTGTCCAATACCAAAAATTCAATTGGAAATATATCGAAACAAAACATTTTGATATATATTATAATGAAGGTTCAAAGTATTTGGCAGATTTTGCCGCTTATTCGATTGAAGAAGCTTTAAGGTCTGTTCAATCAACATTGAATTTTAAAATTAATAAAAAAATCAAACTTATTATATATGACACACATAATGAGTTTCAACAAACAAATGTTATCAGCCAGTTCATGCCGGAAGGAGTCGGTGGCGTTACAGAACTTGCAAAAAACAGAATAGTTGTGCCTTTCCAAGGGAGTTTTGCTCAATTCGACCATGTAATTCATCATGAATTAGTCCATGCAGTTATGAACGATATGTATTATGGAGGAACATTTCAAACCGCACTACAAAGTGGTAATCTCGGAAAAATACCAATATGGATAAGTGAAGGTTTAGCAGAATATGAAAGTCTCAACGGTTACAACATCGAAACCGATATGTTCATGCGAGATGTTTCGTTAAATGAAAAGCTGAGAGATTTAAAAAATATGAATGGTTATTACGCTTACCGTGGAGGTCAGGCATTCTTCTGGTATATATCAGAGAAATATGGCAAAGAGCGGGTAGGAGATTTTATGAACCGTTTACGTATCCAAAGAGACCTTGAATCTGCTTTTAAAAGTTCATTCAACATGACTTTGGAGGAGTTCTCGGATGAATTCAAAAATGAATTGAAAGAATATTATTGGCCCGATATTGAAAAATTTAACAATCCGAAAAAATTTGCGGATAGAATTACCAATCACGAAAAAGAAGAAAATTTTTATAATTCCTCACCCGCCATTTCTCCCGATGGTAAACAGATGGCATATATATCAGCACCTGACGGAATTTTCAGTATTATGATTAGGGACATTGAGGAAAAGGACAAAGATAAAAAACCCAAAAAAATTGTCAGCAGTTTCAGAGCTCAGGATTTTGAAGACTTAAATATTCTTACTCCCGGAATATCATGGAATAAGGACGGGACTAAACTTGCAATTTCAGCCAAATCCGGTGGCGAGGATGCAATATTTATTGTTGATATCAAATCGCAGGATTATGAAAAAATAAAAATTGGTTTTAATTCCATAACATCTGTCAACTGGTCGAATGACGGAGAAAAGATTGCTTTCATTGCTATAAAAAATAATCAAAGTGATATTTATTACTACAATATTAACTCTAAAGAAGTTGTTCAAATAACAAACGATGTTTTCTATGAAGCAGGTCCTGTTTGGGATTCCGAATCAAAGTTTATTTATTTTATTTCTGATAGAGGGAAAAATATTGCAGGTGATTATAGCAATAAGAATTTTAAAATTTGGAAAGAAAATTATGACCAAACTGATATTTATCGAATAAATTCTCTTACAAAATCAATCGAAAGATTGACTTTTTCACCTGAAGACAATAAAACTTCAGTCGTTGTTGCGGCAGATAGTAAAAATATTTTATTTACTTCCGATGCAAATGGTATTTCAAATGTGTATAATTTAAATCTCAGCACAAAGAAAATCAGACCAATCACAAATTCACAAACAGGTATATCACAATTAAATTTATCGGTTGATGACAGTAAATTATTATTTTCAACTCTGATTGAAGGTGCGTATGATATATATTTAATGAGATTCCCTTTCGATAACAAATTGGAATCCGATAATTTACCATTAACAAAATATAAAAATAACATTTTAACAAAGAACAAAATTTTAAACGATATTAAGAATAAGAAGTTATCTTCATCAAGTAGTGATAGTTTGAATTTTGAGAAAAAAGTTTATGGAAATTTTGAAGTTGAATTTGAAAGACAGGAAGTAATTAGTCCAAATAAAGATGCTGAAAATCAGGTTTCCGTCAGTGAAGAAAATATTGTCGCAGAAATAGTTGAGGGCGAATATCCTGAACGTTCATACAAAATAACTTTTTCGCCGGATATCATCAGCGGAAATCCGGGATATAGTACTTTCTGGGGTTTTCAGGGAACCACTCAAATGTTGTTTAGTGATGTATTGGGAGACCATAAAATTTTTCTTCAGGCAAATTTGTTATTGGACTTAAAGAACAGTAATTTTTATGCCGCTTACTTGTATCAACCGGAAATTATTGATTATATGATATCGGGTTATCATAATGTTGGGTATGTTTCCTATGGTTATGATACTCTTAATAATCCTCTGATGTATCGTTTTAGGGATTTCGGGGCTGAATTGGGTGCATCTTATCCGCTTGACTTATTTAACAGAATCGAATGGGGAATTAATATAAAAAGCGTATCAAAGGAAAATATTTATAATCACAACGAACCCAGTATATCAAGAATGCTTTTCATACCACAAGGCAGGTATGTTCATGACGATGTATTATATGGTATGTTTTCTCCAATCAGAGGATTGAGATATTATGTTGGATTCATGGGAACTCCAAAATTTTCAAATTCCGGAATAGGATTTATCACTTTTAATTCCGATGTTAGAGGTTATATTCAAATATCGGATTATACATCAATTGCTATAAGAGGTGCCGTAGGTGCAAGTATGGGACCAAATCCCCAAAATTTCTATCTCGGTGGAACTGATTATTGGATAAACAGTTGGTTCTCTTACGACAGAATGCCCTTCAACGAACCTGAGGATTTTGCATTTATAAGGTCATCTTTCATAATGCCTTTAAGAGGTTACGGTGTCGGGGTTATTAAGGGCAGTCAATATTTTCTTGCAAATGTGGAATTTAGATTTCCTTTCATCGGTTGGTTGTTAGCTACTCCAATCCCAATTGCACAGGCATTTATGGGGGCTGTCTTCTTCGATATCGGTGGAGCATGGTCAGGAAATTTAACATCCTTCAAAGCAACAGCTATTGATGAAGAAGGTGACAGGGTACCAAATCATTTACTTATGAGCACAGGAGTTGGAATTAGGACCGGGCTACTCGGGATTCCAGTTAAACTTGATGTAGCTTGGGCAAATCATTATTATAAGTGGTCCGAACCCAAATGGATTTTCTCGCTTGGATATGATTTCTAAATCAGAGATTCATCCGATGACTGTGAGTCATCGGATGAACATTAGAGCTACAACGTAGCGAAATATTAATAGCAAAAAGATACACGATAGAACAGAATCCCATCGGGATGGAAAATTATAGCACATCATCATTTATAGTGGGTAAAAATTTATGGTTCAATATCATCTCGTAATAAAATTAATTTAGCTACATCGTAGCGAAATATTAATAGCAAAAAGATACACGATAGAACAGAATCCCATCGGGATGGAATATTTAGATGTTTGATGACATATTTACAACTATATTTAAATAAGCTAATAAGGTCATTCTGCATAGTAATTCCATCACTATTAAGTTTAAAGAAGTAAAATAATGTCCTAAAAATCAAACTACTAACGTTCCGCGTCCAACTTTCAACGTTCAACAGTAGCAAAAGTATTCAAACAATATAACTTGAATTAACCAATTTAAGTGATGAAAAATCTAAATTTATATAAAAAAACTTGATTAATTAAAATTTTCATAGTATTTTAGTAAATTATTATTATTAATATATATAATAATTTGCAGCATAAATGAAGATAGAAGTTTTTTTTACGCCGTTTTTTCCGGAAACGGAATTAATGTTTAGCGACAGTTATGTCGTTATGTTGGATATTTTTCGAGCATCCACTACTGTTTGTTCTATTCTCAATAACAGAGCCAAAGAAATAATTTATTGTGAAACAATAGAAAAAGCTATTAATATTTTTAGCAGTTTAAGCAAAGAATATAGAGTTTTGGGTGGCGAACGTAACGGATTACGACCCGATGGTTTCTCAGCCGGAAATTCACCTTCGGAATACAATGAAAGCTTGGTTCAATCGAAAACTGTTGTTTTCAGCACTTCCAACGGAACAAAAATATTTTCCAAAGCAAAAGACAGCAAACGAAAATTTGTTGGTGCTTTTGTTAATCTTCATGCTTTACTTAACGTCTTAATCACTGATTACAAGGAATCCAAGTATAATAATTTAGTCTTCCTTTGTGCCGGTAATAAGGGAAGATTTTCAGCAGAAGATAGTTTATGTGCAGGTGCTTATATATTTAATTTAAAGAAAGAATTGATTGAGCTTTCAATGACTGATTCAGCTCAAAGTGCATTGGATTTATTTACATTATATTCCGAAAATCTTAATGATTATCTAAGGAGTTGTGAACATGCCAAATTACTAATAAAAATTGGATTAGAGAATGATGTCGTTGATTGTCTGAAATTTGACAGCATTCCTATTGTTCCTGTTATTAGCAATGGTAGCATTAAGTTATTAAATTGAAAATGAACAAATAAACATAATTGGGGGGGGAAATTATGAACACTTATGTCGAGGATGACGAAACTTTACGTCGCCGAACTAAAAGGATTAGTAAAAAGACTAATTCGGAAAAGAAAAATTCATCTGATGAAAATGATGGAATAGAAGTTCTATTACAAAAGCAATACAGGATAGTTTCTATGATACTGTTTGCTTTAGCATTATTCCTGTTTATATCTATGCTATCCTATAGCCCGAGAGATGAAGTAAATACGAATATTTCAATTTCGGAATTCTTCAGATTGATAGCCGGCGATGGTGAAGTTAGAGCTAAATTCGACATAATCAATAACTGGTTAGGTATATTTGGTGCCATTGCTTCTAATTTTATGTATAATTATACTTTCGGTTTTATTACGATTCTAATGCCTATATTTATTGTTTATTGGGCAATTGAATTCTTCAAATCAATTTCCTTATCCAAGGAACTTGCAAGAAGAAGTATATTATATTTGATTTTCGGAATTATTTTCGCTTCTTTTATGGGAACTTTATCATATACGCCTTATTTTAATTGGCTTCATAAAGAGTTCAGTGGAGTAATCGGACAATTCATCGCATCTGTTTTCGTAGGATTCCTTGGAAGTTTTGGGACAATAATTATCTTAATTGCACTGACTTTGATAACAATTATTTTCGGAACTAAAATTGATTTGAACGAAATTATTAACAAAATGGACTTATCGGAAAAACATCTATTCAAATTTATTCTTCAGAAAAAGCAACAATTAATGGAATTAATGCAGATGGACGAAGCTAAGAGTCAAAAAATTGATGATAATTCTCATCTGGAAGTTATTACTGAAAATGAAGAATCAAAAATCAGTCAGACAAATAATAATATTGCAATAAAGAAAAGAGAAGCACTTCCGGAAGACGATACTGAACCTGCAATGATTATAAAAAGAAATCTTAACCTCAATATTATCAATAACAGAGATAGCTTCGCAGAAAGAATTATCAATAATTCGAATAATCAAAGTCCAATCCAAAAAATGAGAGAACCTCAGAATTTCGATAAAAAAGTTGATGATATTAATCCGCTTATTAGTGTTAACGTGCCGGAAAATATTAATTGCGAACCCGTCCTTGTTGATGAGTTTTTTGAAGAAGAACTTCTTAAAGCACAATACGAAGATAATTCCACTAATAATATTGAAAATTTTCATGCAAGTGATGAAAATCCAAATATTAATGCAGAAGACCCAATCGAAATTCTTGAACGCAAAAGACAGGAAATTTTAAATAGAACAAATATAAATAGTAATCTTCAAGTACCCGTTGCTCCGGTCAGAGTAATGGACAGTGAAATAATTAATAATCATGGATATGGCGATAGTAATAAATTGTCAACACCTGTACAAAGCAGGAAACCGGATATCACTTTAACTATTAACGATACAAGAGATATTGATGATACTGTGCAACCAACTACTTGTTTGAGTACTTTAATTCATGATGAAGAAATTCTTTACATCCCTCCTACTCGTGATTTGCTACAATCATTTGATGATTCGGCAGACGTGAACGAGGAGGAATTAGCAGAAAATGCAAGAATTTTGCAGGATAAGTTAATGACTTTCAAAATTGAAATTGATAATTTGAGTATCACACCAGGTCCGGTTGTTACTCAATATGAATTTATACCTGCTCCGGGTATTAAAGTATCAAGAATTGAAAGTTTATCTGATGATATTGCAATGGCATTGAAAGCCAAAGGAATAAGAATAATTGCTCCAATTCCGGGAAAAGGAACAGTAGGTATTGAAATTCCAAACAAGAAGCCGTCAATGGTAAGTTTTGAAAGTATTATCAGGTCTTCTAAATTTCATCAGTCTGATCACAAGTTGCCACTGGCACTTGGAAAAACTATCGGCGGTGAAGTTTTGGTTGCTGACCTTACAAAAATGCCCCACTTACTGATAGCAGGGTCAACAGGTTCAGGTAAAAGTGTTGGTATTAATACCATTATTGCATCGCTTATTTATAAAAAGCATCCGAGTGAATTGAAATTTGTTATTATTGATCCGAAAAAAGTTGAATTAAATCAATATGGAAGACTTGCAAATCATTTCATTGCATCGTCACCTGATATTGAGGATTTAATAATTACCGCTCCGGAAGATGCAGTCATTGTGTTGAAATCAGTTTGTGCCGAAATGGATAAACGATACGATATTTTAGCCGGAGTAGGTCAGCGTAATATTCTTGATTATAATCGTAAAGTAAAATCTGGAGCATACAAAGAAGATAAATCATTTGCACATCGTCCAATGCCTTATATTGTTGTTATAATTGACGAATTAGCTGATTTAATGCTAACAGCATCAAAGGAAGTTGAATCTCCGATTATCAGAATAGCCCAGCTTGCAAGAGCAGTAGGTATTCACTTAGTTGTTGCCACTCAAAGACCTTCGGTTGATGTTATTACGGGTATCATTAAAGCAAATTTCCCGGCAAGACTTGCATATTTGGTTGCCTCCAAAATTGATTCGAGAACAATTTTAGACCAATCCGGTGCAGAGCAATTACTTGGGAATGGTGATATGTTGTTCTTACCGGGTGGTTCACCTAAACCAATCAGAATTCAGAACTCGTTTATCTCTACTGATGAAGTAGAAGCATTATGCGAACATATTGCTGATCAGGAGGGATATTCAATGCCATATATGCTCCCAAGTTTACTTGACAAAAATCAGGCAAAAAATGGAATATCAAGAGATGACAGGGACCCACTATTTGAAGATGCCGCAAGAATGTTAATTGGCTTACAGCAAGCATCAGTTTCAATAATCCAAAGACGTTTGAAAGTCGGTTATGCAAGAGCAGGTAAAATTATTGATGAGCTCGAAGATGCCGGAGTAGTAGGTGCTTATGCCGGAAGTAAAGCAAGAGAAGTAATAATGGATAGCGAATCAGAACTGGAAGCAATTTTATAAAAAATAAGAGATTCATTATCAAATATAGTGGGTAATTAGTTTCAAATTACTATTGAATATCGTATATATGAAATATTAATAGCAAAAACATAAGATAGATAAATTGAATTGAATTGCAATGGAATATTAAAAAGTATTTCTACGCCATCGCTCTGGGATTCAAATATGGAGTGTAACCATTTTGCTATGGAATATATCTCACT
>Ga0351879_1015_pt1 | contig 32292 bp, 24 predicted proteins | sample BONcelFGM3001D15_FD_206782 | JGI IMG/M metagenome (GOLD analysis project Ga0351879, IMG submission 206782) | Enriched cells from coal bed in the Powder River Basin, Montana, United States - BONCAT cells FGM rep3 HSBNCT.FGM.300.1.D15 ... | reverse complement strand
CTATTTCAATCTATCTTTAAGTGTATAAATATTATCAATTTCACTTGGATCGTATCCTCTCAAAACTCCAACATAATAGGAAATCCAATCGCCCAAATAAATTAAATCTAGCAATCTAACTTTATATGGATCTTCATTACTTTTCAAACTTAATGTTTCAACTCCACTTTTTGAAAATATACCCTTAAGGATATCAAATCGTTTTTGTATTTGTGGATGATAAGTTTCATCAATAATGGTTATGATTTTGGAATGAAATACTTTTTCCTGGTAAGATTCCCAACCGATTATTTCATTATGATTCATCTCAGGAATTTCATTATGAAAAGCATGTAGCTTTGAGTTTTCATTAAGTTGGCACTTAAATCTATAACCAATCGCACTTGTTGAATCAGCAACAGAATAAATAACCGGAATAAATCCAAGTAAAGATTCTGCAAAAGTATAAGCAAAGTTTTCTTCTTTGGAATATTCAATTCCCTTTTCATTCCAAAGATTTATAACTCTCTCTACAATTTTTGTTTGATTAGAAATGAGTTTTAACTCTTGAAATACTTTGAGTAATGAAAAGAAACTTAATCCCAGCGAATATCTTGGTTGAAAACCCGGTTGAACTTTAACACATGGAATATTTTTACTCTTTGCAATCGATTCAACTTCACCACCGGTTGTTATGCAAACAATTTTACAACCATTTTCTATCGCTTGTTTCAATGCTGAAATAGTTTCTTCTGTATTACCGGAGTATGATGATGCAATAAACAAAGTGCTTTTACCTGCAAACTTGGGCAAATTATAATTTCGGTTAACGATAATTGGAATTTCAATTTCGTCGCCCAAATAATTCTTAATAAGATCAGCACTTATTGCTGAGCCGCCAAGACCACCTATTATAATGTTTGATAATTCAGATGATTTTATTCCCTCAATAATAAACTTATTATTCCATGCAAATTCAACTTGTTGATATGTATTAATTAAAACATCAAACTGATTTTGCGGGTCATACTTTTTTACATATTCTTTTATTTGCATAACTATAAAATATTCCTTGTTCGTGATATGTTATTTTCATCAAAAAACTTTTTAACTTTTTTCTGTATTTCTATTTCTGTTTTACATTGCAGACATTCTTCGGCTAAAACCTTTGCTTTTTTAAATTCAAAATCGCGAATAATTCTTTTAGCGTAGAGAATAGTAACGGGCGACATGCTTAATGAATCCAATCCTAAACCAATAAGCAACGGAATTGCAAGTGTATCTGCTGCCATCTCACCACAAATACTAACCGGTATTTTACTTTCTTTTGCTGCTTTAACAATGTAATCGATCGTTCTAATAATAACAGGACTAAATTCCTGATAAAGATTGGAGACAAGATCATTACCACGATCAACTGCCATCATATACTGAATAAGATCATTTGTACCAATGCTTATAAAATCTATCTCTTCAGCATAATCTTTTGCCATAACTGCTGCGGATGGTACTTCAATCATTATTCCGATTTTTATATGATTATCAAATTTAATTTTATCTTTTTTTAATTCACTTTTACATTCCTGGATAATTTTTTGAGTTCGTCTTACCTCATCAAGGGTTGAGATCATAGGAATCATAAATTTTATATTTTTATTTTCACTTGATCTTAACACAGCGCGTATCTGGGTTCTAAAAAGACTTTCATTCTCCAATAAAAATCTTATTCCCCGTAAACCTAAAAACGGATTTGGTTCCTTGTACTCACTAAATCTGAATTTATCTCCGCCAATATCAAAAGCACGAATAGTTACAAACTTTGGATAAATTCTTGATGCAAGTTTTGAATAAATAACAGTTTGTTCGTCTTCATCCGGAAAAGTTCCAAGCTCATTCAATATCTGTTCCGATCTATACAAACCAATTCCTTTAGCGCTGCTCGTTATAACAATATCAATCTCACCGGTAACATCAACATTTGCTTCAAGATTAATTTCCTTACCATCTTTTGTAAGTGCAGGTTGATCCTTAAATTCTTCAAGTCCCTTTTGGATTTCAAAAAGTTTCTTTTGTTTTCCTTTAAAGAATTCAAGCTGTACATCGGTTGGATTATAAACTATGTAACCATGAAATCCATCAACAATAATCGTATCACCATCTTTAACAATTGTTGAAGCATTATGTGTCCCAACAACTGCGGGAATATTAAGAGATCGTGAAATGATAGCAGCGTGAGAAGTTAATCCACCATGATCTGTAACAAAACCTAATGCCTCTCTTCTTGAAAGCAGCAACGTATCGGCAGGAGTTAATGATTCACTAACAACAATAAGGTTCTTTTCAATTTTAGATTGCCATCTTTTCTTTTGTAGATTGCGAATAATTCTATGCTTGATATCTTCAATATCATGTGCACGTTCTTTCATGTATGACTCATGAGAAATAATCATCAATTCCTGATACTTGGAAATTTCATCAGAAACGATAAACTCAGGCTGAACCATTTCATCTTTAATTCTTTTTTCAATATTGCTTAACAGAATCGGATCATCAAGAATCATTAACTGTGCTTCAAATATTGCAGCACGGACTTCATCCATCTTTTCTCTGGCAAACCCAAATATTTTATTCAATTCCTTTTTAGATTGTTTGAGTGCTTCTTCGAAATGGCTAATTGCCTCTTCACTATTCGTAATCGGAGCCTTACTTATCTCGAGTTTCTCTTTTGTGAACAAATAAACTTTTCCAATGACAATTCCTGGGGCTGCTGCGATCCCAGCAATTTTATTTTCAGAGTTTTTATATATGTCTTTAAATGATTTCATAACTCATCAAACCCTCTCTCAAAGTATGCTACTATTTCATCGCAAGCTTGTTGCTCGTCTGATCCATCAAACGTTAACTTTAATTCAGAACCTATTTCAGCAGCTAACGTCATAACTCCAATTATACTTTTGCCATTAATACTCATCCCATCACGATAAATAAAAAATTCACTTTTGTATTTTGCAGCAAGTTTAACAATAGTAGCTGCTGGACGAGTATGAAGTCCGGCTTTATTAACTATCTTAACTGTTTTTTCAATCATTACTTATTTCTTTTTATTAATGAATCAGCCAACCAGTAGAATATTTCCACTTCACTTTTGTTTGATAATTTATTAATTGATTTTAAAGCTTTTCTAGAATAATTACGTATTGCAGCTTTGGCATCTTCAATAACGCCAAGTTTTTCATATAATTTTTTATAATACCCGATTTGATTTTCTTTAATCCCTTTGTTCGCAACAACTTTTAGTAAATCGTCTTTGTCTTTTCCCTTAGCCTTCTCAAGCGCTTCGATAAATAAAAATGTTTTTTTCCCTTCCATAAGATCGCCACCGATTCTCTTACCAAACTCAAACTTATCTGCGATGATATCTAAAAGATCATCCTGTATTTGAAATGCTATTCCAAGATACTTTCCATAATCAGAAAGCGCTTTAATATCTTCTTTACTTCCATCTGCAAGATAAGCACCAAGTTCACAGCACATTCTAGCCAATGCTGCAGTTTTTTTCTCAATCATCTTTATGTATTCAGGAAGTGAAACATTTTTTCTTGTTTCAAACTCCGTATCAAGACTTTGACCTTCACAAACCTCAACTAATCCTTTAGTAAATGAATCCAACGCTTGCTTTGCATTTACCTTGCAATCCTTGAGCAGAAATTCGTAGGCAACTGCGGCAAGAATATCACCGGTTAATATTGCTGTGTTGAGATTATACTTTTTGTGAAGTGTGAGATTGCCTCTTCTCAAATCTGCATTGTCCATAATATCATCGTGAACGAGAGTGAAATTGTGTAGCATCTCCACAGATACTGCCGCGTTATAAAACTTTTTGAAATCTCCACCAACAGCCTTTGCAGAAAGGAGTACAAGTAATGGTCTTAGTCGTTTGCCACTGCTTTCAAGAATGTAAGAAGCGGGTTGATAAAGTGAGGCTGGATTTCTTCCCTTCAAAGCTAAAGCAAGTTTTTTATCAATTATTTTTCTTTCACTCTCATAAAACAAAACATATTTTTTGATTTCAGCAGGTGTCAAAATAATTCTTTCTTTTTAATGATCTTATTATTTTTTAGTTCATGTAGATTTTTTGATCCGGTTAAAAACATAACTTTTTTTAAATATTCAAACCAAATTAGTATTAAGGTAATTACTGCCTCATCGTCTGTTTTCATTAATGTTTGCAAAATAATTCTAGCTGAAGCCGCTAAATCAGAACCAAATGCAAAAGCCATAGCTAAATCATGTGCGGAATTAATTCCTCCAGATCCTATTAAAGTAAATCTATATTTCTTCTTTAAAGAATAGATTTCTTTTAAACAATAAGATGTTGGCAATCCCCAATCCCAAAAATCATTTTCTGATTTGCTTCTGAGAATCTCAACTCCAGCCCAACTAGTACCGCCAGCTCCTGCAACATCAATTCCCTTAACCCCAATATTTAAAAGTTTTTTAGCTGTCTCTTTGCTGATTCCAGAACCAACTTCTTTAACAATAACAGGAACTTTAGATTTTAAAACTAATTTTTCTAATTTCTTTAACAATCCAACAAAGTTCGGTTCACCTTCGGGTTGCAACAATTCCTGCAAAGGATTTAAATGCACAACAAATGCATCAGCTTCAAGCATATAAATTAAGGAGAGAATATCATCTTGATTTTTTGATTGAACGACTTGTGCTGCACCAATGTTGCCTAACACCGGAACACTCTTTGCAGTTTTACGAATAACCTTATATGAATTATGATTGTCTTTATTTTCTAAAGCCTGTCTCTGGCTTCCCACTCCAATAGGAATTTTTAATTCCTCGGCAATAACTGCTAATCTTTGATTAATATTTTCGGCTTCTTCAGTTCCGCCAGTCATACAGGATATCAGAAATGGAAAGTTTATAATTTTTGAATATAATTTTGTCTGAAAGGATATTTTTGATATATCAACTTCTGTGAGCGCATCGTGAATAAAATCATATCTGTCAAATCCATTTGTCTTTGAGCGGAACGCGACCTTATCTGTAAGACAAAGTTCTATATGCTCTTTTTTTCTTTTTGAAGTTTCTGTTATAGATTTTGACATTTCTGAGTTGATTTATTATTTGATTGCAAAATATGGAAAATAAAAGAAATATGCTGATGTTGGTTTACGTTTGATTGATTATTCTTAGTGCTCTTTGTGATATCCTTCGTGTGCTTTGTGGTTAAGCATTTTACCACAAAGTTCTCAAAGTAAATTTGCATAAAGGACACAAAGTTTTATTTAAATTCCATAAACTCATTCTCATCAAGAAATAATTTATTGACTGTAACCTCACCACGTACAGAATTTGTTAAAATCATTTTATCAGCTTCCAATAAATCTGCTAAATACAATCTTCTCTCTCTAATACCGGAATCATTCTTTAATAAATATTTACGATAAACGCCGGGTAATATTCCCGCATTTATTGGTGGTGTTGAGATAACATCATTTTTATAAATAAAAATATTTGAAATTGCACCTTCTGCTAACTCACCTCTTTCATTAAAATAGATAGCATCAAAATATTCTTTTGCTTTAAAACTCTTATACTCACGATCATATAATCTACGATTTGTTGTTTTAAAATATTGGAATCTGTCTTTCGAATGGATCGTATTTTTAGAGATGATAACTTTTATCTCTTGAGGTATTCGAATAAGCTTTGAAATAACATGACAAAGTCTTCCATATTTATCCATCGAAAGTTTCAATCGATAACTTTCAGTATCGGTTTTATTAATGATTTTGTTTAAGTATGATTTGATTTTCTTTTTATCAAAGCTGAATAAAAAATAATCAGCTGTTTGTTTCATCCTTACTAGATGCTCATCAAGTAAGAATATTTTTCCATCTTCAATTTTCATTGTTTCAATTATCTTAAATGGCTTAATAGGTTCAGTAAGAAATTTTCCTTTTAGTTTTGTTTCCAAGTATTCTTCTTCAGCAATGCTGTCCCAAACAATTCCGCTTCCTAAACCAATTTCACCTCTGTTTGTCTTTTTATCAACAACTAAAGTCCTGATTGGAACATTGAAAGTAAGTTTATTTTTTCTAATCAATCCAATTGAACCAGTATAAATTCCACGACTCTCCTTTTCAAGCTCATTTATTATTTCCATCGTACGGATTTTTGGAGCGCCCGTAATTGATCCACAAGGGTAAATGTTTTTTAATACATCAGAAAGTTTAGCATTCTTTTTTAGTTTCGATTCAACTGTGCTAACCATCTGATAAACGGACTCATACTTTTCAACATTAAAAATATTTCTAACTTTTACAGAACCATATTCACTTACTCTTCCTAAATCATTTCGAATCAAATCAACAATCATCACATTTTCAGCAAGATTCTTTTCACTTCTCTCCAATTCATACTTTATGAATTCATCATTTGAATGATCAATTCCACGTCTTGCCGTTCCTTTCATCGGTTTCGAAATAATTTTTCTCCCGTTTTTTTCAAAGAACATTTCGGGTGAAAGCGAAATAATGATTTTGCTGTTATTATTAATTACAGCTATGTATTGCGCAGATTGATTGAAAACCAGATTACTGAATAATCCTGAATACGAGCCTTCAAAATCAAATTTGCCTTTTATTGTGTAATTAACCTGGTATGTGTCCCCTTGTTCAATATAAGATTTTATCTTACTGATTGATTTCGTGAATTCATTATTTGATGTGTTCAATTTGATATTCTTGATCTTGCACTTTTCAGATACATCAAAATCTATCTCAGAAGATTTAATTCGTTGAACATTTTTTTTATCATAAAAAAAGAATTGGACAAGATTTTCATTCTTTGGTAAATATTTATTTAATGTTTTCTCATATAAATATCCTGCTTCATAACTCATCAATGAGTATCCAACAAACCCATCTGAAATAAGATCATCTATTCGATTTAATTTTTCATCCAGATTTCTTAAGGATTTTATCGTAACAATTTCTTTTGGCTTTAAGAAAAGATAAGAATCACTCTTCCTATAAATTGGTGGCGTGTAAAAAAATGCAGCGTTTGGAGTTGCTAAGACTTTATTTACGATATCTTTTATTTGCATAATTGTAGGGAACGGACTCCCGTCTGATCCGGATAACTTAACATTTATTGAAATCTATTTAACAAATATTATTTACTTTTATTGTATTCTAATCGGATCGATCGGGAGATCGATCCCTACGTTTCAATTAAAATTATCTTTATTAATAACCATTTATTATTTTTGATCAGGTCTAATTTAATCATACTCAGGAATAAATATGAGCAAACCGCGTCTTTCCTTTTGGCAAATCTGGAATATGAGTTTCGGATTTCTTGGCATTCAATTCGGATTCGCACTTCAAAATGCTAATGTAAGCAGGATATTTGAAACACTCGGCGCAAGTATTGATTCTATTCCGATCCTTTGGATTGCAGCACCAGTTACCGGTTTAATCATTCAGCCAATTATTGGACATTGGAGTGATAAAACCTGGAACAAACTTGGACGAAGACGACCATTCTTTTTAGTTGGAGCTTTACTCGCTTCCGCTGCAATTATTTTTATGCCTAACTCTCCAACACTTTGGGTTGCCGCAGGAATGCTCTGGATTATGGATGCATCAATTAATATATCTATGGAACCGTTCCGGGCATTTGTTGGTGATATGCTGCCATCAGAACAACGTACAGTTGGATTTTCTATGCAAAGTTTTTTCATTGGCATTGGAGCAATCGTAGCTTCTGCTTTACCTTATATGATGACAAATTGGTTTGGAATTGCAAACACTGCTGGTGCCGGAGAAATTCCGGATTCAGTTAAATACTCTTTCTACATTGGTGGAGCAGTTTTTTTGCTCGCAGTTCTTTATACTGTTTTTTCAACTAAAGAATATTCACCAGAAGAATTAAAAAAGTTCAGTGATGAAGAAAAAAAATTATCTCAATCAAAAGCTTCAATCGCAAATTTAATTTCAGCATCATCATTTAATAAAAACGGATTCATCTGGATTTTTGTTGGATTACTCGGTTCTGCAATTCTTCATTTTGTGCTGCACGAAAATGATTTTGGACTTTACGTTTTATTTGTCGGCTCAATAATTTTTGGATTGTTACAATTAGCTGCTGGGTTTTTTACTAATCAAAATAAAACTACAGGCGGATTAGTATCCATCTTAAATGATCTTTACAAAATGCCAAAGACAATGAAGCAGCTTGCGGTTGTGCAATTCTTTTCATGGTTTGCTTTATTTGCAATGTGGATTTACACAACTCCTGCAGTCACACATCATATTTATGGTGCAACTGATCCTTCCTCAGAATTATACAATCAAGGAGCAGATTGGGTTGGAGTTTTGATGGCTGTTTACAATGGTTTTGCCGCTGTTATGGCTTTTTTCATTATGTGGATTGCAAAACTTACTAACAGAAAAACTGTTCATATGATTTCATTAATAATTGGGGGAATTTCATTCGCATCTTTTTATTTTATTAAAGATCCAAACTTACTTTTAGTTTCTGAACTTGGAATTGGTCTAGCGTGGGCTTCTATACTTGCAATGCCTTATGCAATCCTTGCCGGTTCACTTCCTGCAGAAAAAATGGGAGTATATATGGGAATATTTAATTTCTTTATTGTAATTCCACAGATAACCGCAGCAGCAATACTTGGTTTCTTTGTTAAAAACATTGTCGGTGGCGAAGCAATCTACGCTTTACTACTTGGTGGTGCATCAATGATAATTGCAGGTTTGTTTACTTTGATTGTGGATGATGTGGATTAAATGTAGGGAACGGACTCCTGTCCGTTCCGAGTGACTTAATATTTATTGAAATCTGTTAAACAAACATTTTCTTCTTGTACTACAACCTAATCGGATCGATCAGGAGATCGATCCCTACATTTAATATTAATTATTGGTTTCTATTTTAATAGAATCATTTTTCGTGTCTGAACAAATGAACCAGCCTGCAATCTGTAGAAATAAACTCCACTTGGCAGATTAGCTGCATTCCAATTTATTTCATATTGACCTGCAGGTTTTTCTTCATTAACTAATGTTTCAATTTCAGTTCCAAGTATATCGTAAACTTTAAGTGAAACAAATTGCCTACTGCTAATTGCATACTGAATATTTGTAACAGGATTAAATGGATTTGGATAATTATTTGATAAATTAAAATGTCGAATAGTATTTATATCCTGTTGAATTGATGTAATAGGAATATAAGTGCTGATATTTTTTGATACGTTTTTCCAAGCATTTTCATCCCAGGTTTGATATAGTTCTTCATTAAGATTATTATTTTCATCAAATAAATATGAGAATCTGTAGGAATTTAGCCAAGAACCGCCAGACCAAAATAGATAAATACTTTCAATATTATTATTGTTTCTATCATAAGACAATAAAAACCTTTTATCATTTGTCCAAGAGTTATTGGACCAAGTTTGAATCAGCTTTTCTATAAAATTATTATTACTATCAAAATTTTTAAATACTTTTGAATAGTTGATCCAAACACTATCAGGTCCTATTTGATAAAGTTCTTCTATAAGATTATTTCTGTTATCATAAATGTTTAGATAATGCTCTGAATTTACCCAAATATTATCATCCCAATGTTGAGAGATTACTTCAATAAGATTATCGTTTTCATCATATGTTTTTGAAGTAATCGAATGGTTGATCCAAGTGTTATTCGTCCAAATTTTGATAAGAATCTCAATCTTCAAATTGTGATCATCGTAGGCATGTAAATGCTTCGAATAATTCACCCATGCTCCAAAGTAGCAGTCTTGTAGAATTTCCTGAACCAAGTTATTATTCTCATCATATGTGTTTAACCTCCTCCAATAACTAATCCATTCTCCTGCTTCCCAATGGAGATAGTGAAGTTCTAGAAGATTATTTAAATAGTATGTGAATAGGTACTTGTCAGTGTTTAGCCAATCGTCATTATTCCAAATTTGAACAAGATATTCATTGCGGTTATTATTTACATCATATTCATATGTATATTTTAAATAGTTAACCCAATTATTTCCAAACCAATTCAGTTGGATTACTTCAATAAGATTATTGTTTCCATCGTATGAGTATTCAAACTTAAAAGAATATACCCAATCACTGTCAGACCAAGATTGATATAAATATTCCATAATATTATTATTAACATCATATTTGTTCGAGTTCTTCGAGCTATTTACCCAAGCAAAACCATCCCAATTTTGGTTAATATGCTCTATTAGTAGAAAACCATTTTCAAGCAGTGTTTTGTAAATAGTCGTCCTTGAATTCTTCGCATTAAATCCTTCTAGACTATCCTGATTAGATTTATAGAGTTCATGAATATTTTCAGGAATAAATCTATTAAGTAAAACTATTGAGTTATCTATATCTTGAGAAAGATTATGAATTGAAAATAATAAGGTAAATGCGAGAATTGTAAGGATAGATTTCATTTTACTCTCCTATTGTCACCCAAAAACTAACAAATGGGAATACTAATCCCAAGAAATTATAGAACAAATAGTTGCTACAACTTCAGCAAAAGTATTGCCGCAATACCAAATACTAATGCAATTTTTCCATACAGATTTATCTGTTCTTTCCATATCAAATATGCTACTACTGCGGTTATAACAATTACTCCAATATTCATAACGGGAAAGACAACAATTGCAGGCAATTCATTCAAGGCTGCTAACAGGAAATTAATCGCAAGTACATTAGGAACTCCAAGTATTAAGCCTAAATTAAAAGTTCCTTTATCAAACTTGATTTTTTTAATTATCAGATAAAGAGAAGTGTAAATGAAAGCAGAAAAGAAAATCGTAAAAACAAATACTCCCTTTTCAGATATAGGAAAATTCTGTTCAAACATTTTCATTGATAAATCAACAAGACCAATTCCAACTAAAAGTGAAAGTAAATAAATATACTTCCCTTTTCTTCCTTCAACAGTTCCGTGATTCTTAAGAGATAGATAGAACAAATACAAAGTTATAAGTGCAAGACCAAATCCTAAAAGCATTTTAATGTTTGGGGATTCACCATAAAATATTATTGCAGCCAAAACAGGAATTAGTACGGATAATCGAGCACTAACTGTGGCTAACGCAGTTCCGGCTAAACTTATTGCTTTTGAATATAAAACAAAAGTTCCGGCAAACAAAACTCCAAGTAATGCTCCAAATACAACTACTTCAATCGAAAAATTGTATCCATATTTAAATATTATAAATGCTAATGAGAATAAAGATGCCGTTGCATAATTTCCATTTATTAATAAAACAGTGTTATTATTTTTTACGTGTCCGTGTTTAAGTATCAACGCCAGGCTGCTTGAGCAGATCATCGCAAGGATTAAAAAAAGCATTTAATATTTTTCCGATTGATTTAATGAAATTAAAATATAATAATATTTAAAGTCTGAGAGTTACATATCCTGATGTCATTCCCGTGAAAGTGGGAATCCAAAACCTTTAGCAAATTATGGATTCCCACTTTCGTGGGAATGACAAATAAAATGACTTCTGAGTAATCCCGCTTTGATTATCTATTTAGAGAGATCCAATTAGTGCCCGCCTTTTGGTGGAGCTGCACTTTCCAAGGCAGTTGATCTTGGTTCTTTAACAAAGAACCAGAAGAAAACTGAGAAACAAATAAACACTCCGCAAAGAATATAGAGTAACTGAAAATTCTGAGTTTCTGAAATAATATTTGCAACACCCTGACTCATCATTTGAGGCAATACAACTGCAAGATTAAATATTCCCATAAACAATCCCATCTTTGCCTGATTTATTCTTTCAGTCATAATTGAAAAGACAATAGAGATTACTGCAGACCAGCCAATTCCTGTTAAAAACATTCCCAGGTAAAAATTAAATTCATACTTACCTAAGAATGCAATGTAAAAATATCCGATTGCACTAAACGCTAAAGCTGCTGTGTAAGTTCTTACTCGTCCTATTTTTTTTGCAATAAGAGAAAGTACAAATGGGAAAACAGCACCAACAGCATTAAGTATTAAAAATCCAAGTGAAACAATATTTCCTGTGGTTGCATCTTTACTTTGAATAGTAGATGTTAAAAACTCAGCAAACTTATTCGCGAAGACATTTGAGAGATCAAGATTTGGTACGATTTGTTTGTCAATAAAAAATCCAGACATAACAAACATACTTTGAAATGCTATCCACGTAAAAGTATGAGCAAGCATAATCTTCTGAAATTCATTTGTGTCAGATTCTGCTTTGCGTCCCTGAACAATAATCCAAAAACCAATGATGATTGTATAAGCTAAACTTAAAATCAATAATGGATTGTGTATAACTCGCAATTCATTTTGATAGAAATGAAAGATCAAACTGAAAACACCAAAAACTAAAAATCCATATAAAGGAAAAATTGATTTAAAGATATCAAGTACAGTATGCGTTTTAGCATTCTCTACTAAATCAGCTTTTAAATCTTTTGGTTCTTCAATAAATAAAATTGGACCAACTGAACAAACAAGTACAAAGATTGCTGCAATTAATAAAAGTGTTTCATTTCCAAAAACCATTGAAAGAAAATATGCCAAAACACCAAACGTTCCGGAAATAACCTGCATCCACACATAGCCGGTTGTTCGCTTCTTTCCTTCAGGAGTTAGATCTGCAATTATTGATCTTGCAGGATTGAATGTAACATTAACCGATAAATCTAAAAGCAACGCAATTACTGAAGCAATTAATATTATACTTGTAATTCCTGTGGCTTCAGAAATAACTCCAATCTGCGGAAGAGCTAAAAACATTAGTGCACCAACAATTCCGCCAATCATAATAAATGGTCGTCTACGTCCGCCTAAAAACCAAACGTTGTCGCTTATCATTCCCACGATCACTTGCCCGAATATTCCTGCAAGCGGGCCAGCGAGCCAAACGAATGAAACTTCGTGAATATCTAATCCAAACTTTTTATTTAGTATCCAGCTTAATGCTGCAATTTGTGTGGATAGTGCAAAGCCCACAGCAGTCGCAGGTAAAGCAAGCATTGCATAGAATGAGTTTGAAAGTTTTTTCTGAATTTCTAACATAAATTTTGCCTTAGGTTAGTGTGTTATTTTTTCAACAAAAAAATTTCTGCTGATTTTTTATTAATTATTATTTTTTTGTTTTGAGTTATATCAGTCATTTCATTCGTTTTGATATTCTCAACCTTTAAAGTCTTAACTAAAGTTTCTTTGTACTTATTAAAATCAACTTCAGATTCTTTATCACTGCCATTTACTATTATCATTGTTGATTCAGCATCAGTTTCTCTGAAATAAACATAAAGACTATCAAATGGATAAAAATGTGTTAGCTTTCCTTGTGAAAGTGATTTATGATTTTTTCTTATCTCCAAAAGATTTTGAGTGAAATTGAAAATGTCATTCTGATATTCAGTTCTATCACAACTTAAGAATACATTTAAAGAATCATTTTCAAATCCACCGGGAAATGGTGAACGGATTGTTCCGTGATTATTTTCTCCAACAATTCCGATCTCTGATCCATAAAATATTTTTGGTATGCCACGAGTTGTTAATAGAATTGTAAGTGCAATTTTATATTTCTCAATATCATTGTTTGCAACAAACAATCCCCGAGATATATCATGATTATCAAAAAATGTTAATAGATTATTTGGATTGTAGTAAAGAAAATCCTGCGCTAGTGTATTGAATATGCCTTCCAATCCTTTTTTACCACTTAAGTAATTTCGGAATGCATCGGACAAAGCAAAATCAGTAACACAAGGTAAATGAGTATCTAGATGAACTCCAAATTTATTTTTCTGTTGATATGCCGCAAGATAAGCCGGTTCACCTGTCCAGATTTCTCCAACAATATTAAAGTTTGGATACTCATCTAATATCGCTTTATTCCAGTCAGCCATTGCGTATTGGTTACAATACGGATAAGTGTCTTCACGAATTCCATCAATTCCTAAATACTCAATCCACCAAATTGCGTTTTGGATTAGATATTTTTTTAAGAAAGGATTAGCCTGATTTAAATCAACCATATAATTTGTAAACCAACCATCCCAGATTAAGTCTATTGATTCACCTGGACTGTATGGATCGGGAAAAGTCATTTTATTATGATTTGCCGGAAGATGATTTTCAACAGTTCCGTTTATCCAACTAGCAAATGGTAATTCTTTCATCCACCAATGATTTATTCCGATATGATTTGAAACGTGATCCATAATTATTTTCAAACCTTTATCGTGTGCTTGATTCACCAACTCTTTGTAAAGTTCATTACTCCCAAAACGCGGATCAATCTTGTATAAATCTGTTGCAGCATAACCGTGGTAACTCATGTACATGTTATTTTCTAACATTGGAGTTATCCAAACAGCAGTAACACCGAGATCTTTTAAGTAATCAAGTTTGGAGGTTATACCTTCAATATCTCCGCCTTTTCTTCCATCCAAATCTTTTGCGGTAAACTGATCTAAACTATCACCAATCTTATTGTTATCAGAATTTCCATCACAAAATCTATCAGCCATAATCAAATACATTACATCAGACTGATTAAAGCCTTTAAATTTATTTCTAGAATCTTCACGACCAAGAATTGGATATTTTATAACTGTATCCTGATTCCCTTTCGAAAATCCAATTTCAAAATTGTATTCAGTCTTAATTTCTTGTGAGATCGCTAAATCGAGAAAAAGATAATTTGGACTTTCAGCTTTGTGAACATTAATAATTTCAATTGGTCCATGTTGTGGATATAATTCAACATCACTCAAATTCTTACCGTAAACCATAATTTGGACGGTATCGTGTTTCATTCCAACCCACCAATTTGGCGGTTCAATTCGTTCAATCGAGAATTGCTGGCTAAATAACTGCTGAATTGCGAAAAATATTATAATCAGAGATGTTCGTTTCATATGGAATATCTATTCATTTTTTGGTTTCAAAGATAGATAAATAATTTATTTCTTCAGCAGGAAAATTTAAGGCAATTCATATGGATATTTATGATTCCATTTCTTGCATTTTACATCATTTAAGTTGATTTTTGTTTTCCAATTTGAACGAAATGAAACAGCAAACGGACGAAAAAAATATTGCGGTTAATCGTAAAGCAAGACACGAATTTGCCATTATACAAACCTTTGAAACAGGAATTGTATTAGTCGGAACAGAAGTAAAAGCATTACGTGAAGGAAAAGCAAATCTTGTTGATAGCTATGCATTGATTCAGAACAATGAAGTTTGGCTGCTGAGTTTGCACATAAGTGAATACAAGCAGGGTAACATAAATAATCACGTTCCAACACGTGATAGAAAATTATTAATGAACCGATCAGAAATAAGAAAACTGATTGGGAAGACTAAAGAAAAAGGTTTGACTTTAGTTCCGCTTAGACTTTATTTCAAAAATGGTAGAGTAAAAGTGGAGATTGCTCTTGCTAAAGGCAAAAAAGTTTATGATAAACGAGCAGATATTGCTAAAAGAGATTTTCAAAGAGATCAGGAACGAAAAATCAAGTATTAAATGATTTAAAGATTAAAAAATTGAAAGACTAAAATCACAAAATGAGTGCAGTAAAATTCCCTTCACTAAATGAACAAATGGATATTATCAAACGCGGTGTTGTTGAGATAATTCCAGAAGATGAACTTGTTAAGAAGATTGAAAAATCATTAAAGACATCCAAGCCATTAAACATAAAACTCGGCTGTGATCCGAGCAGACCTGATTTACATATTGGTCACTCTGTGGTTATCAGAAAACTTGCACAGTTTCAGGAACTTGGACACCAGGCAATATTAATTATTGGTGATTTTACTGGAATGATTGGCGATCCATCTGGCAGAAATGCCACTCGCCCTGCCCTTACTCTTGAAGCAACAAGAATAAATGGTAACAGTTATTTTGAACAGGCATCAAAAATATTGAATAAAGAAAAAACCAAAATTGTATATAATTCAGAATGGCTCGGTAAAATGTCTTTTGAAGCTGTAATCAAACTTGCTTCAAAATATACTGTTGCAAGAATGATTGAACGTGATGATTTTACGAAACGATTTAAAGCCGGTGAGCCAATTAGTGTTCACGAGTTTCTCTATCCTCTCGCTCAGGCGATGGATTCTGTTGCCATCGAAAGTGATGTTGAACTTGGCGGAACTGATCAGAAATTTAATTTACTTGTTGGAAGAGATATTCAGCGTGAGTATGGAATTGATCCGCAGGTGATTTTAACAATGCCATTATTGGTTGGAATTGATGGCGTTGAAAAGATGAGCAAATCTTATGATAACTATATAGGAATTTCGGATGAACCATCTCAGATTTTTGGAAGAACTTTATCAATTCCAGATAATCTTATCTACCAGTATTTTGAACTTGCAACAAATGTATCTAATCAAAAACTTGCTGCCGTTAAGTCTCAATTAGCTGATGGAAGTTCAAATCCAAGAGATATAAAACGTGAGCTTGCAAGAACTATCGTTACAATGTATCACAATAAGGAAGCAGCAGAAATAGCTCAACAGGAATTTGATAATATTTTTATCAACAAAGGTTTACCTGATGAAATTGAAAAATTTAATATTGGTGATAAAAAAGAAATCAATATTTTAGATTTAATAATTTTAGTAAATTTCGCTCCATCAAAAGGTGAAGCACGCAGATTGTTAACTCAAGGCGGTGTTTCAATTGATGGAGAAAAAATAAGCGATGTTCAAAGTAGTATTTCTGTAAAAACAGGAATGATTCTCAAAGTTGGCAAACGTAAATTCATAAAACTCATTTAATTTAGTATTAGAAAGGAACGCCATTGTATCTACCAACAAAATTATTTTTCACGAAAGGTGTTGGAAGGCACAAAGAGTATTTAAGCTCTTTTGAACTTGCATTAAGAAATGCAAGAATCGAAATCTGCAATCTTGTAACTGTCAGCAGTATTTTTCCAATCGGCTGTAAACGTATTTCTATTGATGAAGGCGTTAAACTAATTACACCCGGACAAATTACGCATTGCGTAATGGCTCGTAACTCAACAAACGAACCGAATCGATTAATAGCTGCCTCAATCGGTGTTGCATTACCAGCAGATACCGCCGCTTATGGTTATTTATCTGAGCATCATCCTTACGGACAGCCTGAAAAAATTTGTGGTGAGTATGCAGAAGATTTGGCTGCTACAATGTTAGCTTCAACTTTAGGAGTTGAATTTGATCCTGAAAAAGATTGGAGCGAAAGAGAAGACATTTATAAAATGTCTGGAAAAATAGTACGATCATTCAATGTTACTCAATCGGCAGAAGGTGATAAAAACGGTTTATGGACAACAGTAATTGCTGTTGGTGTTTTTCTTCCATAGAAATTGAAAGTTTGATTGATAACTGAATATTCTTTTGGATTTATATTTGCTGCAGTTATTGCGTTAATGCTGTTTATTGATCTATATGTTACAGACCATAGACGTGGAAAAATCACTTTAAAGGCAAGTCTTATTTGGAGCGGTGTATGGATATTCACCGCCCTTCTTTTCAATTTATTTCTCTACTTTTATTTAGAGGATGGTCATCAAAAAGCACTTGAATTTTTAACCGGTTACATCATAGAAAAATCACTCTCGGTTGATAATCTTTTTGTCTTCCTTATGATTTTTAGTGTTATGGATATTAAGCCGGAAAATCAACCTCATATACTTAAGTGGGGAATTTTAAGTGCGATTGTCTTTAGAATTATTTTCATTTTTGCAGGTGTAGCACTTATAAATCTCTTTCATCCAATAATTTATGTCTTTGCTGTTATACTTCTGTTAGCAGCATATAAAATGGCATTTGGCGGTGAACAAAAAATTGATGTTGAAAATAATTGGTTGATCAAAATTTCAAGAAAGTATTTTAAGTTAAACACAGCTTATGAGGGTAAAAAGTTTTTTATAAAAGTTGATAAGAAAACTTATATCACTACAACTTTCCTTACACTACTTCTAATCGAATCATCGGATATTGTTTTTGCGGTAGATTCTATCCCTGCAATTATCGCGATAACAAATGATACTTTTATAATAATCTCATCAAATATTTTTGCGATACTTGGTTTGCGTGCCTTGTATTTTGCTTTGGCCGGATTAGTTGATTTGTTTGTTTATTTAAAATACGGCGTAGCAATTATTCTATTCTACGTAGGGATAAAAATGTTGATTTCGGAATTTTATAAAATTCCTACCGAAGTTTCTCTTTTTGTTATTCTATTCTTTCTTGGCGGATCAATTGTGTTATCACTTATCAAGAGAAAAAGATTTTCTCAGTAATCCAATAGTATGGATTATAATTGCAACGAATAGCCCCATAATCATTGGTTCAATTTCGCTCAACATTCCGCTTAAAGATTTTCTAAAATCAAACCACATCATCCCGAAACTTATAGCAAATAATATTTCCGTAATTATTAGTTTTGGTGATATTCTCAGTCTTGGATAATAAGCACTTATAACAGGTAAAATAATTCCTGGAATAAATAAAGAACCAATGGTGTACCAAATCTCAACTACGGATGGGATCATAATAGCTATTAATATTGATAGAATACCTGTAACAGCAATGCCAATTACTGTAAACGATTTTATATTTTCTTCCTTAGAATCCTTTTTAATTCTAAAAATTAAATCTCTTCCTATTGTGGTTGCACTTAGAAATAAAAAGCTGTTTAGTGTTGAAATTATTGTAGCAAACATTGCAGCATAAAATATTCCTTTTAATCCGGAGCCTAATATTTTTTCTGCAAACAGCGGATAAGCCATCATGGGTTGTGATAGATCAGGTAAAACAGCTTTTGCATACAGTCCAGTGGAGGTTGTTAAAAAATCAAATAAAGCAAAAAATATTATAGAAATTAAAATTCCTTTTTTTGCGATGTCTCCACTTTTTGCAGCATAAGATCTTTGATGGAAACCAGGATCAGCAAATGTCCAAAGCGCGATTAAGAACCAAACTAAAATAAAAGCCGGAGAAGTTCCGCCAGTAATTGATAAGTGAGTTTGTGGTAGGTTTGATTCAAGAAATTCAAATCCACCAAAAGAAAATATGCTGATAACTAAAATGATTATAAATCCAGCGAACATTACAAAGAATTGAAATGCATCAGCATAAATATTTGATCGGAAGCCGCCTCTAATTAAATAAGAACCTGATAGAATTAAACTGATTATTAATGAAGTTAAAATACTAGTACCAAATACAATTGAAATAAGATTTGCTGTCATCAGTAAATAAGGTGAGGGAGAAACTAAAATAAATACAACTACTGCAGAAGCTAACCCAACTTTCTTCCCATAAACTTCACCAAGTTTATCAGGAATTGTAAACAACGAAGCTTCTCGAATTTTTTTTGCAAAGAATATTGCGAACAGAAACGCAAAGAAGTAATACGGAAATCCTTGCGTGAACCAGCTAACCAAACCGTAGCGATAAGTAAACTCCCCTACTCCAATTATTCCACCATACCAGGTTGAGACACTAACGAGAACAAATAGGAACAATCCCATTTTTCTGTTTGATAATAAATAATCTTCAGAATCATTTTTAGTTTTTCTGGATGTAACAAATCCAACGGTAAGCAGAACTGAAAAGAAAAGTATAATTACTATTATATCTAAACTACTAAAAGAGATCATGCTTTTTCATAAAGTTAAAATCACGAATCACAAATACAATTCCGTTTTTTACTTTTAGAATTATCTTTTCTGAGATAGAAACATTCGAGGTACTTTCTCTAACACCAAATGGTAAAGCTGCGTTATTGAGTTTATATTTTAATCCTGTAGATGATATTTTAGTTTTATCATCAAAAGCATAGATAGATATTGTTTCACCAACTTTAGAATTGAATTCTGTTGTTTGATTTATCGAAGTTAAAAAAGAACTTTCTGCGGATAAGTATATATTAATTTTTCCAAAAAATTTAATAACTATTCCAAGATTACAAATTGTGTGATCCAATCTATCACCGGTTACTCCAAGTAAAACAACTTCATCAAACTTTTTTTTGATTGCAAACTTCAAACACTTTTCAACATCAGTGTCATTCTGTCTTTTAATTTGAATAATTGCGGATTTGTTTTTGAAATACTTTAACGTTGATGAAGAAATTGAATCCAAATCACCAATTATAAAATCCGGAATTATTCCAAGATTCCTGGCAGAGTTTGCTCCTCCATCAGCACAAATAATTGTGTTAAATCCTTTTGAATAAAAATAATCAACAACTTTTTTTGATGGTGATTTTCCGTTTGCTATGATGATACATTTTTTCATTTCTACAACCCTACTTGAATACCCGCAATAAAATTTATTTCAGCCGCAGGAAAATATTCTTTACCGATTGCATACCCTGAATATAATTTATCAAAAAGATTATTCACCTGAATAAATATTTTAGAATTTGTTAAACTATTAAATAGATTCATCTCATAACTTCCGTAAAGATCAACAACAAAATACTCATCATTAAAATTATCATTATAATCTATAAAACCTGGAAACTGAACTAAGTAATAAGAAATATTCTCATCAAAATTATCTGAATAAAACTTACCAACATATTTAGCACTTAATTTAAAATAAAAATTATTTGGAGAGAATTGCATTCCAATGTTTGAAAGAAAATCCGGGAAGCCGCTGATTTTATTTCCTGAAATATCTATTGATTGAGTTTCACTTAAATAATGCTTGCCTTCGCTAATTGTATTTCTGCTGTAAGTCGCATTACCAAATAATTCAAGATTTTCAAATGGTGTGAATATAAAACTAAATTCAATGCCAGTATGAGTTGTCCGATCAACATTACCGGTTATTGGCTGACCAAATCTATCGACTTTTCCATTTTTAACAATTTCATTTTGAAAAAGCATATAATAAAGATTGAGATTTACTGTAAGATTATTTGTTTGATGCGAAAAACCAAATTCTAAATCATTCATTGTTTCAGGTTTCACTAATGGTGCACTGAAGTTAAAGGATCCTTCCTCACTTAATTCAAACTGCGGAATTTCTCCAGCGCTAGATTCAGCTGCATCATAATAATTTTTTAATCTTGGTTCTCTTGTTACTCTTGCCAACGAGATAAAAACATTTTGATACTCATTAAACTTATAATTTATACCAACTCTTGGATTAAGGAATAAGCCATCAACTGAAAAATCATTTCCAACATATTTTTCATTGTATATTCTGTACTGATGATAAGCCAACTGAAGTTCCCCAAGAAGATTTATATTTTCAGTTAAGTTATATGATTCGTGGATAAATCCGCCAATAATATCTTTAGCTCCATTGTAGAAATAGTATTGATAATCTTTTTTAACACCAGCAGGAAGATTTTCTGCGTAATTAATATTTCCCCAGTGATCAGATCTATGAATCCTAAATTCACCTCCAAGAATTAATTGTCCGTTAGGATGTTCATAACTAAACTTTGGAATCCAGCCAATTTGTTTATTTTCAACTTGAGCTCTTATTAAAGCACTAGTAGGAACCATTGATGAATCATATCCATTTTGTTCCAAGCGAAAATAATCGTCATAATAAACAGACCAGTTTCCGTCATAATCAAAAAATCCTGAACCAATTACCAGAAACAATGCAGAGTTTAATTTCATTTTATCGTTCAACTGATATTCATTTAACAATTCAAAATGCGGCTGTGAAAAGTTTTCTATTTCATCTGATCTTCTATCTAAAGTGTATGTGTAGCCGGTTTCGTCAGCCTCCCAATATGAATAATTGTCTTTTCTTCGTTCCTTATCCTTAACAGCAAACTTTGCTATACCAGTGTAAGCAAGTCCATCTGATATTGGTCCACCATACAAGTTAAGTTGACTGGTAAGTTTATAATCATATCTAACAACCGAAAGATGATACGAATTAAGTTTGGACCATGATGAATTTCGATAACCTGAACTTAAAATTTGAGAAAGTTTTGTGTAGATGGAGTATTTATTATTTAGTAATCCACTTGAAAAAGATGCGCTGTATTTTCTTGTATTGTAACTACCATATGAAGCTGATAAATTAAATTTTGGTTTTTCTGAAAATGGAGATGTGATAATATTAATTGAACCACCAATTGCTGGATAGCCAACAACTCCGGAACCAGAACCACGCTGGACTTGAATGAGCTCCGTACTCGCAAGCAAATCTGGAAAATCCAACCAATATACATTGTGATCTTCAGGATCATTTTGGGGGATACCATTTATTGAAACAGAAATTCTTCGCTGATCAAATCCGCGAATACTTAAATAGTTATAACCAATACCGTTACCATTTTCCGAATAGAAAGTTGTAGATGGCAATTGTGATAAATAATTAGGAATATCCTGAACAATGTAATCTTTTTGAATTTCTTCTTTTGATATTTTATCAAATGAAATTGGAGTAAATCCTTTTTTACCAACTGATGCTTCAATTAGAATTGTCTGCGAGGGTAAATATATTTTTTTAAGTTCAACAATAAATAAATCAGTATTTATTTCTGATAATTTACTGACTGAAGTTTTATACCCAACAAAACTAACTACTAGTGTATCAGAATCATTAAAATTTCCAGTGAGTGAAAATCTTCCGAGTTCATCAGTTGTGGTTCCAATATTGGTTCCTTTTATCAACACGTTTGAGAATTGAAGAAATGTTTTTGTTTCGAAATCTTTTACGATTCCATTTAATGTTTTTAACTGTGCAAAAGTTTGAAAAGTTATTAACAAAAAAAGAATGATTGTTTTTTTCATCATAGTACTCCTAAAAAAATAGCCGTTGGAGAAACGGCTATCGAAAAAAAATCATTCTTAGCCCGTTTTCCTACGCTGGAATTACCCAGATCAGGTTTTAGGGTATTATCTCAGATATCCCACAGGTAGCGGGATAACACCCCTAACGGCTCGTTAGTAAAATTTATTTATTTAGTTAAGTCTAAGTTTTTGTCCAGATTTAATATTATTTGTTGTCAAGTTATTAATTGATTTTAACTTTGCAACTGTTGTATTGTTTTTTGCTGCAATTGAATAAAGTGAATCACCGCTCTTTACAGTATAACTTTGCTGATTTGATTTTATATTTTTAGTTGTTTTTATTGTCTCGTTTGGAATATCATTTACATTTGCATCTGAATATATTTTTAATGTGCTACCAGCAAGAATTTTATTACCAGAAATATTATTCCAGTTTCTAATTTCTGAAACTTTTACACCATATTTCTCAGCAATGCCTCCTATAGAGTCACCTGGTTTAATTTTGTAATAATTAACGTTAGATGAATTCTTTGTTGTGTTATCACCATAGGATGAGCTTGTAGTGCTATTGTAAATTTTTAATGTTTTTCCGGCAGCAATATTATCACCAGAAATATTATTCCATTTTTTTACTTGTTGTACAGTTACTCCAAACTTTTCAGAGATCTCACTTAAATTATCTCCTCTTTTAACTTTGTACTTATATATATTGTTTTTAGTAGTACTATTATTCTTTGTTTCATTAACAGCAATATTATTTGAAGTTCCTTCTGGATAAATACGCAGATTTCTACCTGCCATTATTTTATTACCAGAAATATTATTCCAATCTCTAAGTTGATTAACACCTACACCATACTTTGCAGCAATCAAACCAAGTGTTTCACCTCTTCTAATTTTGTGGTAAACAATTCCAGAGCTCTTTGTTGTTTTAGTATTTTTTGTGGTCACCACATTGTTATTAGTTTCAATTTCAGTTGTCTTATCTAGTGAAGCATAATAATCTTTCATTTCCTCGGGAACATATATTTTAAGTTCCTGTCCAACTATTATTGTTGTTGTGTAAGGAATATTGTTCCAATTTCTAATATCACTGACTCTTGAATTAAAAAGATCAGCTATGCCTAATAAACTATCGTCATTTTTAACACGATAGGAAACAGCAATTGTCCCATCCGGAATCATAGATGATGTAGATTGTTCAATTACATTTTCAGATTCATTAAAAGCTACACTTTCATCACTTATCTCTTCGATTATCTCATTTGAAGTTTCGGTTAGCTGCTCTGAAACTAATGTACTTTCACTATTAAGATTTGCATAAGGAGATACATAACCATCACTTCCACTCGAGGTATTCTGATCTTGAGCAATTTGTGTATCTGTATTATCCGAGAAATCATTGGTATTATGATTTGTAAGCACCGGTATCTTTAATTGTACGCCAGCATAAAGTTTTGATTTAGTAGAAATATTATTGGCATCAGCTAATTCATTTTTAGATATTCCATACCTATTAGCAACTTTAGTTACAGTCTCCCCTTTTTTAACAGTGTGTACTAAAAAAGTTCTTTTTGCAGATTCAGGAATATTTTTCAGATTTGAAGCAAATATTTCCATTGAACCTTTTGGGATCTTCAATGGATATCCACCAGAGAAGTTTGAAGGAGTTGAAAGCTGTGTTAGTTCCGGATTCATATCCTGAAGAGTAGCTAAATCAGTGTTAGCACAGGTCGAAAGAAAATTCAAATCTATTGCGCCATCAACTGTGTACGTATCATACTGATAAGGTTTTTGAAAATTGATATTAGAAAATCCGTATTTCTCTGGATCCATTGCGATGATGCTTACAGCAATATAGATGGGAACATAATTTCTGGTCTCTTTCGGCAAATGAGGTCTAACTGACCAGTAGGAATTATTTTTGGCTTTTCTCAATGCTCGTGTTACTCTTCCTTCGCCACAGTTATATGCAGCCAAGGCAAGATACCAATCACCTAAATTATTATGAAGATCTTTCAAATGTCTGGCAGCAGCATAGGTTGATTTAACAGGATCCCTTCGTTCATCATAATAAAAACTTGATTCTAATCCATATAATTTTCCAGTACTCTTAATAAACTGCCATAATCCAACAGCACTAGCCCAAGATCTTGCAGTAGGATTTAAACCACTCTCCATCATGCTTAAATAAACAAGTTGTTTTGGAGCACCAACTTCTTCAAAAACTTCAGTCATCATTGGGAAATATTTTCCTGATCTTTCAAGCCATCTTCTCATTGCACCGCTGCCTTTACCCGTAAAGTATGTCATCCATTGTTCAACATGTGAGTTTATTTCTAAAGGAATATCAGCAGGAATTACAACTCTTCTTGTTTCATCAATTTCGGTAGTTGCAACCTCTATTTCAGGCACAGATTCTTTCATCCATTCTTCATAAGCGGCAAAAGACATTCCTTCTGGAAGTTCATCTAATCCATCAACAAAGTTTTTATAGTCTTCAATAATTGAGTTTTCAAGTTCAAGATAGGCTGCGTTTTCATCTATACCGGGGTAATAACTTAAATTATTTACAATTCGTAATGATGCTTCATAATTTTCAACAGTTTCCTTAGTACTATTTATCTCCTGCTTTCGTAAAGCTAAAACATAATACTGCCTTGCTTCTTCAAGCATCTCGGAAACTATTCCGACTCTATTAGTATTTTGTATTACTTCAGTTTGATTTTGATGGGATATCTCAGGAGAACTTGCGCAGGATGAGATAAGTAAGGAAATAAAAACAACTATAGGTATCAGAATAATTTTCTTCATTAGGACTCCTGTAATAAATTTTAGCTTATGCAATATAAATGTTCATTATGTTTTAATCAAGTAAAAGTTCAAATCAATTAGGTTAAGGCTAAATATTATAATCACTTAAATTTTTACAAAGGTATATTGTTGTGTTTTTTTCTTGGGTTCAAATCTACCTTATCTTTTAACAATTCAAATGCATTAATCAATACTTTTTTTGTGCTCTTTGGTTCGATTACATCATCTAAAAATCCTCGTTCTGCTGCTATGTAAGGATTAGCAAATTTTTCTATGTATTCATTAAGCTTCCGTTCAAGCTCATGCTCAGGGTTTTTAGATGCTTCAATTTCTTTTTTAAAAATAATTTCAACCGCCCCTTTTGGTCCCATTACAGCTATTTCTGCAGATGGCCATGCATAATTAAAATCACCACGAATGTGCTTTGAGTTCATTACATCATAAGCACCGCCGTAAGCTTTTCTTGTTATCAAAGTAACCTTCGGTACTGTAGCCTCGCTAAATGCAAATAACAATTTAGCCCCATGTCTTATTATCCCATTCCATTCCTGTTCTGTGCCAGGTAAAAATCCAGGAACATCTACCAAAACAAGCAATGGAATGTTAAAAGCATCACAGAATCTAATAAACCTCGCACTTTTTACCGACGCATTAATGTCTAATACTCCCGCCAAAACTTGCGGTTGATTAGCGACAATTCCGACGCTCATCCCACCAATTCTGGCAAAACCACAAATAATATTTTCGGCATAATATTTATGAACTTCAAAAAAGTCCTCATCATCAACTAAATTTAAAATTACTTCCTTCATATCGTATGGTTTGTTTGGACTATCAGGAATGATTGAACAAAGTTTTTCATTTTCTTTTAAGGATTCAAAATCAAATTCTATTAATGATGGCTTCTCTTTAAAATTTGATGGAATGTAACTCAACAATTTCTTAACGTATGACAAAGTTTCAATTTCATTATCAAAAGCAAAATGCGCAACACCACTTTTTTGAGAATGTGTATCTGCACCACCAAGATCTTCAAAAGTAACATCTTCGTGAGTAACAGTCTTTACAACATTTGGACCGGTTACAAACATATGACTGGTTTTACGAGTCATAAAAACAAAGTCGGTTATCGCTGGAGAATAAACTGCACCACCTGCGCAAGGACCAAGTATTACAGAAATTTGAGGTACAACTCCCGAAGCAAGAGTATTCAAAAGAAAAATATCCGCATATCCACCAAGACTATTTACACCTTCTTGAATTCTTGCACCACCGGAATCATTTAAACCGATTATCGGAATGCCGGCCTTCATTGCAAGTTTCATGATCTTAACAATTTTTTCAGCATGAGTTTCAGAAAGTGATCCGCCAAATACTGTAAAATCCTGTGAGAATAATCCAACAGGTTTCCCATCAATCTTTGCAAAACCCGTTACAACTCCATCACCGGGATAATTTTGTTTATCCAATCCAAAATCTGTAGCGCGGTGTTTTACAAACATTCCAATTTCATCAAAACTTCCTTCATCAACCAATAACTCTATTCTTTCACGTGCAGTTAGCTTTCCTTTATCATGTTGATTTTTAATTCTTTGCTCACCACCGCCAAGTTTTGCCGTTTCTTTTTTTAAGAATAGTTCATCCAATTTGTTTTTCATTTAATTCCTGCTGGATTATTTATTTAAGAACGGATTAAGTTTTTTTTCACGACCAATTGAACTTGATTCACCATGTCCCGGATAAATTATTGTTTCATCTGGAAGAGTGAGAAGTTTTTCATTAATACTTTTTATAATTGTATCAAAGTTGCCACCCCATAAATCTGTTCTACCGATGCTGTCAAAAAACAACACGTCGCCTGAAATACAAGTTTTAATATCTTTAATATAAATACAAAATTCACCTGGTGTGTGTCCGGGTGTAAATAAAAATGAAAGATCTGATTTACCTAAATAAAGTTTTTTGTTTTCTGTTAAATATTCATCAGGCAGGATTGATATTGAAAAATCCATTCCCACAAAACTTGCTTGCATTTTTGCATTATGAAGAAGCGGAATATCAAGTTCCGGTGCATAGTAAGTTGGATTAAATTTGTTTTTCACAAATTCACATCCTAATATATGATCGATATGACAATGTGTGTTAATAAGATATTTAACGGTGAGATTATTTTCAGTTATAAATTTTTCTAAAATTTGTTCTTCAGATGAATCACTGCAACCAGGGTCAACAATGGCACATTCTTTGGATTCATCATCCCAAAGCACGAATGTATTTTCAGAAAATAAATTGAACGTGAATTTTTGAATTTGAATCAATATTAACTCTTAAAATTGTTTTTAATTCTACTAAATAACTTTTTGTTATATGTTGTGTAATTATCTTTTAATTCCTCCAAAGAATCTCCACCGAATTTTTGTAAAAAGAATTTTGCAATGCTCCAGGCAAGCATAGATTCTGCAATTACTGCACAAGCAGGAACGGCAACAAAATCACTTCGTTCCCGTCTTGCATCTACTTTTTTCATAGTTGATAAATTTACACTCTCTATTGGAGACATCAATGTGGCAATTGGTTTCATTGCAGCGCGAACTATTATTGGGAGACCAGTTGAAACTCCACCTTCTATTCCACCAGCACGATTAGTTTTTCTGCCGATAGAATCTTTTTTCATAATAATTTCATCGTGGGATTTTGAACCAAACTTTTCAGCTAATAAAAATCCTTCCCCAATCTCAACTGCTTTAACAGCATTTATCGACATTATTGAATGAGCAATCTCAGCATCAAGTTTGGTATCGTAATTCATAAAACTGCCAAGACCAACAGGAACTCCAGTTGCAATAGTTAGAAAAGTTCCGCCTAGTGTGTCACCATTTTTCTTTGCTGATTTGATTTTGCGAATAATTTTTTCTTCCTGCTCAGATTCCAGGACCCGAACGGAACTCTTATCAGATTTATCGGAAATTGATTGAGCAGAAAAGTTTGATAGAACAAAATTATTAAAAAGTTTCTCAGAGAAATTATTAGTTGGATATATTCCTCCGATACTTTCAACATAACTACCAATTGATATTCCAAATTCTTCCAGTATTTTTCTTGCAATTGTTCCTGCAGCAACACGAGCCGCAGTTTCTCTTGCTGATGATCTTTCAATAGAATTCCTTATATCATCAAAATTATATTTTGAAACCCCAACTAAGTCAGCATGTCCGGGACGAGGAATGGATATTTTTTCAACTTTCTTTTTTAAAGGATCTACCGACATTAAAGTCTTCCAATTATCCCAATCTGCATTTCTAATTAGCATTGAAATCGGTGAGCCTAGGGTCTTCCCAAATCTAATTCCTGATAAAATTTCAGCCTTATCTGTTTCTATCTTCATACGCAAGCCACGACCATAACCAAACTGCCTGCGTGTTAGTTGATGATTAATATAACTTTCAGAAATTTTTAAATTGGACGGAAAACCATCTACAATAGTTGTTAAAGCTTTACCGTGTGACTCACCTGCAGTATGAAATCTGATCATTAACTCTCCGATGCTTTTAGCAAATATATAAAAAAACGCGGCTATTTAAATAGTCGCGTTTAAATTGTCATTCCCGTGAAAACGGGAATCCATAGATTTTTAAGAAATTAGATTCCCACTTTCGTGGGAATGACAAATAATCATTTCTGGCATCAGCAGCAGCCAAAATTATTTACGAGAGATTTATTTTTATTCAGGAATTTCCAATCCAACAAATCTTGAATTACCATCCTTATCCTGAACCTTTAACAAAACTGCCTTTCCTTTTTTACCATCAACTATTTTTTCGAATTCACTGACATCATTAATTTTTTTCTTATCTGCTTCAACAATTATCAACCCATTGCCTAAACGCTGATCTTCAGCCTTACTAAAACTTTCAACTTTTGTGATCAGGATACCACTATTTACATTTAAGCTTTCTTTATCTTTTTCATTTAAGTTTTTAACTGTCATTCCAATACTTTCAAAACTTATGGTGTTGGATTTTGATTCTTTTTTAGCACCTTCCTCCTCTTTCATTTTTACCGGAGTGGTTTTTGCATCCTCATCACGAGACTTAAGGGTTATTTTTCTGTCAATCTCTTTACCATCTCTGAATATTTTTAGCGCAATTGTGGTTCCTGCAGATTTTGAGGCCACATAACTCTGCAATTCATTTGGTTGATTTACTTCCCTACCATCAATTGTGAGGATAATATCTCCAGATTTTAAATCTGTATCAGAAGCAGCACCACCTTCAACAATCCCCTGGATGATAATTCCGCGTGGTTTATCCAATCCAACAGACTTTGCAAGAGCATCATTTACTTCGCCAATATTTACACCAATGTAACCACGATTAACTTTTCCATAAGCAATAATTTCTTTTGCAACATTTTTTGCAAGATTGATCGGAATAGCAAAACCATAACCGATGTATGTACCTGTTCCCCGTGTTGCAATTGCAGAATTTATTCCTACTACTGCACCTGAAAGATCAACCATTGCACCGCCGCTATTACCCGGATTAATTACTGCATCGGTCTGAATGAAATTTTCAACTCCATAACTATCACGAATCAAACCAAGCTGACCTCTGCCAATCGCACTTACAATTCCTGCAGTAACAGTTGAAGAAAGTGAAAGTGGATTACCTATTGCCATTACCCACTGCCCTACTTTTAAATTATCAGAATCACCGAGGTAAGCAGAGGTAAGATTTTCAGCATCAATCTTTATAACAGCAAGATCAGTTAATGGATCTGTTCCAACAATTTTTGCTGTGAATGATCTTCTATCTGATAAACCTACAGTTACTTTAGAAGCTTTTTCAACAACGTGATTATTTGTTAAAATATATCCGTCATCAGAAATAATGATTCCGCTTCCGGATCCTTGTTGTTCTTTTGGTAGCTTGTCATCAAATGGAAAAAAGAAAAAATCTTTATGAGGATTATCTCGTTCAGCAACAACACTTATTTGTACTATTGTTGGAGTTACTTTTTCAGCAACTTCTATAAATGCTTTTGAAAACGAAGTAGCATCAGCATCTAAATTAACCGGTGGATTGGTTGCACCAAGATTTATATCTGCCCATCCCGGTCTTACCAATCCAAAACCAGAAACGAGCAAAGCACCAAAGAGAACTCCCACAGCAACCAGTGCAACTGCTCCTAAAATTCCTTTAACCTTCATTTTTATACTCCGATATTTTTTTTGTTTATAATTAGATTCACTTTTCATTCATTGGTATCGCTTATCTCGATAGTTCCTCTACTTAAATATTTGTAATGACTGAATACCTTTGAAATCGCTTACGTGAAATTTTAGATAACGTTCTAATAATAAGTTAAACCTGTCTATCAAATCAACACTAAATTTTTCTACTATTCTATTAGTTTTTAGACAAAAGATTAACTCAAAAAGTTCCGCAGGTACATTTTCCAACCCTGAATGTGATTCAAAACAACCTGAACAAACAAATCCTGTGTTGTAATCAAACCCCAAAGATTTTTTCGCAATTACATCCTTTCCGCAAATGGAGCATTTATCAATCGATAGCTCATAACCAAGTTCTGATAAAAAGAAAAGTAAAAATCGTCCATATAAAAATCCCGGTGCTTCAATCTTATCATTTATCATATTTAATATCTTAATCAAACCCCTAAACAACTTTGAGTTTGCTTCGTGTTCGGCTGTTAAGCTTTTTACAAGCTCAATTATCGCAAAACCATATTTAGTTGCATCAAGATCTTCTTTGATATTTACGAAGTGTGAGATGAGATTAGCATCTGAAAGTATCTGAACATCCCTTGTGTTTTTTTTATAAAAGATAACCTGAAGATGATTAAGCGGATCAATTATTTTTCCGCTTTTAGATTTTGGTCCTCGCCCGCCTTTAATAATTGCAGAAATTTTTCCATCGGATTCTGTATAAAGCGTAACAATGCTGCTTGTGTCTCCATAATTAAGTTTTGAAAGCACAACTGCTTCCGTTTTAATTATATCGCTCATCTTATAAAATTATAAGGGAAGAAATAAATATCTTCCTCTGTGATAATGCCTTTATTAAGTGAGATGGAGTTACATCAAAAGCGGGAGAAAATGTTTGTGTGTTTGGATCAGCAATCTGATTGCCATTAATAGATAAGATTTCCGAACCGTTTCTGTATTCAATTTCAATATCAGCACCGGTTGCAATTTTTCTATCTATTGTTGTAGTTGGGGCAGCAATGTAAAATGGAATATTATGGTAATTACAGAGAACAGCAAGATTGTAAGTTCCAACTTTGTTTGCGCCGTCGCCGTTAAGTGCAATTCTATCTGCACCGGTTATAACAAGATCAACTTTGCCTTGCTGCATTAGAACTGCGGCCATAGAATCTGTTTGAACTGTAAACGGAATTCCATTTTTTTCAAGTTCGTAGGAAGTTAAACGTAAACCTTGCAATAATGGTCTTGTTTCATCAACGTAAACGTGATTTACATATCCTTCATCAAACGCTTTTTTGATTACCGCAAATGCAGTTCCAAATCCTGCTGTTGCTAGCGCGCCTGTATTACAGTGAGTTAACACGTTAGATTTTTTTGTAAAGATATTAAAACCAAGTTCTGCCATTTTAATTGAGCAATGTTCTT
>Ga0351879_1030_pt1 | contig 32380 bp, 27 predicted proteins | sample BONcelFGM3001D15_FD_206782 | JGI IMG/M metagenome (GOLD analysis project Ga0351879, IMG submission 206782) | Enriched cells from coal bed in the Powder River Basin, Montana, United States - BONCAT cells FGM rep3 HSBNCT.FGM.300.1.D15 ... | reverse complement strand
CGTGAATATTACTGTGTTCAGGTGAAAATTAATACTCATAAATTTAATGTTAATGCTAATGAGATTAAGAGAATTAAAAATGCAAAACTGAGAATTGATTTTGGACGTGAGTATACATTTTCATTTCTGGAAGATTTAAATGCCGGTGTTCTGGAATCAAGCGAAGAATTGAGTCAGTTTATTCTCAATTATCAAATTGCCAATCAGTTTGTTGGAAAACAACCATTAGTCCTTGAAGACACTACAGGGAATTGGATTAATTATGGTTCAGAATATTTAAAAATCGGAACAGCAAAAGATGAATTGTTTAGAATTACAAAATCAGATCTTGAAGCTAATGGAATTGTAACATCTTCGATCAATCCAAAAACTTTTAGATTAATCGAATCAGGAATTGAAATTCCAATTACAGTAGTTGGGCAGGATGATAATATTTTTAATGATGATGATTATATACACTTCTATGGAACATTAAACTACCCTCATATTTCGCATCGCATAATCAATACGCCTGATAAACCTTACAATGAATATCTTGAGCGATATTCTGATACAACATTTTATTTTCTTACATGGGGATTGCAAGATGGTTCAAGAGTACCAATTCAAAATTCTTTCAATACAGGATTAATCGATTCACTTACTTATTACAATTACATTGAGCATGTAGAAAGCAATAGATTGTTCCAGAATTTCTATACTGATGAAGTTGTTAATCAGACACCGGGTTGGTTTAGAAATAAAACCTGGTACTATTTACAAACTACCTGGTTATACAGCAATACTATTCGCAACTATAACTTTACTGTAACTGATGCTGTTCCGAATAAAACAGCAAAGTTTTTCTACAAAGCTGTTAGCGGTGGTTCAAATATTACCAGTAATGCTCACCAGGTTATTTTAAAAGTAAATGATATTCTTCTGGATTCTCAATCACTTGACAGAAGTGAACAGCTTTTACTGAATGGTAGTTTAAATACAAATCAGTTTATAACTAACCCAAATATACTCTCTGTAAAAAATTATGCTAACGGAACTAATCCAAATTATTTGGGTGTTGATTGGTATGATATTGAATATCCACGCGAGCTAAAGTTAAATTCTGATTTTCTTCTTTTTAAGGTTAGTGATGATATAAGTGACGGAGTAAAAGTTGTCAAGATTTCAAATTCTACCCAAACTTCTTATGAAATTTATAAAGTAAAACCGCACTTTAAAAAAATTGAGAACTTCCAGGTAGTATCCAATTTACTTTTGTTTACCGATACCATAAAAGTTGGAGATGTTTATGTTATTGTTGATCCATCTAAAATTGGTAAGCCGGTATTTTACTATAAAAAACAATTTATAAATCTTAGATCGAATGACAATCAGGCAGATTATTTAGCAATAACACATCCGAAGTTTTTACAATCAGCGAACAATTATGTTAATACGATTTCCTCAATGTACGGAGTATCTAAAGATTTGATTTCTGTGGAGGATATATTTGATGAATTTAGTTTTGGATATCCAGAACCTAAAGCTCTCCGATTGTTTAACGCAGTGACATATCAAAATAGAGCTGAACCAAAACCACAGTATCTAACTTTAATTGGAGATGCGGGATATGACTACAAGCTTTACAGGTTTAAAGCTGATGGAGTTAAAGGCGGTGGAAATTTTGTTCCTTCTTTTGGAAATCCTGTGAGTGATAATTGGTTAGTTGTATGGGATGAATCCGGATTACCAATCCCTCAAATGAAAGTTGGAAGAATTCCAATAAACACTAACGAAGAATTAGATTATTATTTATCAAAAGTTCAAAATAATTTTAATGAACGCTTTGATGAATGGAACAAGAAATATTTATTCTTTTCAGGTGGTCGGGCAGATCAGCAGGGCGAAATTGAACAGTTAAAAGCAGTTAATGATCAGGTAATAAATAATTTTATTAGACCGGAACCTCTCTCTGGATCTTACACTCATTTCTATAAAACATCAAATCCATTATCAGATTTTGGTCCGTACACCACTGATGAAATTTCGAGTGCAATTGATGCCGGTGGTGTATTTATTTCTTACTTAGGACACAGCGGTACAGCTACCTGGGATAATAGTATTAGTGAAACTGTACAACTAAAAAATATTGTTAATCGAAACCCTCTTATAACAGATTTTGGATGTTCAACAAATAAATTTGCCGAACCGGATATTGTTTCATTTGGTGAGCGATTTTTATTAAATAACAATGGACAGGCATTGGGTTATATCGGAAATTCTTCTTTAGGATTTACAACAACATCACTAACAATGCCTGTATATTTTTATGAGGATATGTTAATTAGTAATTCTAAAGAGATCGGCAATGCTCACTTGGCATCTAAAATCAGGATGTTCCAGGATCTTGGAACCTCATCGGTGTTCAGATTATTTTCGTTAACAAATACATTAGTTGGTGACCCTGTAGTAAGAATAAAAATTCCAATTTTACCGAACTTAAAAGTTTCATCTTCTGATGTTTTATTAAGCAGCAATTTTGTAAATGATTCAGAAGACTCAACTCAAATAAAAATTGTTTTTAATAATTTTGGAATAAAAGATTCATCACAATTCAATTACTCAATCCAACATTATGCTGATGGAATTCTTCTTAAGACTTTTTCGGGTAGAAGATTTCTGCCTTCGTTTAAAGATACCTTGGGTATCTGGGTTGGTGTAAAAAATTTGGCTGGTGAAAATTCATTAATCATAAATTTAGATCTCGGAAATGATATTCCAGAAATTTATGAGGATGACAACAACCTTACTTTTAACTTTTATGTTTATTCTACTGAACTAAGAGATTTAGTTAAACATAAAATAGAAAATCCAGCTTTCAGTCAAATAAGAATTCTCAATCCTTCTTTTATGAATGAAAAGTTTTTTAGTATCAAATTTCAGATTTCTGAAACTGAAAGTTTTCAAAACTTTCAGGAGTCTATAGTTCCAGCAGATTCATTTTATACAAATTTAACATTTGGACAATTAACACAAAATAAAAGATATTGGGTAAGATATAAACTTGATGATGCAAATTCAGAATTATCAGAAACCAAATCTTTTTATAACGGCAATAGTGCTGACTATTTAATAATTGATTCTACATCATTCAATAAGCAATCATTTTCTGACCTAAAAATCCAAAATGATAAAGTTTTAATAAATCCGAAATCGGATAATATATCTGTTACTTCAGCTGGGTATGATATAGGCAGGTTTTGTATCATTTCTAAAAATGGAATTAACCTTTTAGCAAATACATTTTTTGCAGGAATGGGAATAGTAGTATTTGATAATATAACCTTAGATATTGATACTTCTGCTTATTATGTCCTGTTTAATAATCCAACAAATATGACTGCCTTAGTTAATTTTATTAATTCTATTCCAGCTGGAAAAATTGTAGCTATTGGTGTAGCTACTGATGCTGCAAACAATATCACTCCAGCATTAAAAGATGCAATTAAAACACTTGGCAGTACAATGATTGATACTCTAACTTTTGGAGAATCCTGGGCTTTAATTGGTAAAAAAGGAGCAGCGCCTGGTGATGTTTTAGAAGAGCTTAGAGTCGCTAATGAGTTAATTTATATTGATTCTATTTTTACAACTATAAGAATGAATGGTAATTTAGAAACGATTGAAATCGGTCCATCAACAAATTGGCAAAGCGCAACTGTTTTACAAAATATTCCTAGCGGAAGTACTATCCAGCATTTTGCTTATGGAATTAAAACTGATGAAAGCGTTGATTCCCTTGGAGCTTTAAACTTTGTTAACAACAGTGCAAGTCTTGGATTTATCAATCCTAAGACTTATCCTAAAATTAAGATTATAAGTGAGTTTAATGCCACACCGGAAGGTATTTCGCCGGAGCTTTCATCTTTGGGAGTCGATTATGTCGGCCTGCCTGAACTTGGTATTAATTACCAGGTTGTTGGATTGGATAATGATACAATACCTGCTGGCGGAAGTGTCATTTTAAGTTTCTGGGTTTATAATGTTGGTGAGGCAAGTGCAGATAGTTTTAATGTTAAAGTTGATGTTTTAAATGAAGATAATTCCAGTACAAATATTTTCAATCAGTTTGTCACATCACTTACTGCAAGCAGCAGAAGAAAATATGATGTGAATTATCAACCTACCGGAACTGACAGTGAAAAAAGATTTGTTATTAATATAGATTCTGAAAATAAAGTTAGTGAGTATTTTGAAGACAATAATTTCTTTACAAAATCTGTTTATGTACAAAGTGATGTTATTCCACCGTCAGTTAAAATTACTTTTGATGAAAATGAAGTTATCGATGGTGATTTTGTATCTAAAAATCCGAATATAAAAATTGCTCTAAGTGATGAATCACCGATTCCAATTGTGGATACTACTGCTGTAAAAATTTATCTGAATGAAGAACCCGTTTATTATGGAGCTAATCTGGAGAAACTTTCTTATACAATTAACAGCAGTAATCCTAAATTTGTTGTTGAATATAAACCCGTGCTTGAGGATGGTGATTATCTTTTAAGAGTAGTTGGTAAAGATCCTAATGGAAACACTGCTGATTCAGCTTCAAGTGAAGTTTACTTTGTAGTTTTATCAGAAACAAAACTACTTCAGGTTTATAATTATCCCAATCCCTTTGCTAACGAAACATATTTCACTTTTAGACTCAGCCAGATCCCCGAAGAAGTTAAAATAAGAATCTACACGATAGCGGGCAGGCTGATAAAAGAAATCTTAAAAAAATCTCCTGAACTAAATTATGATTTGAATAAAATCTACTGGGACGGTAAAGATGAAGATGGCGATGTTATTGCTAACGGAACCTATCTCTATAAAATGATTATGAAAGATGAAGGTAAGCTAGAATCAGTTACACAAAAACTTGTTATAATTAAATAGAAGTTATCAAATTAGTATAATAGGAGAAAAATGAAATCATTATATGTTGTTCTAATAATTACTCTGTTCAGTTTTCAATCATTTACGCAATGGGATAAATATCCACGCCCTGACGAGGGTATAATGACTGGCGGATTGGGTTTAAATTGGATAGATGGTAAACCTTATTTTCGCGTCAGTTTTAGACCTGAGATTTCATTTTCAGATTTTGGAGTCGGTTTAGATCTAAATCTTGATTTTGATTCTGATGGAAAATTAAGAAAAGAAAATTTTAATGAGACTTCAGACTATTTAAGCATCATACGATACATTCGGTACGGACTTAAAAACGATCCTGTGTTCTTTAAAATTGGTGCACTTGATTATTATACACTCGGGCACGGAAGTATTATGCAGCACTATAATAACAGTCCGACCTATGATAACAGAAGAATCGGATTTGTAGCTGATATTGATTTTGGAAAGTTCGGCTTCGAATCAATTATGGGATCGTTTTCACCCGCAGGAGTTTTTGGAATTAGAGGCTATGTTAGACCTCTGCAATTTAGTGAGGTATCTGATATTCCTATATTGGGTAATCTTGAAGTTGGTGCCTCATTTGTATCAGATTTAAATGATGATGCCGGAATTATTGATGGTAATTACAATAATTCTTTAAGAGAGTTTAATATTACTGAAGATAAAGGTTCTATCAGCATAATTGGGGTTGACCTGGGCTTGCCTCTTCTAAATTCAAGTATTACTGATATAACTCTATATGTAGATTATTCGAAGATATTCGGTTTTGGCAGTGGTGTTGCAACCGGTGTTATGTTTGATTTTAATTTAAGTACTCTTGTTAACCTTACTGCAAAACTTGAAAGAAGATTTAATAACGGAAAATATATTCCAGCTTATTTTAATTCATTTCATGAAGTTCAAAGATTTAAAGTTGATTCCGCCTCTTCTGCTTTTACAAGTAAAGCACAAATGCTTAATAGCATAACAGAAAGTGGAAATGGATTTTATGGTGACCTGTTAGTTCGTGTTCTAAATTTATTTGATATTTATGGAAGCTATCAAAGGCTGGATAAACAATCTAAAAGCGGAGAGTTAAATTTAAGATCCTCAATAGAACCAGAGGGTGCACCGTTTGTTTTAAGAGCAGGTTATGATAAAATAAATATTCAGGACGAAAAAGATATTTTTACTTTAGATGACAGATCTTATTTGTTTACCGAAGTTGGATACAAACCTGTTGAATATATTCTTGTTTCAATTGTTTATAGCTGGACTTATACACCAGTGCGTGGTAATGATGATAAAATAATTTCTTTTGAGCCACAGAAAAGAATTGAACCAAGAATTTCGTTTATTTATCCGTTTAAGTTTTAACTTTTAAGAATATTTAAGAGGTCGTCTCTCTGGTTAAAAATACAGAATTGTCATTCCCACGAAAGTGGGAATCCATTTTGTTTTAAGCGTTATAGATTCCCGTTTCCACGGGAATGAAACATAAAACTTGACTTATGAGACAGCCTCCTACAGATTGAAAATAAAATTTCTCAACTCATCAACGGAGTGGAAAAGATTTTTAGAATTTAACTTTCTCACTTCATCTTCTGCATAACTATCCCAAACTACCGAGGCTATTTCTACACCGCTCTCTTTGGCTGCAATTATATCCGATGGCGCATCTCCAATCATTAAAACTTCCTTTGGATTAAGATTATGTTTATTTAGGAACATCATTATTCCTTCCGGAGATGGCTTATGATTTTCAACATCATCACCGCTTACAATCATATCAAAGTATTGAGTTAATCCAAGCTCATCTAATGTGATTAAAGCCGATGTTCTGCCTTTTCCTGTAAAGATTGAAAGTAGTATCCCTGAATTATTTATTTCAATTATCAGATCTTTGATCCCATCATATAAACGAGCAATATCATGATTGTTTTTATAGTAGGCATAATAATCTTTGCGTGCATTCTCATATTCTTCTTTACACATTTCTTTAAGTATCACATCTTCAGTCGGACCGAAAAGTGCGATTATCTCATCATCAGAATAACTTTTCCCAAGATACTTTTTTGTGATGTGATTGAATGAATCAAAAATAAGTTGATTTGTAAATGTTAATGTTCCATCAACATCGAATATGATGCCTTTAAATATTGATTTCATTTTTCCTTAGTCGATTTTATAAAATGTAATTTTTCCGTTGATGTCTTTAATAATAAATTCATCTTCGTTAATTACATTTATTGAAGTTATTGGAATTTGGTTTGCTGATATTAATTCTTTGCTGACAAATTTTGAATCAAATGTATATAATGAACCGTCTGAAAATCCAACAAGAGTATTCACCTGCTTTTCTGCAATTATGTAAGAGTACAGATCTGATTTCTTAAAATCAACTTTACTAATTTCTTTTCCGTCTTTAGCAGAATAGACTGTCATAAAGCCATTATTATCAAATAAAAATAATTTTTGTTTATCTAAAGTAGCATAGATTTGATTTAAAACTCCCTTAGTGTTTGATAACCAGATTTTTTTCCCAAGTAAAATATCAATCGCAAATAGTTTTCCTTCCGGAGACAATGAAAAAATATTCTTACCATTACTTACGGGAAAATTTATTGCAGAATTATTTTGATTATCCGAAAATTCATACTTCCAGATTAAAGAGCCTGATTTTGAGTTAACGCAGTAGAGTGATGAGTTTGAACTTAGGAAAATTATTTTATCGTTTATTACTAAAGGCGTTGATAGGATATGATTATTGCAAATATTTTTTTCCCACAGCAGCTCAAATGTAAAAGCATCATAACAGAATATATTTCCTTCTGAAGTACCCAAAACTATTCCTATGGTTTTAGAGGTAGCAGTTGAAATCTCAATGATTGCAAGATCAGAAGTTATATCTTCACCAATACCAACAACCTGAAGAAGCTCTCCGTTATTGGAGTTAATTGAATATAGATCACCTTGTTCAGTAGAGGTTAATATTAAATCTTTGTAAAGAACTGAATTGTTTGATGTTACTCCTAAAACTTCTGTTGTCCACTTTTCTTTCCCGGCAAAATCATAACAATAAACAAGTCCGCTATCCGAAATAGTATAGATAAAGTTAGGGGAGATCAAAAGTTTTGTTGAACTGAAGTAGCCGTTATTTATTTCCCAAACTTTTTGAATTGTAGAATCCTGCACTTGGAAAATTGAATCAAGCTTTGTGAAGTTAGTAATTGGTTTAGACGCCAGGATATTAGTATTAAATTGTAATACTAATCCTATAAAGATATTTAGGCACAATTTAGTTTTCATGTATATCTATCCACTGAAAAATTTTGAAAACATCTAAAAAATATTTAATCCGAGAGAAATTTAATAAAATTAGAGTAATGAATTTTTATTACTGTTAATATTTTGGATCATTGTCGTTGATTCACTTAATTAATCAAAACAATTATCCTTGCATTAAAAATGCAACATTTATATGTTTGGCGGCGTCTAATCAAAATTAAATTCAAGAATTTTAGTATTTAATAAATAGTGAGGTTTCGCCTTGGATATTGTTGCATTAAATGAAAAAATCAAAAACGAAAGTGCTTTTGTAGATTTACTGATGAGTGAAATCGGTAAAGTAATTGTTGGGCAAAAAGTAATGGTTGAAAGATTGGTAATTGGGTTGCTTGGCAACGGACACATTTTACTTGAAGGTGTTCCTGGTCTCGCAAAAACTCTTGCTATCAAAACCCTGGCTCAGTCTATGAAAGCTATGTTTCAAAGGATTCAGTTTACACCGGATCTTCTTCCTGCGGATTTAATCGGTACACAAATTTATAATCAAAAAGATGGAAATTTCCTTATTCGTAAAGGTCCAATCTTTTCAAACTTCATCCTTGCTGATGAAATAAACCGTGCGCCTGCAAAAGTGCAGAGTGCTTTGCTGGAGGCAATGCAGGAAAGACAGGTTACAATCGGCGAAACTACCTTTAAGCTTGAAGAACCATTTTTAGTTCTTGCAACACAAAACCCAATTGAGCAGGAAGGTACTTATCCACTGCCTGAAGCACAGGTAGATAGGTTTATGCTGAAGATAGTAATCACATATCCTGAAAGAGCAGAAGAGCTTGCAATTATGAGACAGAATATGAGCCTGATTGAAACCAAAATCAATCCTGTTATCTCACCGGAAGAAATTTTAAGAGCAAGACATCTTATTAATGAAGTTTATATCGATGAAAAAATTGAGAAATATATTCTTGATATAGTTTTCGCAACTCGTAATCCAAAACAATTTGGATTAACTAAGATTGCTGATCTAATAAGTTATGGTGCTTCACCAAGAGCAACAATTAATCTTGCCATCGGTGCAAAAGCAATGGCATTTATTAAGCGAAGAGGATACGTAATTCCTGAAGATGTTAGAGCAATTTGTTTAGATGTTTTACGACATCGTGTTGCCGTTACTTATGAGGCAGAGGCCGAAGATATTACAAGTGAAAATATTATTCAGGAAATATTGAATAAAGTTGTTGTTCCATAAAAATGCTTACTAAAGAACTTTTAAAACAAGTTAGACAAATTGAAATTCGAACTAAGGGACTTGTAAACCAGGTCTTTTCAGGTGAATATCATTCAGTGTTCAAAGGACGTGGAATGGAATTCTCTGAAGTGCGTGAATACCAATTTGGTGATGACATCAGAAACATTGATTGGAATGTAACGGCACGATTAGGACATCCTTATATAAAAGTGTTTGAAGAAGAACGAGAACTAACAGTTATGCTTTTAGTTGATCTTAGCGGCTCTCTTATGTTCGGATCTGTTTCAAAAACCAAACAAAGAATTGCTGCTGAGTTAACTGCTATCCTTGCTTTTTCTGCATTAAAGAATAACGATAAAGTTGGATTGATTTTATTTACAGATAAGATTGAAAAATTTGTACCTCCCAGAAAAGGGAAGAAGCATGTTTTAAGAATTATTCGTGATGTACTTTCTTTTGAACCGGAAGGTAAAGCAACAAACCTAAAAGGTGCATTGGAATACATGAATAATACAATCAAGAAAAAATCAATTGCGTTTTTACTTTCTGATTTTATGGACGAGGGCTATGAAAAGATTCTAAAAATAGTTGGAAGAAAACATGATTTAATTGGAATTGTACTTGATGACAGACGTGAAAAAGAAATCCCTAATATTGGTTTGGTAAAACTTGCAGATGCTGAAACAGGCGCTGAAAGATGGATTGATACTGGCAGTAAGCGAGTTCGCACTCAAATGATTTTTGATAGAAAAGAACGAGAAAAAATTCGCAACTCTATATTTGTTAAGAGCAAATTGGATAAGATAGAAGTTACCACCGGTTCAAATTATATTCAGCCATTAGTTCAGTTTTTTAGAAGGCGTGAGAAAAGATGGTAAAGAATATTTTCATCATTCTGATTCTTACATTTTCATTTAATCTCTTTGCACAAGAGATAAGTATAACCGCTTCAACCGACACTTCCGATTATATGATTGGAGATCATATCCAGTATACTTTATTGATAAGTATGGATAAAGATGTATACATCATTAATCCTTTTTTCAGAGATTCACTTAAAAATGTTGATGTGTTAGAAATTCCAGATCCTAAAGCAGAAGAAAATGAGAATGGCAAAACTGTAAAGTATGATTATGTCTTATCACGGTTTGATTCTGCTCAAGTTACAATTCCTCCGATCAAGATTGAATATCGAACCAAAAGGGATTCTACTTTAAAGTTTGCATTATCAAATTCTGTTACATTCAATGTTCATCGTATGAATGTGGCAATGGAAGAAGAGATAAAGGATATAAAACCGCCAATCAGATTATTTAACTATCTTTTTATCATTTACATTTTAATATCGATAGTAGTTTTGGTAATCGGATATTTTATCTACAGGAAATATTTCAAGAACAAACCGCAGATAGAAATCAAACCTATAGCAGAAAAAATTCCTCTGCATCAATTAACACTTCGTAAACTTGATCAGCTTGAAAAGGAAGAGTTGTGGCAAAAAGGTTTTGTAAAAGATTATCATTCTAAGATAACAGAGATAATCCGTGAGTATTTTGAAAAGCAATTTAAACTTCCTGCACTTGAGAGAACGACGACTGAATCATTAAAACTTCTAAGTATGCATCCACAAGGAATTAAAGTTATCGATATTACTTCTCAATTTTTAAGTAATGCTGACCTGGTGAAGTTTGCAAAATTTAATCCGCTTGAAACTGTAAATCGTGAAATGATGACACAGGCTAAAGACATTGTTAAGAAAACAGTATCTGTTCAGAAAGATGTTGAAGCCAAAACTGAATTAGAAGAGGCTGCAAATGTTTAAAGATATTTCATTTGCATACCCATGGGTGCTGTACTTCATTTTGGTTATTCCGATTTTAATAACCTGGTACTCTTGGAAAGGAAGAAAGAAACAAGCCGCAATTACTTACTCTTCACTTAAAATGTTTGAGAAAATTCCCGCGACTTTCAAAGAATATTTAAGACATCTTCCATTTGCATTAAGAATGTTGGCTTTGATATTTTTAATTATTGCACTTGCTCGTCCTCAAAATTTTTCGGCTGGACAAAGTGTTAATGCGGAAGGAATTGATATCGCAATGGTGCTCGATATTTCAGGAAGTATGTTAGCTGAAGATTTTAAGCCGAATCGTTTGGATGCTGCAAAAAATGTAATTGATAATTTCGTAAGCGCAAGAACAACTGATAGAATAGGATTAGTCATTTTTTCACGCGAAGCATTTACACAATGTCCATTAACAATTGATTATTCAGTGCTGAGAAATCTTTTAGGGGATATAAGAACGGGAATGATAGAAGACGGAACCGCAATTGGAAATGGAATTGCAAACGGAATTAATAGACTAAAAGACAGCGATGCCGAAAGTAGAGTTATTATTTTACTTACAGATGGCGTAAATAATGCGGGAGAAGTTGATCCAATTTCCGCTGCTGAAATTGCGTCAACATTTGGAATTAGAATTTATACGATAGGAGTTGGCACGCGTGGACAAGCACCTTATCCTGTCCAAACTCCTTTCGGCATTAGATACCAAATGGTTCCGGTTGAGATTGATGAAGTGATTTTGAAAAAGATTGCTGACATAACAGGCGGTGAATATTTCCGCGCCACAAACAATAGAGCATTAGAAGAAATCTATAACAAAATTGATAAGATGGAAAAAACAAAAATTGAAATTACATCTTACAGAAACGCAAAAGAACTTTTTGCAGGTTGGCTTGGTATTGGTTTTGTGTTACTGCTCCTGGAATTGATAGCATCTAAAACGATATTAAGGAAGTTACCGTAATGTTTAAGTTTGCTAATCCTGAATATCTTAATGCACTTTGGTTGATCCCTGTTTTAATTGTGCTCTATATTTTATTCAACAGGAATAGAAAAAGATTACTTGAAAAATTTGCTGATAAACAATTGCACAAATCAATAGTGTATTCTTTTAGTGGAAATAAATCTAAAATAAAATTTGGTTTGATTCTTACTGTATTTACGTTATTGATACTTGCATTTGCAAACCCACAAGTTGGAACAAAGATGCAGGAAGTAAAGCAAACAGGAATTGACGTTTACATTTTGCTTGATGTTTCAAGAAGTATGCAGGCAGAAGATATTAAACCAAACAGATTAGAAAAAGCTAAGTACCAGATCTCAAATCTAATACAAAAATTACGCGGCGATAGAATTGGAATGATAATTTTTTCCGGTGAAGCATATATTCAATTCCCTTTAACAACAGATTATTCTGCTGCAAATTTATTTTTGTCAGCGGTAGATTTTCATTCAGTCCCGCAGCCGGGAACAGCAATTGCATCAGCGATTAAAATGGCTGTGCAATCATTCGATACCGCAACAACAGATAAAGCTGTTATCGTCATAACTGATGGAGAGGATCACGAAGGCGATATTGATGCGGCTGTTGAAACTGCAACTGATAAAGAAATTAAAATTTACACAATTGGCTTAGGATCACCGGATGGCGTTCCGATTCCCGTTTATGATAATCGCGGAAAGGAAGTTGGATTTAAACAAGATAATTCCGGACAAACTGTTCTAACAAAACTTAATGAAAGTATTTTGAAAAAAATTGCCAATGATGGAAATGGGAAATACTATCGCGGAAATAATTATGAAGATTATCTTGATAAAATCTATAATGATCTTTCAACTCTTGAACAGGCAGAATTTGGGGTAAAAAAAGTCACTGATTACGAAGATCGATTTTATTACTTTTTACTGCCGGCAATTTTACTGCTGATAATTGAAACTTTTGTAACTGATAAACGTTCACCTTTTTTTACCAGATTGAATAGAAAATTAGGAATAGAATCGGAAGAAAAATGATTAGTATTTACTCAAAAGTCATCCTGAATTTATTTCAGGATCAAATTAATGAGATTCCGAAACAAGTTCGGAATGACAATCATATTAATGTTTTGATTGCAATATTTTTAATTTTGTTATCTTCATCCACATTTTCTCAATCCAACAGAAGTACAATAAATGATGGTGTTGATAAATACGAAGAAAAAAAATATACGGATGCTGAAGTTGACTTTAGAAAAGTAGTTGAAAACTCACCTAAAAATTTTGAAGCAAATTTTAATCTTGGTACGTCATACTACAAGCAAGAAAAATATGAAGATGCAATAAAATCATTTACAGGTTCGCTTGAAAGTGCAGAGAATAAAGAGAGTCGTGCAAAAGTATTTCACAACATTGGAAACTCGCTGCTCAAATCAAATAAACTTGAGGAAAGTGTTGAGGCTTACAAAACTGCGTTAAAGTTTAACCCGAATGATCAGGACACAAAATACAATTTATCTTACGCGCTTGAGATGTTGAAGAACAAAGACAAAAATAAACAAGACAAGAATGATCAGAATAAGGATAATAAAGATAAACAGGATCAACAGCAGCAAAATAAGGATCAGCAGGATAAAGATCAGAATAAGCAGGATCAGCGGCAGAATCCAAAACCACAGGATCAGGAATCGCAGCAGGATAATACAAAGCAGCCGCAGCAGCCTAAAGAACAAAAAATTTCTAATGAAGAGGCTCAGCGTATTCTTGATGCACTAAAGAATAACGAAAAAGATTTACAGAAACAGTTGCGAAAGAAAACAGGCAGAACTAAACAAACAGATAAAGATTGGTAATGTTAAATTCTATTTTGTTTGGAATATTATTTTTATTTGTATCTCTTCTACAGGCACAATCATTTGTTGCAACTGTTGATAATAATAAAGTTTCTGAAAATGATCGCTTTGAATTACGATTTACTTTTGAAGGTAAGAATCTTAATGCTCTAAAAAACTTTAACCCACCAAACTTAAAAGAATTTAGAGTTCTGTCCGGTCCTAATCAGTCAACAAGTATGCAGATCATCAATGGTATCTCATCATCATCGTTAACATTGTCTTATATTTTAATGCCTAACACAACAGGTGCGTACACAATCGGTAGTGCATCAATACAATATGAAGAAAAAACTTACACAACTGACCCAATAAAAGTTACGATTGTTAAAGGCTCTCAAAAACCCAAGGATGATTCCGGCAAACAGATATCAAATGAAGAGATTGCAAAAAATTTATTTATTCGTGCGACTATAGATAAGAACAAAGTTTATCTTGGCGAACAAGTTACTGTTACCTACAAACTCTATACAAGATTAAACATTGCTTCCCAAATGTCTGTAGATAAATTACCGCAATACCAGGGATTTTGGGCAGAAGAATTAGAAACCGCACGTAATATTTCTTTTAGCAGGGAAGTAATTGATGGGCAGCAGTATAATGTTGGATTATTAAAACGTGCAGCACTGTTTCCAAATCAGGCAGGCAAATTAGAAGTTACTCCATTTGAACTTACAATTCCGATTCAGGTACAAAAGAAAAAAAATCCGAATAATGTGTGGGATGATTTTTTTGGGGATCCATTTGGTCGTGCAGAAATTGTAGAGTATCAGGCAAAATCTAATATTCTTAGAGTTGAAGTTTTGCCGCTTCCCGAAAATAATAAACCCGCATCTTTTAGAGGAGCAGTAGGTAGGTTTGATTTTTCTGCCTCACTTGATAAACAAAAAACTAAGACCAATGAACCAATTAATTTAAAGTTTGATATATCAGGAACAGGAAACATTAAACTTTTAGATCTCCCCCCATTCGAATTACCGAATGGATTTGAAAGATATGACCCCAAAGTTGATGAACAAATTAATCGTGCCGGTAAAATAAGTGGTACAAAAAAAGCGGTGTATCTCTTAATTCCAAGAGTTGCAGGAAGTCGCGAGATTCCCCCAATTGAGTTCTCATACTTTGATCCTGAAAAAAGGTCTTATCAAACGATTAGTTCTAAATCTTTTACTATTTCAATCGAACAGGGGCAGGGCAGTACAAGCGATCTAGCTAATCAGCAAAGGATTGAACAACTTGACAGTGATATTCGATTCATTAAAACAAAGTTTGAAGATGTTGATAAGCGGAGTGAAATACTCTTATTAAAACCGGCATTTTGGATTGCATCTGTAGTCCCATTTCTAGCTTCCCTAGTTTTAATTGGATGGAAGCGCAAGCAGGATAAACTATCCGGTAACCAGCAATTACTTCGATACTCCAAAGCAGAAAAGGTAGCACGAAAAAGATTTAAAACTGCTAAAAAACTTTTGGATCAGAATAATATTGAACTTTTCTATTCTGAAATATCGCAAGCGTTGTTCGGATATCTTGAAGATAAATTTCATATTCCTAAGTCTGAGTTTACACTTGATAGAGCAGGGGATGAATTACTAAAAAGGAATATCAAACCAGAACTTGTTGAAAAGATGAAGGCCAACGCACAGAAGTGTGAGTTTATAAGATTTGCACCTGGAACAAATCCCTCACAAGCTATGAATGAAATGTATCAATCATTTTCTGATGTGGTGATAAGTATTGAAAGATCGATTGCAAAATGAAAAAGTATTTATTACAAATAATCTTTTTGGCTATTTATACTTCTGCAGTCTTTGCAAACACAGAAGTTAACTCACTGATGCGATCAGGAAACGAGTTATATAAAAACAATCAGTACCAGTCCGCGATTGATGAATATGATAAACTTATAAAAAATGGTTTTGAAGGGGCTTCTCTTTATTACAATCTTGGTAATGCACATTATCGTTTGGGTAAAGTTGGGTTTGCTATTTTATATTATGAAAAAGCATTAAAGTTTTCTCCTGGTGATGAGGACGCAAAACATAATCTGGCTCTTGCAAAAGTTAACATTAAAGATAAAGTGGATGAATTACCGCCATTTATTATTTTTAATATATGGGAAGGGATGCTTGCCTCATTCTCAGTTTCTGGTTGGACAATTATTGTTTACGTTATTTTTATTTTAGTACTTCTTTGCACAATTGCTTATTTCTTTTCAAGAACTTCAATACAACAACGGGTTTCATTTTTAAGTGGAGTTGGATTTTCTGCTCTATTAATTCTTGTAATAATCCTTCTATCGGTTAAGATGAACAAAGAGTATAACCTTAAAGACGGAATAATTGTTGAAAATATTGTGAACGTAAAATCGTCACCTGATAACTCATCCAAGGATGAGTTTGTAATTCACGAAGGATTAAAAGTCAGGTTGGAAGACAAAGTTGACGATTGGTTTAAAATCCGACTTACTGATGGGAAAATTGGCTGGATTATGGAAAAAAGCATTGGAATTATTTAGGAAAATCTAACTATTGGCATTTGTAAATTATTGTCTTTTCTTTAGCTTTGCCCCGAATCAAATAATTTATTGAAAGGTATAAAATGAAAAATCTTCTTATGGTTCTAGTACTTCTTATTGGTTTTACTTTTGCAGTTAATGCTCAATCAAAAGATTGCTGTTCAAAAGAAAAAGGCCAAACTACTAAAATTGAAAAAAGTATAAATACAGATCAGACAATGAAATTAGGTGATAATGTTGAGACTGCAAGCGTCACAGCTTTAACAACAGAAAAAGAATCGATGCAAAAAGAAACCTCAGTTACAAAAACTAAAATGAATAGTAAAGAAAATTGCGGCGATAAATCTTCTTGCTGTGATATGAAAAAAGAAAAGAAAACTGAAAAAGTAGAAAAAGAAGTAGAGAAGAAATAGCATAGTATTATCTTTTCAAATAAAAATATTTAATAATGATTCCCGCAATAGCGGGATTTTTTTTGTATCAAATGAAATTTCAATAATTTCATTTTAACTAAAGACTATCTAATTTTACTGCCATAATTTTATAACTGGAAAAAACAAATGGAATGGATTACTGATCCGCAAGCATTAATTGCATTATTAACTTTAACCATATTAGAAATAGTACTCGGCATTGATAATATAATCTTTATCTCAATTCTTTCCGGCAAGCTTCCTAAAGAACAACAAAAGAAAGGCAGATTGGTTGGCTTATCTTTAGCGATGATTACTAGAATACTTTTGCTCTTTTCAATTTCGTTAATCGTAAAATTAACTGAACCATTCTTTACAATCTTTGAAATTGGAATTTCCGGTAGAGATTTGATCTTAATACTTGGTGGATTATTCCTCTTAGCCAAAAGTACAATGGAAATTCATTCAAAATTAGAAGGTGAAGAAGAACATCACGATGTTAAAGTGAAAGCTTCATTTATGAGTGTCATTATTCAAATACTTTTACTTGATGTTGTCTTCTCGCTCGATTCAGTTATCACTGCAATTGGTATGGCAAATGACCTTGAAGTAATGATAATCGCTGTGGTTATTGCCGTTATATTTATGATGTTCTTCTCGGGATCAATTAGTGATTTTGTGGAAGACCATCCTACAATAAAGATTCTTGCACTTAGCTTTTTGCTTTTAATCGGATTTTCTTTGATAGTAGAAGGACTACATCAGCACATACCAAAAGGATACATTTACTTTGCAATGGCGTTTAGTGTTTTTGTAGAGATGTTAAACTTAAAGATGAGAAAAAAGAAAACTGAACCTATTAAGTTAAGAAAGGAAATTCCTGTTAAGTAAACGGCGAAAAATAAATTGGTTTAAAACTACAAACCCAATTCCATAAAGGAACTGGGTTTGTTAAATAATAATAAATTGTATTCCTATAACCCGAACATCAAAGTCAATTTAAATTCAATAGCGCTCATATTTCTTGAATCAGCAATAAAGTGATCAGTTAAAGTTCCTGCTGATGGATCTTCAGCATCATTAAGATTTGTATACTGGTCCAATCTTGTATGTGAAGTTACAGTTTCAATTTTATATTCTTTTCCACCCATATTTATTAAATGATATTGAATGTTTGCATCTAATTTAATCCCGCCTAAACTAAATACTGCACCAATGCCTGCGCCTAATCCTATTCTGGTTGCACTTGTTAGGTCTACCTCACCACTTGGCACACCAGTAACTCCTTGAAAATCCACACTGCCAGAAATAGTATTGACAGCAACAAATCCTTGTAAATAAGGTGTGATGGGAGAAAGTGGTATGTTCATTGCAAATTCAGGTCCAACTTTCATAGAGACAATTTTTTGAGAATTTTTAATTGTGCCGCCACTGTTTGGGGCATCTCCCTCGCCACTAAATGTAGTGTAGCCTACTTCACCAAAAGCATTAATAAATAGTAATCCTAATCTTGCTTTTGCATGAAAATTAATTCCAGATTCCATTCCATATTTTTCACCATTATAAAAATCAGCAGTTGTACCACCATAATCACCTGCTGGGGCTGAGTAGCCTAATCCGCCACCAATTTGAAAACTAATCTGAGCATTTGTTTGATATGAAAAAATCAAAACGAATAATGCTGCTGCAAAGTAATGAATGTTATTTTTTTTCATTTGTTCCTCTTATTAAAATGTTTACAGTCTAAACTTAGGAAAATTAATTATGAGATATAACACTTTATTTCAAATTGATTGCAAAGAATTCAGTAGCTATTTTTAACTATATGGATTCAAAAAAATACAATAATACCAAGCTTTGGATAGGAATTAGTAAAGCCATAATCAGTTTTGTTTTGCTTTATCTTTTCATTGCCTTGGGGTATAGTTTAAAACTGCAAAATTATTTTCAAACATTTACTGAAAACCCATATTTAGTTTTTATTCTATTTGTTTTTGCAATAGGAATTATTAGTTCGATCCTTTTTATGCCAGTTAATATATATACCGGATTTTATTTAGAACATAAATACAACTTATCAAATCAAACATTCTTTAAATATTTTATAGAAAATGTGAAATCAACGTTAGTTGGATTAGTAATTGGGATACCGATTCTTTTGCTTTTCTTGTTTGTGATAAATCAATTTGGTGATCTGTGGTGGTTAGTTTTTGCTTCTGTGATGTTTTTGATTTCTGTTGTGTTGTCCCAACTTTTCCCAATCTTGATAATGCCGATATTTTACAAAGTAATTCCGTTGCAAGATGAAGAATTAAAAACACGAATTAGTTATCTTGCAAAAGGAGCAGGGATAAAAGTAGAAAACGTGTTTAGCTTTAATATGAGCAAGAATACAAAAAAGGCTAACGCTGCTTTTACCGGATTAGGAAAAACTAAAAGAATCATTCTTGGTGATACATTGTTGAATGATTACACCAAAGATGAAATTGAAACTGTAATCGCTCATGAGCTTGGGCATTATAAACACAAACATATTATTAAAAATTTAATTTTTGGAACAGCCTCAAGTTTTCTGACTTTTTTTCTCATATCAATCCTCTATAAAAATTCTTTAAGCTGGTTTGATTTTGAAAGCATAAATCAAATTGCAGCACTTCCTTTACTTAGTTTATGGGCGATGATTATTGGTTTAATTCAATCTCCGATTGGAAACATTCTTTCAAGAAAATATGAATACGAGGCTGATAGATATGCAATTGAATCAACTCTTAAACCTAAAAGTTTTATAAATACATTAAACAAATTAACAGATCAAAACCTTGGAGATAGAGAACCTCATCCATTTATTGAATGGTTTTTCTATTCGCATCCATCGATTAAGAATAGAATTAATGCGATTACAGATTTTGTGAGTGAGAAAAATATTGAAGAAGTCGTTCATGAAAAATCTATTGAGATTGTAAGTTGATCACATATCTTAAAATATTTTTAATTGTTATTCATACTTTAATCTGCTCAACTATTGGGTTGGTTGTAATATTTCTTGATAGAAGTTTTACTTTATATCATTATCTCGCAAAAATTTTTCCTCTTGGAATTTTAATTATTTCTGGTGTCCGCGTTAAAGTTACTGGACTTGAAAACATTGATAGAAAAGCTGTTTATGTTTTTGCTTCTAATCATTCAAGTCAGCTTGATATAACAGCATTGCAATGGGGAGTACCTAATCGGTTGAGTATGATCTTTAAAAAGGAACTTGCAAGAATTCCATTTTTTGGCTGGCAGCTTTATTTGGGTCCTTATGTTGTTATTGATAGGAAAGACCCAAAAGCAGCGATGAATAGTTTGACTGAAGCAAAAAAAGTTATGGATAAGAAAAAAATATCAGTTCTTGTTTTTCCTGAGGGAACAAGAAGTGAGACAGGCGAGGTGCAAAGTTTTAAACGTGGTGCTTTTTATCTTGCTGCTCATAGTGGTTATCCGATAGTCCCAATAACAATAAATGGGACTAAGAAAATTATGCCTAAAGGTACATTCAAACTTAAGAGCGGAACAATTTATCTTCATTTTGATAAACCAATACCGACTGATAATATTACATCAAAGCAGGATGAGCTTGCGTTAATGGAAAAAGTTAGAGAGATTATTATTAGTAATCAGAAAGAAATTGTTTAATGGCAGTGACTAAAAAAGATGTTGAAAAAATTGCTGAGCTTGCAAGATTAAAATTTTCTGAGGAGGAGATTGAAAGTTTTACTCCCCAAATGAATGAAATTTTATCTTATATGGATAAACTTAATGAACTTGATACAGAAAATATAAAGCCACTTTCTCATCCAGTTGAACAATTAAATGTATTTCGTAAAGACGAGATGAAAGCTTCAATCCCCACAGAAGAAGCTTTAAAAAATGCACCATCAAAAGATGAACATCACTTTAGAGTTCCCAAGGTTATTGGTGATAAATAATGGCAAAAAAGGTAAAGCCTAAAAAAAATAATCCTTACATTCTTGGCGTTATTCCTGCCAGATTTGCATCAACAAGATTATTAGGCAAGCCATTAGCAGACATTGGCGGCAAATTTCTGCTTCAGCATACTTTCGAAGGAGCTAGCAAATCCAAACTTTTAGATAAGATTATTATTGCAGTTGATGATGATCAAGTTGCAAAAGCAGCAAAAGGATTTGGAGCTTCTGTAATAATGACTCCAAAGGATTGTCCGACAGGTTCAGATAGAATTGCAATCGTTGCAAAAGAATTTCCACGCGCGGATATAATTGTAAATATTCAAGGTGATGAACCGTTTATCAGCGGAATGATGATTGACCAAGCAATAGAGCCGTTGTTATTTGATGATGAGGTTAATGTTTCAACACTGGCAAAGTTAATTGATAATGTAGAAGAATTTAATTCACCATCGGTAGTAAAAGTTGTTTTTGATTATAAAAATTTTGCGTTGTACTTCTCACGTTCTCCAATACCTTTTGTACGCGATGCAACAAATAATTCTGAAATGCTTGAAATAGCAAATGTGTATAAACATGTAGGACTTTATGTCTATCGTAAAGAATATTTATTGAAGTTTACAAAACTTGAACCGACTGATTTAGAGCAATGGGAAAAACTTGAACAGTTAAGAATGCTTGAAAATGGCTTTAAAGTAAAAATTGTTGAAACCGAGTATGATAGTTTTTCTGTTGATACTCCTGAAGATTTAGAGAAAGCAAGAAAAATTTATTCAAGACTAAAAAAAATTGAGTTAGCAAAATGATCGTACCCAAAAAAATCTCACTCGCACAATTTCCAACTCCATTAGAGAGGGTAAAGTTTGAAGGTAAAAATATTTTAATCAAACGTGATGATTTAACTGGATTTGAATTATCAGGGAACAAAGTAAGAAAACTTGAATTTCTTCTTGCTGATGCAAAACAAAAAAGAGCAAATATTATTTTTACTTCGGGAGGTGATCAATCAAATCACGCCAGGGCAACAGTTATTGCTGCAAGGAAAATTGGACTTAAAACAAAATTGTTTTTATGGGGTAAAGAAACTCCAAATCCGAATGGAAATCTTTTTCTAGATAAAGTATTTGGAGCAGATATCGAATATTTTACAAAAGCAGAATACGAAAAGGTTAACGATATTATGTTCGAGCAAAGACTTGAATTGCTCAGAAAGAAAAAAAATGCTTATGTTTTTCCGGCAGGTGGATCGACGACTCTTGGAATCTGGGGCTACATAAATTTTATTAATGAACTTAAGAAACAGGTTGATCTTTCAAAAATAGATTCCATCGTTGCAGCATGTGGCTCAGGCGGTACTGCTGCTGGAATGCTAGTTGGATCGGCATTAAATAAATTAAGTATTAAAATAGTTGCTGTGCATGTTTTAATGACCAAAAAAGAGATGGAAAAACATATTCTGCAACTTGCAGAAGGATGTGTGTTAGATTATAAACTAAATTGCACAATAAATCCTAAGAATTTAATTGTGGTTGATGGATACTCTAAAGAAGGGTATAAAAAAATATCAAAGACAAAAATTAAATTGATTAAAAAGTTTGCCCAAGAAACCGGATTACTTTTTGATCCAGCATACACAGGAAAAGCATTTACCGCTTATTATGAAAAATATCTGAAGACAGGAAAGGGGAAGAAGAACATTTTTGTTCACACAGGTGGATTGTTTGCAGTATTTGGAAGAACGAAAGAATATCTCTCGATTTAGATTTTTATTGGCAGTTATCTGTAAAATAATTTAACTTTGATCAACAAATAAAAAGCGAGCATTGTATGGATTGTATATTTTGTGAAATAGCAGCAAAATCTTCTGAAGCTGAAATCGTTTTTGAAAATGATAAATACATTGCCTTCCTTGATATAAATCCAGTTAATTACGGACACACACTTGTAATTCCAAAAGCACATTATGATAATTTTTTAACGATACCTGCTAAAGAACTTGAAGAATTAACAAAGCTAACACAATATCTCTCAGGGGCTATTAAAAGAGCTTTAAAGGCTGATGGGTTTAATGTAATCTCAAACAATGGGACTACAGCAGGGCAGTCAGTTTTTCATTTTCACTATCATATCATACCACGATATGAAAATGATTTTCATTTAAGACTGAGAACAATTGAATACAAGTCTACTGAAATAGAAACATACCGGGATAGGATAATCGATTCTATAGCAAAGTATGAGGAACTGCTCAATGAATAAAAAGATCAGAGTTGTTGTTGCTAAATCCGGATTAGATGGACATGATAGAGGCGCAAAAGTTATTGCCGCTGCTCTGCGTGATGCCGGAATGGAAGTTATTTACACTGGTCTAAGACAAACTCCTGAAATGATAGTTGAAGCTGCAATGCAGGAAGATGCGGATGTGATTGGTATCAGCATTTTGTCCGGTGCGCATATGACCATTTTTCCTAAACTAATGACTTTGCTTAAAGCAAAGGGGATGGATGATGTACTACTTACAGGCGGCGGAATTATTCCTGAAGATGATATTGTAAAGTTGAAGGAAATTGGAGTTGGGGAATTATTTACACCAGGTGCAACAACTACTGCTATAGCTGATTATATAAAAGAGTGGTGCAACACTCATCCAAGAAATTGAAGATGGAGTTTAAACAATCTTCTCTAAATAGGGTAAACATTTTAGCGGTATAAGAACATCATATAGATAAACTATTTTATTATTTGTTTCTGCACTAAGCCTTTTCTCAACTTTAAAAGGAATACATTTCAATTCTAATTCTTTAGTTACCGTAAAAATTTTATCCTCTACGTCTAAACATTTGAATATAACGTATGGAGATTTTTCAATTGAAAGTGAATCAGATATATTCACTCCACAAACTGGACACGTCTCAGCATCAAAACCAATAGTTGATTCAAACTCTGCTAAATAATCTGCAAATTCTGAAAGATCTTCGTTCTCAGAATTATTTTTGCCCTCGGTCATTTAACTTAATTGTTATTCGGTTTATTTAATGTGAATATAATTTTTGTTCCTTCACCAATTTTGCTTTGAACTGTAATTTTACCACCGTGAATATTTACAATTTCTTTGCAAAGTGCTAATCCTAAACCGGTACCTTTTTCATGTTGTGTTCCTTTTGTCGAAAAATTTATATCAATTCTAAAAAGTTTTTCAATGTCTTTATCTCTTATACCTACACCATTATCACTTACAATGTATTCGATATATTCTTCATGTTTATTTTCAGATATTTCAATATTACCACCAACAGGAGTAAACTTAATTGCATTTGAAATAAGATTTTGTACAAGTGACTGAAGCATTGTATCATCCCCATATACAAAACTTTGATGACTGAGTTTATTTCTTAAGTTAATATTTTTCATTCGTGCATTCTGACTCAATAAAATTCTTGTATCCTCAACAATCATAAACATATTTTGCAGTGCAGGATTATATTTCATCTTACCCGACTCCAATCTTGACCATTCAAGCAGATTTTCAATAAGCTTGTAAGTGCTTTCGGTTGACTCCTTAATAGTTTGTAAATACAATCTAACTTCACTTTCAGTCATCGAATCGTATTCTTCAACAATCATGCGGGTTAAACCAAGCAATCCATGAAATGGACTTTTTAGATCGTGCGCAATGATTGAAAAAAACTTATCCTTGGAAGCATTTAATTCTTTAAGCTCTTCTGAGTATTGAATAATCTTTTCTTCATTATACTTTTTATCTATTGCAAGAGCAATCTGTTCAGAAATGTATGTTAGAATTTCTTTTTCTTCTTCGCCATAAGTAAGCGGGTCGTTATAGTCCTGAACAACGATAACTCCAATTGTCTTTCCCTCAACCTTTAAGGGTACACCAAGCCAAATTTTTGTTGGTTCGCCAAGTAAAGAAGTTTCGCCCGCTTTTCTAAGTTTCATATCCAATTCTTGGTTAATCAATTGGGCGCAGCCGGTTCTTAGTACGTACTCAGTCAAACCTCTTTCAGCTTTTTGTTCCTCTGGTTGAGGGTCAACCTCATCAACCCAATAGGGAAATGAAACTCTATCAGTTTCTTGATGGTACATTGCAATATAAAAATTTTCTGCACGCATCAATTCACTTATAGTTTGGTGGATAAATTCAAAAAGCTTGCTAATCTTTATATGAGAAGTTACAGCCGATGAAATTTTAAATAAAGCTTCCTTAATTATTTCTGCTTTCTTTAAATCCGTAATATCTCTGGTAATTCCAAAAGTACCGTAAACATTATTGTCTTCATCAATCAGGGGAATTTTTGTAGTGGATGCCCAGGTTATTTTACCATCCTGCCAGATTTCTTTCTCAATTTTGTTAATTACAGATGTTCGGTTATTAATTATCTCTTCTTCATCTCTTTTAGCAAACTGTGCGTGTTCATCACGAAAAATATCAAAATCAGTTTTACCTATAAGTTCTTCAAATGAACTTAAACCCATTTTGATTAGTGTCGCTTTATTTGCTTTTATAAATCTGCTGTCAAGATCTTTAAAGTAAATTGAATCGGGAAGATAATCCATAAAATATTGCTGCAGTTGCAGCTCTCTTGTAAATCTGGATTCAATTTCTATTTTATCAGATAAATCTTTTACGATAACAAATTGAAATTTTTCAGTTCCAGAGCCAATAACGCCAACACTTACAGAAACTCGTATGATCTTTGTTTTATTTTTATTTATTAGATCTATTTCATACTGTTTTGGAACTTCTTCACCTCGTAAACGTTTTTTACTCCTCTCTAAAACTTTATCAATATCGCCTGGTGCAATAACTTCTTTTAAACTTAATTCGGTTAATTCCCCGATTGTAAAACCGAGCATATCAGCAAAGTTCTTATTTGCATACTTTATTTTTTCATCTTTAAGTAAAACCAATCCATCTGGAATTGTATGCACAAGTTCATCATACTTGTTCTTAAAGTCTGATAATGTATTTGTGCTTACGATATCGGATGATTTGTCTTCTGCTTCCAAATTTTGATTTAAGGATTTAATTGTGATGTCGTTCATAATAATTTTAGCGTTGTCTTCTATCTATCAGTTTGATAGATCAATGAACAATATCCACAATTGTGCCATTGAATTATTTAGAAATAGTTCCAAAATATTTACTCTGCTAGCCTTTTAGCATTGCCAATAAAATTAGAGAAAAATTTACCTGCCTGTAATTTTCCATTCGAGTTCAATTTGTATATATTTGCACCTGTTTTTGCGAAAAATTAGAAAGAATTATGCATCAATTTAAGGATTTGAATCCGGCACAGCTTGTGGCAGTTGAGTATCTGGATGGACCTCAAATGATAGTTGCTGGCGCGGGTTCTGGTAAAACTAAAGTTCTCACCTATAAAATAGCATACTTACTCAAGAAAAATTTTGCTCCTGAAACAATTCTTGCGCTTACTTTTACAAATAAGGCTGCGAATGAAATGAAGGAGAGAGTTAGGGAATTGATTGGTAAGAAAGCAGATGATCTCTGGATGGGAACATTTCATTCTGTTTTTGCCAAGATACTCCGTACTGAAGCAAAACATATTAATTACAAAAGTAATTTTTCAATTTATGATACAATAGACTCAACCTCTCTTGTTTCCAATATTATGACCGATCTTAATATTGACCTGGAAAATCTATCCACAAATTCAGTTAGACATCGAATCAGTTTTCTTAAAAATCATATGATTACTCCAAAAGAATTTAGAAGTAAGCATGTGGGCTCATTTCTTGAGGAAAAGATTGCAGATGTTTATGTAGAATATCAGAAAAGATTGATCGAGTTTAATGCTATGGATTTTGATGATCTGCTGCTCAAACCAATCGAACTTTTTAATGATAAGAAACATATTTTGACAAAGTATAAATCCAGATTTGAATACCTGCTTGTTGATGAATTCCAAGATACTAACAAAGCTCAGTATGAATTATTAAAGTTACTAGTTTCAAGAAGTGGATTGATTTCAGTGGTTGGGGATGATGCGCAAAGTATATATAGCTGGCGTGGAGCAAACATTGGCAATATGAGAGATTTTGGAAAAGATTTTCCTAAGTACAAACTATTTAAACTCGAGCAGAATTACAGATCAACTAAAATGATTCTGAAAGCCGCTGATTCCGTTATTAAAAATAATAAAGATCAGGTTGTTAAAACTCTTTGGACTGAGAATGAAGAAGGCGAGCCAGTAATGCTGCTTAAGTGTGCTGATGAAAAAGATGAAGCATCACAAATTTCCAAGTATATAAAACACGAGTTGACTAAAAAGAAATTAGTATTTAATGATTTTGCGATTTTATATCGAACAAACTCACAATCCCGGGCAATGGAAGATATTTTTCGAAGGGAAAAAATTCCATATACAATAATAGGTGGACTTGAGTTTTACAAAAGAAAAGAAGTTAAAGATGTAGTTGCATATCTCCGTGTAATATCCAATCAGAACGATGAAGAAAGTTTGTTAAGAATAATGAATTTTCCGCAGCGTGGTATTGGAAGTACAACCGTTACACGTATGATTGCATTTGCAAGAAAACATGAGATCACTCTTTTCCAAACAATGGGAAGAGTTTTTGAAGTAATAGATATTAAAGAACGAATCCAAAAAAATGTAAAGCAGTTTAAAACTCTGCTTGACAAGTATAGTGGGTTGAAGGACAAACTTTCAGTTGGTGAGCTAACCAGGGCTATGGTTGATGACCTTGGATTGATTAGAATGTTTAAAGAAGAAGGGACTCAAGAAGCCTTACAGAGAATGGAAAACATAAGTCAGTTATTAGCATCGTTAAGTGAATTTTCATCCGAAAATACAGATGCTAAACTGGAGCAGTATCTTGAAGAAGTTTCCTTAATTGCAGATATCGATAACTACTCTGAAACAAAAAATTGTGTAACGCTTTTAACGGTCCATGCAAGTAAAGGATTGGAATGGCCAATTGTATTTGTCAGTGGGTGTGAAGAGGATATTTTTCCCATCGCAAGTAAGTATTTATCAGATGCTTCAGTAGATGAAGAAAGAAGATTATTTTATGTAGCTCTAACCCGTGCAAAGAAAAAAGCCTACATTACCCATGCGCGTTCAAGATACCGTTTTGGTGAAGTTGCGTATCAAAGCCGATCAAGATTTATTGATGAACTTGATCCAACGGCTTACAAAGAAATGAATGGCGGACTTGGACGAAAGGCAAATCGTAAAACCAAAAAAGAAATGTATTATGAATATTTTGAAAAAGTTGAATACGAAAGTTTTGATCAGGATGGAGTTGCTTTAAGGATAGGAAGCCGCGTAATGCATGATAAATTTGGTTTAGGAAAAGTTGTAGATGTTGTTGGAAATGGTGATCAGACTAAAGCAACTGTTCACTTTGAAGGAAATAATGTTAAACAATTAATGCTTAAGTTTGCCAAACTTAAAGTGCTTTAATGCATGTTAAACAAGAAATTAGAATTTTTATTTAGGAGTTAAAAACAAATGTCTATCGCACCCAAAAAATTAGCAATTTTAGTTGGCGGAGGACCAGCACCTGGAATTAACAGTGTTATCGGTGCAGCCACAATTCGTGCTGCGGTTGAAGGCGTTGATGTAATTGGAATTCGTGATGGTTTTAAGTGGATAATGCAGGGAGATATTACTCATATTAAAGAGTTGAACATCCAAAATGTAAGTCGTATTCACTTTAGAGGCGGGTCATACATTGGTATATCAAGAGCTAATCCAACAAAAGATCCTAAGCATTTAGAAAATACTGTAACTTCGTTGCTAAGATTAAATGTGGATAAACTTATAACTATCGGTGGTGATGATACAGCTTTCAGTGCTTTAAAAGTTAACGAAATGGCTGCAGAAAGAATTAAAGTTGTTCATGTTCCTAAGACAATTGATAACGATCTTGATCTACCACACGGTATCCCGACATTTGGATTTCAAACTGCAAGACATATTGGAGTTGAAGTCGTAAAAAACCTTATGGTTGATGCTCAAACTACCTCCCGTTGGTATTTTGTTATATCAATGGGGAGAAAAGCCGGACATCTTGCTCTTGGAATCGGCAAAGCAACTGGTGCAACTCTAACTCTTATTCCTGAAGAGTTTGCAAATAAGCAAATTAAGTTTAGCCATATTGTAGATATTCTTGTTGGTGCAATTATTAAGAGATTGAGTTATGGTAAACCGGATGGTGTTGCCATTATTGCGGAAGGGTTGGTTGAGCATTTGGATCCGACTGATCTTGAATCTTTAGTTGAGGTGGAGAGAGACGCCCACGATAATATAAGAATTGCTGAAATTAATTTTGGCGAAATCTTAAAGTCCAAAGTACAGGAAAGACTTAAAGAGTTTGGATTAAAAGCTACTGTTGTTGCAAAAAATATTGGATATGAATTACGATGTGCCGATCCTATTCCGTTTGATATGGAATATACAAGAGATTTGGGTTTTTCTGCAGCACAATTTATTCTTGAAGGCGGAAGCGATGCTATGGTTTCGATTCAAAATGGAAAATTTGTACCTATGTACTTTAAAGATATAATTGATCCTAAAACTTTAAAGACAAAAGTAAGAATGGTAGATCCTGCATCAGAAAGTTTTTACATTGCAAGAAGATATATGCTGCGATTAAATCAAGCAGATTTTGACGATCCGCATGAGCTTGCTAAACTTGCAGCCACGGCAGGTGTTTCGATTGAAAAATTTCAAAAGACTTTTGAATATTTAATAAAGAATGATTTACTATATCAGTTTATTGATGAAGGTAAATTTGCTATAGCCTCAATGGAATCAAATTTGGCACATAGAATTGCTTCAGAAAATGGAAAAAATGATGATGATGAATAGGTTTTAGAACGAAATTTTAATTAGTAAAACCCGAGTTCTCACTCGGGTTTTTTAGTTAGTTTTTTTTCTGTGTCTTAAAAACTTTATAGAAAGAAATTACTACTAAAGAAACAATAATTGTCCAAGCAAGTGCTAAAAAAATTATACCGTTTGTTGTAAGTCCCATTATTAAACCTCACTATGATTATTTTCCCAGGCTTTTTTTACCATCAGCATTAAAATTACTGCAATGGTAGCCATCAAGATTCTTGCACCCCAAATGTAAGGTACATTTTCCGGAACAGCGTTTTGTAACAGCAGAGTAGGTATTGCGCTTTGTATGAACCACCAGATCATTAACACCATCAGAATAACAGGAGTAATATATTTCATCACATAATAGAAGAACATCGGTATTTGTATATCACCACCCTGGTTCATTTCTTTCCAGGCTTTATCTGCTCCAAACACCCACATGAATAAAATAGTTTCTATCAAAGCAAAAACAACAAGACCAAAAGTACCAGCCCAATAATCCATCTCGTCTAAAAATCCAAACTTTAAAAAGAATATTACAAATTGAACAGCGATCAAAACTGCAATTGCTAATGCGGTTACTGCTTTTTTTCTATCCATTCCAAACTCATCTTCTAAAAACGCTACAACAGGCTGACCCATCGCAACAGAAGAAGTTATTCCTGCAAAAAACAGAAGTAAAAACCACATAAATCCAAACATTTCGCCCATCGGAAAATGTTCACTTCCAAAAATTATCGGCATTGAAACAAAACCAAGATTAAAAGCTCCGCCTTGTGCAATTTCTTTTGTGGCATCCAATCCAAAGAATGCAACTGCAACAGGAATTGCGATTGAAGCACCAAGTACAACTTCAGCAAATTCGTTTGTCGATGCCGTTGCTAATCCTGATAATGCAATATCATCATTAGGTTTTAGATAACTTGCGTATGCGTGTATAGTTCCCATGCCAACAGATAGAGTAAAAAAGATTTGTCCTGCCGCAGCAAGCCAGATATTTGGATTACCGAGTGCAGAGAAATCAGGATTCCAGATGAATGCAAATCCATTTGCAACTGAGTTTTCAGGAAAAGCAGGATCAGGTGTGCCAAGAGTAAAAATTCTTATTGCAAGAATAATTGCAAAGATGAATAGCATTGGCATAGCGATTTTTGCAAGTTTTTCTATACCTTTTGAGATCCCTTTATACAGCACTGCAAAATTTATTGAAAATGTTAATAGCATTAATAAGTATGCAGGCCATATAGAAGTGAATGTTTGTGAAGTTGTAATTCCTTGATAGCTGGAAAGAAAACCAGTCATTGTCTCTCTTGTCTCGTTTGAGTATAATCCAAGAATTGAGAAAATACTGAAACCAAGAGTCCAGGATTCGATGTATGTATAGTAGATAAGGATTGTAATAGAGATAAATAATCCGAGAGCACCAAAATATTTTGCAAGTTTATTTTTCCAAAGTACATCAAACATTCCTGGCGCGCTACCGTGTCTAAATTTTCCGCCGTGTCTTCCAATTCCCCATTCAATCCACATTAGTGGAATACCAAGAAGAAGGAAAAAAATAAAATAAGGTATCATAAAAGCACCACCGCCATTTTGAGCTGCCTGAACCGGGAATCTTAGAAAATTTCCCAATCCAACAGCATTACCAGCTACGGCTAAAATCAAACCTATTTTGGTTCCCCATTGCTCACGTTCGCCGTTTAGAGACATCAAACCTCCTGGAAATTAAGGAATTTCTGAAAATCAAGTGTGAATATCAAAACTTTGAAGGTTAATATCAAATAAATTTGGAAGGATAAAATAATGCTCTAAATCATACATCTGATAAAATTAAAAAAAACATTACAATGATTTTTATTCTTTACTTAGTAATTAGTAAATTTGCATAAATTAATAAGTAGGATATTAAATGGCAAAAAAGTTCGTTTCCAATAAAGATGAAACTGTAAGAATGTTTAAGAATGATTTTTTGGAATCACTATCAAGAGTACATCCTTCAGTTCCACTGATAATTTTTGTTCCCGTTATACTTTATATGTTATACCTATCAATTTTTGAATTTAAAATCGGTGTTTTTTCCATAATAGCATTGGTAATATTTGGATTGTTCATCTGGACAATTACGGAATATTTACTTCATAGATTTATCTTTCACCTTGAGTTAAAAAGTAAGATAGGGGCAAGGATACATTTTATTTTTCACGGTGTTCATCACGATTATCCAAGTGATTCTAGAAGATTGGTTATGCCTCCGTCTGTAAGTATTCCACTTGCTACATTATTTTACTTTTTATTTAGCTTTTTAATTGGTGGTGTTTCCGTACTTCCATTCTTTGCTGGATTTTTAATTGGATATCTTTTTTACGACATCTCTCATTATGCTATTCATCATTTTAATATGCACAGTAAGTTTTGGTTAGCAATTAAGA
>Ga0351879_1028_pt1 | contig 33430 bp, 28 predicted proteins | sample BONcelFGM3001D15_FD_206782 | JGI IMG/M metagenome (GOLD analysis project Ga0351879, IMG submission 206782) | Enriched cells from coal bed in the Powder River Basin, Montana, United States - BONCAT cells FGM rep3 HSBNCT.FGM.300.1.D15 ... | reverse complement strand
GGCCATATTTGCGGCCACCACAGCGTCCTTATCCAAAACAGTAATTTTCACAGCCATGTACTCTGTACGGCGAAATCGAATTTTGCTTTCATACTCACGATACAAACGTGTAAGCTTGTACTTGCTTCTGTCACTGATTTTGTAGTGACTGGCCAGATCAAACTTGGCAATAATCCGGTCGCGGATTTTGTTTGAACTCAGAATCTGAAGCATCCGTTCGGTTTGTTCATCCTCCCCGAATTCGAGCAGGTCTTTGTTGCTATTGAAAGTTGTGCTAAGCAGCGCCTTTGAAATAGAGTTTGTGGAAGTGGGGTAAAGAACTACTGTTGATTTGTAGAGTGGGGTAATAAAGAATGGAAGGGTAAAAATATAGGACAAAAGGATGGCTGCAACAAGAATAACTAAGATGTGACTTTTGTACTGTAGCAACAACCTCATCAATGATTTCGAATCAATATCCCCGGTTCCGGTGTTGTGCATGACCTTCAAATTTATAAGTGGCCAAAATTAGAAAAATTAAAACAGATTTTACACGATTATCACTATGGCACATCCTATTTCGCATTGAGATGTAAAAGAATTTGTCTTAAGTGACAGTAATTCAGCAACTAAATCCAGAATAAGCCGCAACTATTTTCAAAATTTAGTTTGAAAAATAACTGGCAGCAGATCAATCCCTTGTTTGCGCTGCTGATTTAAAAAGGGACAAAATATTTTGATAAGGTATAATTTTCAAAGCGACAGCCGACAAGGTGCTAAAGGTTACTGTTAGCAGGATGTTGTTTACCCAGTTGAAATCCAGTTCTTTAAATACTATAATAAAGACCACGATAAGGATCGTGTAGACAAGAAAGCCCATCCAGAAACGAATCCCGAAACAAAGGTTGAACGTTCTTTTTGCAAGCCAAAATTGTAGTGCCGCAGTGAAGAACTGTGCTGTGAGGCTTGCAATTGCTGCTCCCTGGGCGGCCCATTGCGGAATTAATACCAGATTCATGATCAGATTGACTGCTACACCTGTGGAAGCAACAATATTGAGGTGTTTCAAGCTTCCGTTGGCAGTTAACAATGTTCCAAAAACATAGGTTGATGATATGGCTACAAAACTGGTCATGAGCAGTCCAAAAACGGCCGATGCTTCACCAATTCTTAAGAGATAATCTGATTGCAATTCACCGTCCCGGATTCCATAAAGCAACTCAATGATTTCTCTGCTGAAGAACTGTGAGACAATAGCAACCAGAACCGACATCAGGAGCATTAGAGTGAAACACGCTTTAACCAGACCATCAACGGCTTCTTTTTTCTTGAGCAGTGAAGCGAATAAAGGTAACAGAAGGACTGAAAACAGCAAGGCAATATTGTTTCCTGCATCGAGTAACCGGAATGACTGGGCATAGATACCCGACTGGTGCAGGCCGGCTTCTCCTGGTATCAGCCAGGTAAGCAAAACAGGTTCGATCCGGCTGTAGAAGCTCATCAACAACACAAGCAGGGCAAAGGGCAGGCTGCGTCTGATAATCATGACCATGAAGGGCCAGTTGAAACTGAACCGTACCTTTCCAAGATGGGGCACAAGCATTACAAAAGCTATGATAAATGTGAGGGCATAGGCTACCGATTGCGCATAAACAAACCACAACAATTGAAAAGGTTGGCTGATAAAGCCCGACCACAGCAGAAAACCACAAATCAGTATCATCAGCAACCTGTCGAGGATTGACAGAAAACTGTCGGTTTTGAACAGTAAGAGCCCGCTGAAGTTCGACCTGATGTAGAGGATAAATGAAAGAAAAACCTGATTAAGCACTACCCAGGCAAGTAAAACCAATTGTTCGCCTTTGTAGCCATAAATCATCCCCACTCCAAAAACAACACCAGCATATACCAGGCCCAGAATCAGTTTCATTGTTGCTATCCCGGAAAAATGTTTGCTGAGCAGCTGGTTATTCTGGGCAATGTTGCGGTTGTTGAAATTGGTGATACCCAGATCAAGCAATATGTAGAACAAATAGGAGAAGTTGAACAGCGAAAAATATAAGCCGAACATGACTTCTCCGACCTCGTTCTGTACCGTTCTGTCAATGCCCAAAATCCAGAAAGGCTTGACCAGCAGGTTAAGAAACAACAAAAGAGCAAGATTTTTAACAAAGCGATTCTGCATGAATCCGGTTCAATTTCAGCGGACTAAGGTATGAAAAAGAAATTCTGAGTCTTATGTTTGTCTTGTGCGAATTCTGTCAGGTGATTGTTTTCCAGTACACAAACCTTATAACCAAAAGACTTAATAAGGTCGAAACACGCCGTCCTATTATCGTTTTCCCACAATTCTGTGTATATTATAGGGTGGTGGATGGAGATCAGTTCGCGAGCTCCCTGAAGCACAAAATACTCGAAGTTTTCCACATCGAGCTTGATGGCAGTGAGTTTCAGCCCCGAATCTTTGATTCCCTGACATTGGTCAAGCTTGATGATGGGCGCGGCATAAGTGGTGCCATCATTAAATTCGGTGATGGATTCATGTTTAACATGGCTAAGTCCCTGCATCTTAACATCCTTCAGAACAGGCATGACCATTTCAACAGAGCCATTCTGGTTTCCAACAGCTTTTTCAATAATCTGTACGTTTTTTAACCTGTAATAATCGATGACTCGTCGAAGTGTTTTGATGTTTTGCGGAATTGGTTCATATGCAAGTATTTGTGATGCCGGAAGGTTTCGGCCAAGCCAGACCGACATGACACCAATGTTGGCCCCGACATCCAGAACCAGCCCGCCATCGGGTATGCACCTGATGAAATGGATGAAGTCGCCTTCCTTTTTGTTCCACCTGAGGGTTTTGGTGATGAAGAGCGAAAACAGGAAAAGATACAACTCGAAGCCAAGGGCTTTCTGCAGCATCTTTTTTACATACGACTTCATAAAATTTCTGATATTTGCGGCAAAGTTATGACTTATTCATCATCGTTTCGCCCAAAAAGTAATGCCCAGGACAAGGATTGCCGTTAATACCCGGTTGCTTATCCGGAACAGGCTCGATGGAATTGGCTGGTTTACATACGAAACGTTGTCCCGAATCACCAAAGCCCATCCTGAAGTAGATTTTTTCTTTTTTTTTGACCGAAAGCCCGATCCTCAGTTTATCTTTAGCAAAAACGTAAAAGCAGTTGTTGTTGGACCACAAGCCAGACATCCGCTTTTGTTTATCATATGGTTTGAACTGTCAATGTCTTGGTTTTTGCGCAAACTTCGCCCCGATCTTTTCCTTTCACCTGATGGATACCTCTCCCTTTCTTCCAGTACACCATCACTTGCTGTTATTCATGACCTGAATTTCGAACATTTCCCTGCAGATCTGCCCTGGTTTGTCAGGTGGTATTATCGGTTCTTTTTTCCCAGATTTGCGCGTAAAGCAGCGCGGATTGCTACTGTTTCAGAGTTTTCAAAGCAGGATATTGTTGCACAGTATGGAGTTGCTGAAGACCGCATTGATGTAGTGTATAATGGTTCCAGCCATAAGTTTATCCCATTGAGTCAGGATGATATTCTGCAAGTTAGGAATCAATACAGTGATGGTAAGCCTTATTTTTTATTTGTTGGGGCTTTGCATCCCCGAAAAAATCTGGTCAGGCTTTTTGCTGCTTTCGATCAATATCGTAACGAATGTGCAGAAGATGTAAGATTGCTTGTTGTAGGCGAGAAACTATGGTGGACCAAGCCAATCAGGGAAGCTTATGAGAATATGAAGCATCAGGATAAGGTTCATTTTTGCGGTCGCCTTGGGATGGAGGATTTATGCAGGGTTACCGCCTCAGCGCTCGCCGTAACCTATGTTTCCTACTTTGAAGGGTTTGGTATCCCTATCGTGGAGGCGTTTAGAGCCGGAGTTCCCGTAATTACTTCTGATGTAACTTCTATGCCCGAAGTAGCAGCAGATGCAGCCCTGCTTGTTGATCCATTCAACATTGAGTCAATCAGCAAGGCGATGATTCTTATTACATCGGATGCGTCACTCAGGGAAAGGCTGATCAGCCTTGGACACCAGAGAGCAATGTCATTCAGCTGGGACCGTACGGCAGAACAACTCTGGCTGAGTATTCAAAAAGCAATAATACACTAACATACAAATTATGAATATTTTAGTCATAGGTTCCGGTGGTCGTGAGCATGCACTTGTCTGGAAATTGCGCCAAAGCAAACTACTGAAGAAAGTGTTTATTGCTCCCGGTAATGCAGGTACTGCAATGGCAGGCACTAATCTTCCTATTGACGCAGATGATTTTGACCAGATTGGGGATGCATGCATTGAGCATCACATCAGCATTGTTGTTGTTGGCCCCGAACAGCCATTGGTGGATGGAATTGCGGATTATTTTCAAAACAATCCCAGTCTCAGTCATATTGGAGTTGTCGGGCCCGGCTCGGCCGGTGCCATGCTCGAAGGCAGCAAGGCATTTGCCAAGGAATTTATGAACCGTCATGGAATCCCCACAGCCGGTTCATTTACTGTGGATGCAGGCAAGCTCGAAGAAGGCAAATCATTTCTGAAAAGCCTGCCGCAGGGGCCTTATGTTCTTAAGGCAGATGGTCTTGCCGCCGGAAAAGGAGTGCTTATTGTGCCTGAACTTAGCCAGGCGATAAATGAGCTTGAGTTGATGATCAGCGGAAAATTTGGCAAGGCATCAAGACAGGTGGTTATCGAAGAATTCCTGTCAGGCATCGAGGTGTCTGTCTTTGTTGTCACTGATGGTAAAAACTACAGAATTTTGCCTGCTGCCAAGGATTACAAACGCATTGGTGAATCGGATACAGGCCTGAATACAGGTGGTATGGGAGCCGTGTCGCCCGTTGTTTTTGCTGATAGCAGGTTTCTCAAAAAAGTAGATGAGAAAATTATTAAACCTACAATTAAGGGACTTATTGAGGAGGGAATAGATTACAAAGGGTTTATTTTTTTAGGGTTGATGAATGTCAGGGAAGAACCATATCTGATTGAGTATAATGTTCGTTTGGGTGACCCGGAAGCTGAATGTGTTTTGCCACGTATTAAATCAGACCTGGCGCAGATGTTTGAAGCACTCGTCAATAGCAGGCTTTCAGAGTATCAGCTTGAAACAGATGATAGGTATGCGGTTACGGTAGTGGTGGCTTCCGGAGGTTATCCGGAAGACTTTCAAAAAGGTAAAATGGTGAGTGGACTCAACAGCCTCAGCGATTGTGTTGCATTCCACGGCGGAACTGCAACCGACATAACTAGCGGCGGGATTAAAACGGCCGGAGGCAGGGTGTTTGCTCTTACAGCGCTAGGCTACAGCCTCGAGGAAGCAAGAAACCTAGCCTACCTTAACGTGTCAAGAATTCATTTTGAGAAAGCCTATTCAAGGAAAGACATCGGAATCGATCTGATCCACTATCAGGCCAGGTATTCATGATATTCACTTTTTAAGCATTAGATTCGTAAAAACATGTTAATCAGGTATTTCAGGTCAGGCTTTTTTGCGCAGCACTTTGTATCAATGCTAGTTGCTGTGGTTTTGTGGCTTCCCGTTTTTCTGCTAAAGACTGAGTCTGCCTCATATTCCGGGTTTCATCCCTTATTCGATCTGGTAAATTTTCCCATAGCTGTCCAACCTATGACAAGGATGCTCCTTGCAATGGTACTATTACTTGTTTTTGCTTTTTCCTTCAGCCGTATTGCATCCGAATGTGGTTTTCAACTCAGGACAGCAACACATGGCATCCTGCTTTTTATTCTTGTGATGACTCCGGCCGCTAGTGAAGGATTCAGCCCCTGGCTGGCATCACTTCCGTTTGTATTGGCAGTAATGTATCATCTGCTTAATTTCTACAACAGCAAGAACATTGTAGCAACGGTATTTCATGCCTCATTTTATGCAGGAGTAGCGGGCTTGTTCCATTTTCCTAACCTGATTCTATTTCCTGCTGTTTTTGTATCCCTGATCGTTTCCAGGGTGGATGTGTTTAAGGCCTGGCTCGTGCCATTTGTCGGATTTCTGGCTCCTTTTTTCTTTCTGACTGCCTATTATTTTCTGAATGATCGTCTGTTTACTGCATGGTCCGATTTTTTATCTCATCTGCATGCAACCGAATTATTGATGCCATCTGCCGGATTTCTGGAATGGCTGGCTGTTGCTGTTCTGGCTGTATTAACGATTACAGCGTTCAGCTGGACAACAGGACCTTCGGGCGATTATAGTATTGTTATGAGAAAACGAAACAGCATCTTGATCATTTTGGTGTTTACATTTATCATCATACAATTTATGGGAAGGAATATGCCGCTTAATAGCGGTCTGGCATGGATAGTTCCGTCGGTATTTATTGTTAATTATTTTTCACACACCCGAAGGATTAAAATGGCCAATTTCATGCTCATTGCTTTGTTTTTGCTGGTTTTGATTCAGCGTTTTATTCCCTTCTTCCTGTGGTTACGCTGAAAGCATTTTTTTCAACCGGACAAACTGAAGCCGGTTGCGACGAAGCAGGAAGGGGATGTCTGGCCGGACCAGTGGTTGCAGCAGCCGTTATTTTGCCTGATGGATTTAACCATCCTAAATTAAATGATTCAAAAAAACTGAGTCAGCTCACCAGAGAGAAACTGGCCGAAATTATTGTCAGGGAGGCTGTTTGTTGGGGAATTGGTGAAGCAGAACCACAGGAGATAGATCAGATAAACATTCTGAATGCCTCATTTCTGGCAATGCACCGTGCCCTGGATGCACTCAGCAGGGTTCCGGATTTGCTTTTGATAGACGGAAACCGTTTTAACCCCTACAAGAGTATCCCCTTTAAATGCATTGTTTCAGGCGATGCTACCTACAGATCAATTGCAGCAGCATCCATACTGGCCAAAACACATCGTGATTCCATAATGAAGATGTGGCACCAGCAATATCCTGTTTATCAATGGGATAAAAACAAAGGCTACCCGACAGCCAAACATCAGCTAGCCATTTTGCAGCACGGTTATAGCCCCCTGCACCGCAAAACGTTCAGGTGTAGTATTCAGACAAGAATTGAATTTTAACCGAAACGTTATCTTATTGCGGGGTAACTGCTTCTATAAGGTTTTTGACTAATTTTGTTTTGACTTCCCATAAATACTTCCATGACAAACAAAGGACTTACACGTCTTGCTGTATTTTTAACTCTGTTGCTGATATTTGTCATGTGGTTCATTGTTGGTCAGTTTGGCAAAAATTTCCGTACAGCCTACGAAGCTGTTCCTGAATCAGCAGCATTGGTTCTGGAAACAGATAACATCGGACTTTCATGGAAAAAATTGACAAGCGAACCAGGCATCTGGTCGAGTTTGGGAAAGCATGATTATTTTCGTCGCGCCGGCATGCAGATTTCGTTACTTGATAGCATATTTAGCACAAAGCCAGAACTGAGGTCCAAACTTGCTGAATCAAGGGCATTACTCATTTTATTGGAATCTGAAGGTGAATATGGATTGCTGTTTGTTGCTGAAACCGGGAGGAGCCTTCACGCGCTCGACCTGGTAGAGATCTCAGAAAGGCATTTTGGCAATTCAATAACGTTGGTCAAAAGAAAGTACAGGGATTACAATACCTATCTGGCATTAGATGCAACTACCGGACTGCAGTACGATTTTTGTATCACCGATGGCCTGCTGATTGGTAGTTTCAGCAAAAAGCTGCTCGAAAAAGGACTTGATCAGCTACAATCAGGAAAGTCGCTGCTCGAGAACCAGTTATTTGCCAGACTCAGAGGCACATGCAGTTCGTCGGTTGACAGCTACTTGTTGGCAAACCTGCATAATCTGGGAAAGTTGTTCAACAGCCTAACCCTGACAAGAGCAGATTCCATCCTTATAAACACTTTCAATTCAATAGGCGGATGGATGGCACTTGATCTGTACCTCAATGAACATTCGGTCATCCTGAACGGATATGCTGGAGTTGAGGACGGGGCCGGGAGTTTCCTGTCAAAGATAGCAGGCAAGGAAGGGCATGTGCCCGGTATTTATTCAGTGCTTCCCTCAAATACGGTCGGGTTAATGCATACTTCTGCCGCATTGTTTTCGTCGCATTATGAAGCCGTGGATGCATCCGGAAGCAAGGACAGCATGGCATGGGCCAGAGAACCTTTTCTCAGCCTGCTCGACACCGAAATTTCGCTGTTAAGGATGAATCTGGATGATCGTTCAGTTCCTGTGTATGTATTTCGATGTCAGGATCAGCTTCAGGTTAAAGAATGGCTGAGCCTTCATGGATTTATTCAGGGCAACCCGGAGCAAATAGCTGATGGTCTGGTGCATCAGATGAACAATATAGGTTTCTTTAAGTCTTTCTTTTCCAGCAATCTTTTCACAAACACTTCTGGTTGGGGCGTTACTTCGGGGACATATTACTTTTTTAGTGACAGCAAAGAAGCACTTGATTTTATTGTCAGGCTGCAGGGTCAGGACCGGACATTGGCCAGCAGTGATAATTTCAGGCAGTTCGCAAACCACCTCACGGATCAATCCAATCTTATTTTATACATGAATGTTCGGGAGTCATCTGAAATTGTCAGAAGATTTCTGACTGCTTCTGTTGCCGGGAATCTTGGTATTGGGAAGGGTTTGCTAAATGATTTCGGCGGTTTGTCACTACAGTTATCCGGGTTAAAAGACCTGATTTATGTGAGCATTCATCTGCAGCACAACCCTGACTACAAAGAAGAAAGCCTGATTGAATGGAAGGCCGATCTTGAATCAACTGCAGTTGGAAAACCCCGGATTCTCACAAATCCTAAGACAGATGAATATGTTGTAGTCATTCAGGATGTTAATAATAAAATCTATCTCTTTTCGAACAATGGCAAGCTGATCAGGAAGTTTCAGGCTGATGGCGCTGTGCTTGGCGATGTTGTGGCAGTTCAAGCCGGCAATCAGGAAGATTTCGCGATCATGTTCAATACAACAGGTCAGATTTTTATGCTTGACCTGAACGGCAGACCATTCCCGGGCTTTCCAATTCAATTAAATCCTCAGGCAACAGCAGGTGTAACAGTCGTTTTCGACAAAGATTGGGCCGACTACCAGATCGTGGTTCCATGCACCGATCAGGCCGTTCATAGTTTTTCGTTCAGGGGACGTCCATCGCCTGACTGGCAATTTCCGCGGACTAACGATATTATGGTGGTTCCGGTTGAGCATCTGGTGGTTGGAGGTCGTGATTATTTGATGCTTACGGACATAAATTCTGATATCAGGGTCGCAGATAGGTCAGGTAACATACGTATGAGCCTGAAAGGCAGTGTTGAGCGGTCGGTGAACAGCAGCTTTTATCTGAACAAGACCAATTCAAAGGGCATCATTATTTCAACCGACAAAAGCGGAAAACTGTTTTACATCAATAGCAACGGATTGATATCCACTACTGATTTTGGTGATTTTAGCCCCGATCATTACTTTCTTTATGAAGATTTCAGCCTGAATAATGCTGCTGATTTTATGTTCATTGATGGAAACAGGCTTATCGTTTTTGACCGCTTCAAATCAAAGGTTTACGAGCAGCAGTTTGCCTTTGCGGTAAATACAAAGCCTTATTTTCTCAATATTGGTTCTAAAAGATACCTGGTTATTTATCCTGATCAGAGCGAGAATATTTACCTTATTTCAAACAACGACCGCATACTGCTTGATGCAGCCCTCGCACAAGGTAACCCATTTGACATCGGCACCTTTGGCAGAACCAGCCGGATTATCATGCTGACTTATTCTGGAAAAGAAGTGTATTGTTACCGGATGAATTGACGGTCAGACCCCTGCTGCCGACCATCGGCCTTTTTTCAAGTACAGCCACGATAGCAGGGCGAGCAATATACCATAAACAATTTCAGAAACCCATACCTGTGTTACGTTGGCCTGAAAACGATTCACTGCAACATATACAAACAACAGATAAACAGTTAAAACGATCAGTTCAATCAGAAACGAGATGTGCGTTTTGCCGGTGCCCAGCACCCCATTGAACAGGATAAAGCCCACAGCTATGGTAAGCGCGCCAAAATTCACCACAAACAGCACCGGTACTGAACCCTGGAGCAGGGCTGGGTCATTGGTATACACAGAAATGATTGCCTCGGGCACAATCAGGCTCAGAAGGACAAATGCTGACACACCACCCACACACATTAGTATGATGCGTTTGAGGAGCCTGAAAATTTCATCTGGTTTGCCCAGTCCAATAAGGTAGCTTGCCAGTGAATTCGCCGCTGCTGCAAAGCCCCAGACTGGTATCATCAGAACGATATAAATACTTCTTATGATGTTTGAAATGGCCAGAGCCTGTTCGCCAAGTTTTTCCACGAACAGAAAAAATGCGAACCAAACCCCAAGCGAAAGAAAGTTTTGCAGCATGATAGGTGCCGAAAGTTTCAGCAAGCGGCCATAGAGTATCATGTCGGGTTTTTGCAGCCTGAACAGCTTATATTGTTTTTTGAAATTTTTGTGGCTTGTATAAATCAGCAGGTACACAACAGCTGAAAATTCAGCAATCACTGAGGCTAAAGCAGCGCCCTGTATGCCCATCTGAGGAAAACCCCAGTGGCCGAAAATCAGGGCGTAGTCAAGAATTATATTAACAGCAGCCATTACAAGTGTGCTCCAGGTAATAACCTTGGTATAGGCAATCCCAATAAAAAACGACCTGAAAAGCACCTGTCCGAAGGCGAAGAAAATACCATACATCCGGTAATCAACATATTTCATGGTAGCGGAGTAGATGGCATCCGACTCAACTACAGGCCTCAGTATTGCGGAAGAGAAGAAAAACATAAGCAGGAAACAAGCCATTGCCAGAGGCACCATAAAATACAGGGCGTGGTTGAAGGTTGAACCGATATCACCATGCTTTTTTTCGCCAAGGCGGCGGGCAATAACAATCTGTGTGCCCGTTCCGAAACCCATGCCAAGCATGATCAGTACAAAATAAAACATCCCACCCAGAGCTGAGGCCCCCAGTTCAATTTCACCAACCCTTCCCAAAAAAGCGGTGTCGGTTACATTGATCAGGTTCTGTGCCACACTCCCCAGTATGATCGGGTAGGCTACTTCCCAGATTCGCTTATAGGTTACGGACGATTCCAAAGGTTAAGGGATAAAGGCTGCAAAGGTAACCAGAATGAGGATAAGTTTGTCCCATGTTCTTTGGCTTGTTGGAAAGGTCATAAAAGGTTAGTATTAAATTATAACCAACATTTTTTATAAAAAGACATCAAAAATCAGATTGCCTCTTCAAATTTGCTCTGGGAGAGTAAGTTTTTTTATCTTCGCAACGTCATCAACCCAAAACTGATTAACAATGAAAAAGGTATTAAGTTTCACATTCCTGGTGTGGTTTGTCGCAATGTCTGCCGGTATGGTACGGGCGCAGTCTCTTTACTTGGTTGAACTGATCAGCAAGGCTGATAAGCCCGCACTGAGCCAGGAAATGGTCAACCAGATACAGAAGGAACATATGGCGCACATAAGGCAGCTAAACAACCAGGGTGTTTTGTTGGCGGCAGGGCCGTTTGAAGGCGGCGGAGGTTTGTTTGTTTTACAAAGCTACTCAGCTGATGAGGCCGGGCGCGCTGTTGCATCCGATCCTGCAGTCAAGGCTTCGCGATTCGACTATAAAATAACTCCTTATACACCTGCAAAAGGATATATCTGTCAGGTGCACGAAAATGCGGAAATGATATCAATGGTGTTTGTTCGGATAACACCGGCAGCAGGAAGAAAAGATGATTTCCAGATCCAGAAATCACACCGTGAATTCATGGCCAGAAACACCGAATCCATCCAATTGGTATACGAGGGTTGGGATACAAGTCAGGCAGATGGATTTCTGGTAATTAAAGGAAAAGACGTTGCCGAAATAGAATCAGTGTTCAGCAAGCATCCCATGAACATTTCAGGATCATTGAATATTACGGTGAAAGGCTTGTGGATTGCTGACGGAGCTTTTTGCGACTAAGGGCTTACCAACCTGAAGCCAATACATCTGCCAAGTGTATGGTGCGGATGTTCATCTTCTGCTTTCGTGCAAACGAATCCTGATGCATCAGACACGAAAGGTCGGTTGACACAATAAACTCGGCACCGCTGTCTAGGGCGTTCAACAGTTTTTGCTCTGCCATTGCCGAAGAAATCGGTTCATGTTTTACCGAGAACGTGCCGCCAAAACCACAGCAAACGTGGGTGTCTTTCATTTCAACCAATTCAAGACCTTTAACTTTCGAAAGCAATATTCTGGCCTCCTGTTTCAACCCATATTCACGAAGGCCGGCACAACTGTCATGAAAAGTTACCTTGTGGGGAAACTCTGCTCCGAAATCAGTAAATTTAAGTTTGTTAACAAGGAAATCGGATAGCTCAAATGTGTTTCGCACTAATCTTTTGTATTCAAGGTGGTTTCCGGTGTTGTGAAACAATTCGTGGTAATAGTTCCTGATATATCCGGTGCAGGAAGCTGATGGACTTACTACCGGACGATCATTTGGAAAATCCTTGATAAATTTATTGCCTAATTCCTTTGCTTCATCCCAGAATCCGCTGTTGAAGGCAAACTGGCCGCAACAGGTTTGCTCGGGGTTGTAGTGAACGTCAACACCTGCACGGTTTAGGATTTTCACCATATTCATGGCCGTCTCAGGATATACCTGATCAACAAAACAGGGTATGAACAGATCAACCGTCATCATTAGTGCTTGATTGTGCAAAATTATAAAATATGATGATTGAAAGCATTATTTGCCAAAAACAGCCAGCATTAGGTGAACTTTCATGAAACTGCAATGGCCCCGGAAGCTTTCAATTGACTCCAGAAACCGGGATACGATTTTACAACTGCTTCTGAACCATCTATTTCTATCGGTCCGGAAACCAGGGTTAATGGCGCCAATGCCATTGCGATACGGTGGTCATCCCAACTGCAAAGGCGATGAAACTCATTAACATCTTGAGGAATGTGTGTTCCGGAAATGTAAACTTTCTTGTTAATTTCCTGCAGAGTATACCCAAGTTTGGCCAATTCGGATCTCATGGCAAGTATCCTGTCCGACTCCTTGATACGCAGGTTGGAAATACCGCTAAACGTTGAAGGGATTTGAAGGGCAGCACAGGTAGCAGCAAGTGCCGGAAACAGATCAGGATAATGATGTACATCAACTTCGAACGAATCAGAGTGCCTGCCTGTTGCCCTGATTAGTACACCCTGTTGATGATTAAAAGTTTCGACACCAAGATGCGTAAACACGTCTGCAATGATGCGGTCACCCTGCGGACTATTCATGTCGAGGCCGTGCAACAATAGTTCGCCAACCCGGCTAATCGCCAGCAATTCGTACCAGAATGCTGCCGCACTCCAGTCACTGCCAACTTTGGCCTGGCAACCGACATAGGGTTTTGGCGCAATGAAAATCCGGTTGTCCGTGAATGTTGCACTTGCACCACAACTATTCATAAGGCTGGCCGTGAGTTGGATATATGAAGCTGATGAAGGAGGGGTCGTAAAACTTATTTCAAGGCCTTTTTTGAACATCGGTGCTGCAAGCATAAGCGAACTTGCAAACTGACTGCTTTGCGACGAATCAAGCCTTACTGCGCCTCCCTCAAGTCGATCTCCCTGAACCAGCAGAGGCGGATACCCAATGTTTCCCAAATATGAAATGTTGGCGCCAAGATCTATTAAGGCATCCACAAGTGCACCAATCGGCCTTGCCAGCATTCTTGCAGAACCTGTCAGCATCCATTTTCCTTGTTTTTGACTGATAAAGGTGAGCAAAAACCTGAGAACTGTTCCTGCATTGTTGCAGTTGAGTACTACGGTTCCGGAGGAGGCTCCATCTGAGGTTGAAATCTCATCAAGCAGGTGATCAAGCAGAAGACTGTCGGCAGAATCTGAGGGATGAAGCAATTCAATCCTTTCGCCTGCATATGCCTGAATCATTCTCAAGCGATTATGTTCGCTTTTCCCTGCCGGAAGGTTTACGCTTCCTGCCGGAGGATGGGACAAAGGAACTAGTGTGGTTTTCATTCGGTAACCGAGCGATAATAATTAAAACTGTCCATAATCAAATGGGTTTCAACCGGAATGTTGTACACGACTTTTCCGGGCGATTGCACCAGGGTTAAGAGAATTCTTTGGTTCAGGTTTTTTTTGTCCTGAGCAACATAACCCAGCAGTTCATCATAATGTTCCTGGTTGATGACTAAAGCAGGGAAATATTGTTTCCAGGTCATGAGGTAGTTCTTCAATACTTTAGGGTTGAGTCCGAGCAATTGGGCCGACAGGTATAATTCACAAAGCATTCCGGCAGCAACTGCTTCGCCGTGAAGAAGTTCAATATCATGCTCCAAAGCGAACGACTCAAAGGCATGGCCTATTGTATGGCCAAAATTCAGGAGTTTGCGCGGGCCTTTTTCAAGCGGGTCGGTATCTGTTATTTCAGTTTTTATTTGAACACACTGGCGAATTATTTCTTCTGTCTTTGCCGGATCATGGGGGAGTGCCTGAAGCAGGTCAGGATTTTTGATAAAACCATATTTAAATACCTCTGCATAACCTTGAATCAAGTGATTCTCGGGCAGACTTTTCAGGAATTCGGGCATGATACACACAGCAACCGGCTGATAGAAGGTGCCGATGATGTTTTTAAGATATTGGAAGTCAACACCTGTTTTGCCACCAATTGCAGCATCAGTCATCCCCATCATGGTTGTTGGTACATGAATTGTCCTGATGCCCCTTTTAAATGTGGAGGCAACAAAACCTCCCATATCGGTTACCACCCCTCCGCCAAGGTTCAGGAGAAAAGTTTCTCTGTCGGCTTTCATTCGTGTGAGTTCCGACCAGATATTGGTCGCAGTGTGCAGGGTTTTGCTTGCTTCCCCCGGGGGAAAACTGATGCAATCAGCATCGGTAGCAATATTTCCTGTGAGCTCATGGAAGCGTGGCAGACATTTTTCACGGGTGTTTTCATCCGTCAGGATTACCAATCGCTGTTTGGCAGAAACGGTTTGCGACAACAGTTCTGTGAGTTTGGTATGGGCTTCGTTTCCCGTAAACCATGATTTTGTCATCCTTGAAGGTATAGGTTATTAATCGGACAAATGTAATGAAACTAAGATGCCGGTTACCGCATCAGGAATCCCTGAATCTTCATTGGTCATAGTTTATGCTGCCAACAAGCTGTTCAGGGATCAGAAGTATGCAGCCAACATCAGTTCCAGGTGCTGAAAGGGCAGATCGTGTATTTTGCTTATTTGCTCGTTGGTAAGGGTTCCGTTGTACACATAAACGCCTTTGCTTATCGGTCGGTTGATCTTCAGCAGGTTGTCCAATCCGCCGCATTCACCAGCTTCAAGTAATACCGGGGCAAAAAAGTTAGAAAGGGAAGTGGAGGCTGTCTGTGGAACTTTTGAAGCGATGTTGGGCACACAGTAATGTGTAACTCCTGATTTTCTGTACACCGGGTATTGGTGCGTTGTGGGTTTTGAAGTTTCGAAGCATCCTCCCTGGTCAATGCTCACATCAATGATTACAGAGCCTTCTTTCATGTTGCTGACCATTTCACTGGTGATCAGACAGGAAGCCAGGCCTGAAGGACTATGTTTTGCAGCAATGACAACATCGGCGGTTTGTAAAGCCGAACCGATAAGTTCGGGCTTCAGGGTCGAAGTGTAGAGTCTGCTGTGCACCAAAGTCTGCAAATTCCGTAGCTTGTACACAGAATTGTCGAAGATTTTTACTGAGGCACCCATGCCAAGGGCAGTTCTTGCGGCATATTCAGCCACGGTTCCGGCGCCAATGATAACCACTGATGTGGGGGCCAGACCAGGAAAACCACCAAGCATGAGGCCTTTGCCGTATTCTGGATGACACAGGTATTCTGCGGCTATCATTACGGATGCGTTCCCGATGATTTCACTCATCGAACGCTTGATAGGCAGGCCACCTGATTTGTCCTGAATCCACTCAAAAGCAAGAGCCGTTAAACGGTGGCTCATGAGTTTCTGAAAATACTCCTTGCTGCGCATAGGCATATTCAGAATCGAAATCAGGCTCCTTCTTTTGTCACATAGCTGAATCTCTTCCTCTGAGGGAGGGGCAATTTTTAATATGATATCGCATTGGTAAACAGCCGCAGTGTCGTCAGTAAGTTCAGCTCCGGCTTCTGAATACTGGTGGTCAGAAAAATGTGCATTTAGACCGGCATTTTTCTCAACAACAACGCGGTGTCCGTGTGAAGTAAGAAGTTTCACTGCATCGGGTATAAGGGCAATACGGTTTTCGTTGGCTGAGGTTTCACGCGGAATCCCTATGCTTTGGCTGTTCTTTTTCCAAAGGGTATCTACTCTTTCTTCTTTTGGCAGGTATTCGCCCGAACTGCCTATCCTGATGTGATACGGATTGTTGTCGCCCATATGTTTTGACTTTGTTGAAAATTGGTCAGACAGTGACGTTCAGGATCCTTTTCTGATCGCTTTCGTCAACTTCAATGAATACTTTTACGCAATCGTGAGGTAAAAGTTGCCCGATCTTTTCGGGCCATTCAACAAAACAGTAATTACCGCTGTAAAAGTAATTCTCATAACCGATATCATATGCTTCTTCTATTTTGTTGATCCGGTAAAAATCGAAGTGGTATAAGGGCCCGTATAAGTTTGTGCCATATTCATTTATCAAGCTGAATGTTGGGCTGTTTACTTCATCAGTGGTACCGAGAAGTTTACAAACAGCCTTGATAAAAGTGGTTTTTCCTGCTCCCATAATGCCGTGAAATGCAAATACTCTTTTGTCGCCATAATGGCCGATCAGCAATGAAGCTGCCGTGGTCAGTTCCGAGGTGTTATTAACTTCAATAATCATCCTTTTGGTTTCAGGTAAATCAAAGGAATAAGCATCTCCTCCAGCGAAATTCCTCCGTGCTGGAACGTGTTCCTGTAATAATTCACGTAATAATTATAGTTGTTGGGGTAAGCAAAAAAATCGCCGGCACGGGCAAAGACAAAGGATGTGCTTACATTTATCCTTGGCAGAAAAACACTCTCAGGGTCGCGCACTTCAAACACTTCGCGTGGGTTGTAGTTAAGGTTGCGTCCGTATTTATACCTCAGGTTGGTATTCACTTCTCTGTCGCCAAGTATTTTAACCGGGTTTTTTACGCGGATCGAGCCGTGATCTGTTGTTATAATCAGTTCGCATTTCTTTTGGGCGACAAAGCGCACAATCTCAAACAGTGAAGAGTGTTCGAACCACGACAACACCAATGACCGATAGGCAGATTCGTCCTTGGCCAGCTCGCGTATCATTTCCAACTCGGTACGGGCATGTGAAAGCATGTCCACAAAGTTGTACACGATCACATTCAGCTTGTTGCCCATAAGGTTAGGGAGGTTTTCGACTAATTTTTTTCCTGCATTAAGGTTCAGAACTTTGTTGTATGAATACTTTATGTCCTTTCCAAACCTCCTGAGTTGTTCACCCAGAAGCTCAGCCTCAAACTGGTTTTTGGTGCCCTCATCTTCTTCATCTGTCCAGTACTTCGGGTATTTTTTGCGGATTTCAGAAGGCATCAGTCCCGCAAAAAAGGAATTTCGTGCATACTGTGTTGTGGTGGGCAAAATGCTGTAATACATCTCATCGTTATCAACCCTGAAGAATTCTTCAATAAGGGGCTGGATGGCTTTCCATTGGTCGTAACGCAGGTTGTCAACCAACAGCACAAACAAAGGTTTGTCAGTTGAATCAATACGGGGCAGAATTTTATCGCGGAATACAGTATGCGATAAAACCGGCCTGTCGGAACTTCGCCCGTTTACCCAGTTAATGTAGTTTTTTTCGATAAACCTGCTGAACACTGCGTTAGCTTCGTCCTGCTGCATGTGCAGCACCTGCATGATTCCATCATCATTTGACTTATCCAGATCAATCTCCCACCTGACTAGTTTGCGATAAATATCAATCCATTCGGAATGAGTAAGTTGGTTGCCAATCTCAAGGCCAATATTCCTGAACTCCTGTTGGTAGCCGAGGGTTGTTTTTTCGCTGACGAGTTTTTTGTTTTCAAGATTACGCTTGAGCGACAAAAGGATCTGATTGGGTTTGACGGGTTTGATCAGATAGTCGGCAATATTGGAGCCGATAGCGTCCTCCATGATAGATTCTTCCTCACTTTTGGTAATCATCACTACAGGAAGTCCGGGATAATCCGATTTGATTTTCTCAAGGGTTTCAATACCGGAGATTCCGGGCATGTTTTCGTCGAGAAATACAATGTCGAAATTCTGCTCCCTGATCAGTTCGAGTGCGTCGCGACCGTTATTGGTCGTGGTTACATCATATCCCTTGTGCTCGAGAAAAATTATGTGGGGCTTCAGCATATCAATCTCATCGTCGGCCCATAAAATTCTGACCTTTTCCATAATTGGTTTATTAGTTTATAAATGGGTAAAGACGTTGACGATAATTCTGATACTTTTGTGTTTATTTTATTGGAGAAGCATTTGCAGCTTCAATGAAGCACAACAAAGTTAACAATTTCTATGCCGTATTTGCGTCAGAACAAGAAGAAAATATTCAACGATCCGGTGTACGGTTTTATTTCTATACCGGATGAATTGATTTTCGATTTGATAGAACATCCTTATTTTCAGCGACTCAGGCGTATCAAACAGTTGGGACTGACGCATCTTGTGTACCCCGGGGCGCTGCACACACGCTTCCACCACAGTCTGGGAGCCATGTTCCTGATGCAGCATGCCATAAATGTGCTCCGATCCAAAGGCCACACGATAACCAATGAAGAGGCGCAGGCAGCCTGTATTGCCATATTACTGCATGATACCGGTCATGGGCCCTATTCACACACACTCGAGCAATCCATTGTCAGGGGCTTGTCGCATGAACAACTTTCCCTGCGTTTTATTGAAGAGCTCAACAGTCAGTTCGGTGGTAAACTCAGCATGGCCAGAGATATTTTCAAAGGTGTGTATCCGAAGAAAGTGCTGCATCAGTTGGTTTCGAGCCAGTTGGATATGGATAGGATTGACTACCTGAAAAGGGACAGTTTTTTTACGGGGGTTTCCGAAGGCGCAATAAATGCCGAGCGCTTGATAACCATGCTTGAGGTAATTGATGATGAGCTGGCTGTGGAAGCCAAAGGTATTTATTCGGTCGAAAAGTTTATTATTGCCCGCAGACTTATGTACTGGCAAGTGTATCTGCATAAAACGGTGTTGTCGGCTGAGTTTATGCTGCTCAACGCCTTAAAGCGAGCCCGGCAGCTGAGCCGCGGAGGACATCAGTTGTTTGCCACACCTTCACTTGCTTATTTTCTTTCTGACTTTGAAGGTGAGAACGGCGGATTAGATCAGGAAACCATGAGAAATTTTGCTCAGCTTGACGATTTTGATATTTTTACGGCGCTTAAGGTATGGCAGCATCATCCGGATAAAGTGTTGTCTTACTTGAGCCAAAGCATAGTCAACAGGAATCTGTTTGGGGTGATCCTTCAAAATGATGCGTTTCCCGAATCCAAAACCGGACTGATTCTTCAAAAAATAATGAAAAAGTTTGGTTTAGGTGCCGAAGAAGCTGGTTATTTGCTGATCCATAACACAACATCCAACCATGCCTACCATCCCGGCCAGGCGCGAATCAACATCGTTTACAAGGATGGAAGGCTTGTGGATATTCAGCAGGCATCCGATCAGCTGAATATTTCGGTGCTGTCAGTTCCTGTTACCAAGCACTTCCTTTGCTGCCCGAAACAGTTCCTTGCTGAATCGTAAGATAGCTATGCTGGGCTGTTCAGGGGAAAAATTTATTCATCAATGTATAGTCAATATTGCCTTCCTGAAGGTGGCAGTTGATACACGAACTCCCTTTTTTTGATGCACTTATGGAAACGGTGCCGTCAGCATTGATATACCCCCAAACCCATCCCCGGTTGTCGGCTGAACCATTCCCGCTGTCTTTATAAAGTATGGCATAACGTGACAGGCTGTTTTCCTTGTCGTGCAGTTCTTTCACAATCAGTGATCCTTCAGGAAAAGAAGCATCAGGTATTACTGCTCCGTTTTCATCCAGCATGGTAGCAGCCTCAGCGTTGAAGCGGGTGCGCAACAATGCCTGAGGATGTCCCGAACCACTGCTTTTGGGCAGAAAAGCATTACTGTATTTAAACCAGGTGAAACCTTGAGTTTCGCCGGCCATTTCGAACAATTGTCTGTCAATGCCGGTAGCAACAGGGTCTTTTTTGCAGGAAGAAAAATGCAACACAAACAGAATGGGTAGCAGTGACAGAAAAAGCTTTTTCATAGTTGAATAGATTTTGATTTAGAAAGAGAACTTATTTTGCTCCATGAAAAAAGGACACCTTAATGGTCAAAAGAAAAAAAAAATGTTGACTTATTCAGGTAAATCTGACAAGGAAAGACTGAACGGGCAGTTTTATAGAATTTGCTCTGACATTTATTAATCGCTTCGTAAGCAAGAAAATATACAATGACTTACGTAACCGTATTGATTTTGTCGAGGAGGGAGTATTTTTCCTGTCTGAGCCTCCATCTTTCGCGGGCATATTGCTGCATGTCGGCAATCGTGTCTTTTTCATCAACAATTTCGAAGCCCAGCAGTGTTTCGATAACATCCTCCATGGTGACAATTCCGTCGAGGCCGCCATATTCATCCACCACCATAGCCATGTGTTCCTTTTTTTCCAGCAGATATTCCCACACACCCAACAACGGTTTTGTGGATGGGATAAACAACACATCACGCCTGATATCTTTCAGCCGGAGGTTGTCTTTATCTTCGGCCAGCTTTTCGAATACTGTCTGACGAAGGACATAACCTGTGATGTTTTCTTCTTTTCCTTCATAAACAGGGATGCGTGAGAAACGAAGGTATTCCTTGTTTTTAAGAAAATCATCCAGTTTCATGTTTTCATCAGCCATAGCTAAAACAACACGAGGGGTCATCACTTCAGACACCTTCACGGTGCGCAGCCTAATCAGGTTCTGGATAATGAGGTTTTCTTTTTCGGCAAAAAGCCCTTCTTCGGTCCCGATATTGGCCATAATGGAGATTTCTTCGCGGCTCACTGAAGGATCGTTGCCTTTGCCCGATATCATACGGGTGATCAGGGACGAAACGAAAACTAACGGCCATGTGAACCAAATCATCCACTGAATGATCTGCCCCGAAACTATTGCCAGGTTTTTCCAATAGCGGGCACCGATGGTTTTGGGTATAATTTCAGTGAATACAAGGATGAGAATCGTCAGAATGGCAGAAATCAAACCAAAATAGGCATCACCAAACAGTTTCACTGCCTCGGCCCCCACACCTGCAGCACCAACAGTGTGTGCAACTGTGTTGAGCGATAAAATAGCAGACAGGGGCCTGCCAATTTTTTTCTTTTGGCTGATCATGATTGCTGCACCGGCTTTTCCTTTCTCCAGTTTCATCTTCAAAAAGGTAACAGGCGTGGAAAGCAGCACCGATTCCATGATGGAACACAGGAATGAAATAATCAATGCAGTAAACAGGTAAACCAGTAAAAGGGTCATTTTGTGATGGGTTTGACAATTTGCGACACAAAACTACAATTAAAGTCAAACAATAATCTTTTCCTTTTTTTTTGGTTTTCAAACTGTGTCTTTGTGGCAATTTGTGCAATAGCTAAAACACAAAGCTGCTTAAGTTGATAAGACTATCCTGCAGCCTTTCCGGCCAATAACCACAATGTTTGAAAAAAATGTATCTTGCACGCCAAAACAACCGCATGCACTTTACTGCCGAACAAATAGCGACATTAATACAAGGTAGGGTAGAAGGCGATCCGAATGCTTCAGTTTCGAATGTGGCAAAGATTGAGGAAGGGAAGCCAGGTGAGCTGAGTTTTCTGGCCAACCCTAAATACACCTCATACATTTATAGCACCAAAGCATCAATTGTGCTTGTGAATGAGGATTTTCAACCTGAAAAGCCTGTAAGTGCCACTCTGATCAGGGTAAAAGATGCCTACACTGCTTTTGCCACACTTCTTGATTTTTACAACCGCTTCAGATACGACAAAAAGGGCACCTCTGCTCTTGCATTTGTTTCAGAATCAGCTTCCTGTGGCGAGGATATTTATTTAGGCGAGTTTGCTTTTATAGGTGACAGGGCCAGCATTGGAAACCGGGTAAAAATTTATCCGCAAGTGTATGTCGGAGATGATTGTGTTATTGGAGACGACACAGTACTCTATCCGGGTGTGAAGTTGTATGCCGGAACCGTAGTCGGTGCACATTGTACCATCCATGCCGGATCGGTGCTGGGAAGCGATGGATTTGGCTTTGCCCCGCAGGCCGGCAATGAGTACCGAAAAGTACCCCAGACCGGCAATGTGGTTCTCGAAGACTATGTTGACATCGGTGCGAACACAACTATTGACAGGGCAACATTAGGTTCGACCATCATCCGAAGGGGTGTGAAACTCGACAACCTGATACAGATTGCACACAATGTGGAGATTGGCGAGAATACAGTAGTTGCTGCGCAGACAGGAATCAGCGGCTCAACAAAAATCGGTCGTGACTGTATGTTTGGCGGACAAGTCGGCCTTGCCGGCCATCTGAGCATTGCCGACGGAGTGAAGCTGGCCGCACAATCAGGTGTGGGCAGCAGCCTTCGCGAAAAAGATCAGGTGTATATGGGCTCTCCGGTTATGCCATTGAGCGAGTACAAAAGAGTTATCGTGTATATGAAACGCCTGGAACAGATGTCGGATCGCATCAAAGCGCTGGAGAAGAAGTTGGAACAGTCATCAGGTGCCTGAATCTGACGGATTGAAGGTATTTTTTTTACATTTGCCGAAATTTGAACCCGAATCAGCCCAAAGCCCTTAACCAAACTATGCCCGAAAAGCAATGTACCATCCTCCATGCTGTAAGTGTTGAAGGTACAGGCCTGCACACAGGTCAGCATGGAACACTCACCTTTAAACCTGCCCCTGAAAACCACGGTGTTCAGTTTCAAAGGGTTGATCATCCGCAAAAGCCACTTATTCCAGCTCTGGTAGACTACGTTGTTGATACAGCACGCGGTACCACACTCGGCCACGAGGGTGCACGAGTCTATACTATCGAACATGTGCTTTCGGCACTCACCGGAATGGGAATTGACAATGTGCTGGTTGAACTCGATATGGAGGAAATCCCGATCCGTGATGGAAGTGCACGCTATTTTGTGGAAGCTCTGAAACAGGCCGGAAAAAAGGAACAGAATGCCGACCGGCAATACATTGTAATTGAGCGTGAACTAAATTACAAAGACGTTGAAAAGGGCTTTGAGCTCAAAGTGGTGCCTTACGACGGCTATAGGGTTGATGTTCACATTGATTACAATACCGAAGTGCTGAATGTGCAGCACGCAACAATGGAATCACTGGATCAATTCGCCGAAGAAATAGCCCCCTGCCGTACATTTGTGTTCCTGCACGAACTTGAGTTTCTGCTGAAAAACAACCTTATTAAGGGAGGCGACCTGAGCAATGCCATCGTTTTTGTGAACCAGAAAGTTAGTCAGGAACAATTGGACTACCTTGCAGAACTGTTCAACAAACCCAAAGTGAAGGTAAAAGATGAGGGTATTCTGAACAACCTCGATTTACATTTTGACAACGAACCCGCACGCCACAAACTCCTTGATGTGGTGGGCGATTTAAGTTTGTTGGGCAAAAGAATTAAAGGTCACGTAACTGCATACAGACCAGGACATTTAGCCAATACCGAATTCGCCAAGTTAATCAAACAACAGATAAAACCTGCCAGCATGATCAAACTACCACCTTTTGACCAGTATAAGGAACCGGTGTATGATGTGATGCAGATCCAACGGATACTGCCTCACAGGCCACCCTTTTTGCTTATTGATAAGATTTTGGAAATAAGCAGTGACCATATCATCGGACTCAAGAATGTGACCATGAACGAGCCTTATTTTGTAGGTCATTTTCCGCAGGAGCCGGTCATGCCCGGTGTGTTGCAGATTGAAGCCATGGCGCAGACGGGAGGTATTTTTGTCCTGCACTCGGTCCCCGACCCCGAAAACTACATCACATATTTCCTGAAAATCGAAGATGCAAGGTTCCGCCATAAAGTTGTTCCCGGCGACACCATCATTTTCTCCCTTGAACTCACAGCCCCCATCAGGCGCGGTATCTGCAATATGCGCGGGGTGGCTTATGTAGGCGACAAGGTAGTCACCGAAGGTCGCCTCATGGCACAAATCACCAAGAAACAATAATTCCAGACCAAGACCTATGAATCAGCCCCTAGCATACGTCCATCCACAGGCAAAATTAGCCAGCAATGTGGTCATTGAACCTTTTGTGAACATCGAAAAGAATGTCATTATTGAAGAAGGCACCTGGATCGGCTCCAATGTTACCATTATGGAAGGAGCACGAATCGGAAAGAATTGCCGGATTTTTCCCGGTGCTGTTATTTCTGCCATTCCACAAGACCTTAAATATGCCGGTGAAGAAACCATTGTCAGAATTGGCGATAACACTACCATACGTGAGTTTGTAACGATCAACCGGGGTACCAAAGCCAACTGGGAGACCGTTGTGGGCAAAAACTGCCTGCTTATGGCCTATGTGCATGTGGCCCACGACTGTAGCATTGGCAACAATGTAATCCTCGCCAATGCCTGTAACCTTGCCGGACATATCAGGATTGACGACTGGGCCATCATTGGCGGACTGGCTGCCGTTCATCAGTTTGTGCAGATCGGTGCACACTCCATGATTTCGGGCGGAGGAATGGCTCGTAAAGACGTGCCCCCATTTACCAAGGCCGGTCGCGAACCCCTATCTTATGTTGGTGTTAATTCAATCGGACTCCGCCGCAGGGGCTTCAGTGAAGACCGTATCAATGCCATTATGGACATTTACAGAATTATCTACCTGAAAGGAAACAATGTGTCTCAGGCTGTGAGCTATATCGAAGCCAATGTGCCTGTTTCGCCCGACCGCGACGAAATTCTGAGCTTCATTGCCAACTCAACCCGTGGTATCATGAAGGGCTACGGAAAAATGAGGGAAAAAGAATAAAGGACTGCCCCTGCTTTGATCATTGTGCATAGAATAAGCAGCAGCATCGGTTTTTTCCAACAGAAGAGCTGAAACCACTGTTTCGGGACGGCTTTATTTGTCCGTATCAACCTAAATTCCTACCTTTGCGCCCTCATTTACGAATATTTCATCAGTTATGGCAACAACCGCAGATTTCAGAAATGGCCTGATCATCGAATTCAACAATGATTTGTACTCTATCGTCGAATTCCAGCATGTGAAGCCCGGAAAAGGAAACGCCTTTGTCAGGACCAGGCTCAGAAACCTCAAAACCGGAAAAATTCTGCCGAACACCTTCCCGGCAGGCGTGAAAATCAATATTCAGCGCGTTGAACGCCGGCCCATGCAATACCTTTATAATGACGGTGTTGATTATCATTTTATGAATTCTGCTACCTTCGAACAACTGCAGATTCCTAAAGAATCCATCAACGCACCTGAGTTTCTTAAAGAAGGTGATATTGCCGAGGTAATGTACCATACCGAAACCGACTCGGTGCTCTCCTGCGAGCTTCCACCTACCGTAGTGCTCGAAGTTACCTACACCGAGCCCGGCGAAAAAGGCAACACAGCCACCAATGCCATGAAGGATGCCACGCTCGAAACCGAAGCCGTGATCAAAGTCCCTTTGTTTATCAATATCGGCGATAAAATCAAGGTGGACACACGCGACAGGTCTTATTCCGAGCGCGTCAAGGAATAGTTACAGAATCTTTAATACTTTTTGCTATGAAATTTACACCAGCCCTTACCTTAAGTGAGCTGGCATCACTCATTGGTGCCGAATTTGACGGTGATCCTGGTTTTCTGGTTACCGGACTCAACGAAATCCACATGGTAGAACCGGGCGACCTCACCTTTGTGGATCACCCAAAATATTATGACAAGGCCCTGAATTCAAAGGCTACCACCGTGTTGATCAACAAGCGTGTGGAACGGCCCGAAGGAAAAGCGCTGGTGTTTCACGATAAGCCATTCGATGCCTTTATCAGTCTGATACTTCGTTTCAGGCCGTTTGAGCGGGCACTGGCAACCATCAGTCCATCGGCAACAATTGGGGAGGGAACTGTAATTCAGCCAGGTGCTTTTGTAGGTAATCATGTTACCATTGGCAAGAACTGCCTGATCCATTCCAATGTCAGCATTTACGACCACTGCGTCATCGGCGATGATGTGGTCATTCATTCAAACTCGGTGCTTGGCGCCGATGCTTATTATTTTCAGCGCAGAACCGAAGGCTACCGTAAGTTCGAATCATGCGGGCGTGTCATCATCGGAAACCGTGTGGAAATAGGGGCGTTGTGCAGTATTGATAAAGGCGTTACCGGCGACACCATCATTGACGATGGTACAAAAATGGATAATCATTGTCAGGTGGGACACGACAGCTATATCGGGCGCAACTGTCTTATCGGCTCACATGCAGCTATTGCAGGTGTCACCCGCATTGAAGATGACGTGATACTGTGGGGCAGGGTAGCCATTAATAAAGATCTGGTCATAGGAAAAGGAGCTGTTATTCTGGCAACTTCAGCTGTGGATAAATCAATTGAAGGCGGAAAAACCTATTTCGGAGCTCCGGTGGATGATGTTCGCAAAAAATGGCGTGAACTGGCTGCCTTAAGAAACCTGCCTTCATTTATGGAAGAAGTCAGGTCGCGACTGGGTGAGTAAGCCTCTTCGGATATCAGCTTAATTTCTTCAGAATTTCCAATGCTGTTGTCATGTGCTTCGACATGCTCCACTGCGAGTGAAAGCGGTGGCGGATAAAACCTTGTTTGTCAATGACAAACGTTACCCTTCCGGGAACTAGTCCAAAGAAATCGTTTTTGATCCCGAACAATTTCCTTACTTCCTGATCCGGGTCACTGAGAAGGGTGTAGTTGAGGTTGTTTTTTTCGGCAAAATTCCGGTGGCTTTCGGTTGAATCAGCACTGATACCAATCACCAAAGCATCAGAATCCGCAAATGCCTGATGTTCATCCCTGAAATGACAGGCTTCGGCAGTGCAGCCCGGGGTATCGTCTTTGGGGTAAAAATATATCACTATGTTTTTGTTGCCCAGAACTTCTTCCATGCGAAACAGCTTTTCGTTCTGGTCGAGGAGCGAAAAATCCGGAACCTTGTCGTTAACTTCCAGCGTCTTCATTGATTCTTAATTATTCATTTTTAATTATTTAAGTATTTCCCTGAGGGCATTGCTCACTTCAGGATGTGCAAAAGTAAACCCGGCTTGCATGAGTTTTTGCGGCAAAACTCTTGCGCCACCAAGCAGTAACTCGTTTGCCATATTTTTTCCGAGTGCAAGCCTCAGTGCGAAGGCAGGGGCAGGCATCCATGAGGGTTTGCCAAGCTGATGGCCGATGGAGCGCGCCAGGACTGATTGCCTGACAGGTTCGGGCGCTGTAAGGTTGTAAGGGCCGTTGGAATCAGGCTGGTGCAGCAGGAACAGTATTGCGCGGACAACATCCTCGATATGGATCCACGAAATCCATTGCTGTCCGTTACCTATAGGTCCTCCGGCATAAAACCTGAAAGGCTTTATCATCTGTGGTAAAGCTCCTCCTTCAGCGTCAAGGACAATTCCTGTGCGGAGGATCACAATTCGGTCGGTAATACGATTGAATTCGGTTGCAGCTCCTTCCCACATTTCGGTTATTTCGGCCAGAAAGCCTTCGCCATTGGGATGCTCTTCGGTGATTCCATCTTCGCTGTTTTGTCCATAGTAACCGGTTGCAGAAGCTTGTATGACAACTTTTGGTTTTTCTCCTGCCGAAGCAAGCAGACAAGCCAGATGATACACAGGATCGAGGCGGCTGCTGATAAGCTCCTGCCTGCGCGCGTCAGTCCAGGGTTTGTCGGCAATACCAGCCCCGGCCAGATTGATCACAGCGTCACAGTCCTTGAAATGTGCGGCCAGTGTATCTACCGGATCGGACCAGGCAACAAAGGTGATTTCATGGCTTTTTAAGGTGCTTCTGGCACGGGTAGAATTTCTTCCCACCACCACAAGTTCATGATCGGGCAATAATGCCGCAACCAATTTTTTGCCAATCAGGCCTGTCACCCCCGATAATATGATTTTCATAATATTGTATAAGTCTGATGGTACAACAAAGTTAGGGGGATATTGTTTGAGGGTTACGGGTTCAGGGTTTCGGGTTCAGGGTTCAGGGTTCAGAGTTTCGGGTTGCCCTTCGAGAGCCTCCCTTCGACAGGCTCAGGGCATCGCAGGGCACCGCGGGTTGCGGGTTCATCAACAAATCAACAAACTTGCACGACTGCATAGGCGGGTCTGTTTTATTAACTGTCTTTCGAATCTGCGGAATGCATGTGGTTTCGACCTCGTTATTCTGTCGGTGGTTTCGACTCCGCTCAACCACCGTCGACTCCGTTATGTTGTCGGTGGTTTCGACTCCGCTCAACCACCGTCAACTCCGCTATTCTGTCGGTGGTTTCGACTCCGCTCAACCACCGGAGAGGTGGGTCTTTGCAAGTGGAATTAGTTTACTGAATCAGTAAAAAGGTGGTTGAGCGGAGTCGAAACCACCTTTAATGAATCAGTAAAAAGGTGGTTGAGCGGAGTCGAAACCATCCTTTTAATTATCAGTAAAAAAATCGGTTACTTGGAGTCGAAACCACCTTTAATGAAACAGCAAAAAGTTTAGTTGAGCAGAACCGAAACCACCTTCATTATGAACCAGAATCTGATTTACACCCTAATCAAAGGTTGTTTTATTGCCTAATAAATTTCCCTGCAATTAAAAATAATGACGATTCGATCAAATCTTACAGCTTGAAGTCCGCTTTTGTTTTCGAAATTATTGTAATGTCTGAAGCCGGATAAATACCTTTGTTTGAATAGTGGCTTATGTTCAAACAATTCGATAATTCTTTTAACTTGTTTGAATCACCATCAATTAATGCCTCTTTTTTTGCCCTACTCCAGCCCTGAATTTGTTTCTCTCTATAGAAAGCCTGATCAATTCGCTGAAATTCTTCAACATATAATAATTCAATCGGAGGATGCTTCTTGGTAAAATTTGCTCCATTTCCATTCCAGTGGACATTCATTCTTCGATTCAGGTCATTGGTGCTCCCTGTATAGTATTTTCCATTTGAACAAAGAAGGATGTACATATAGCCTTTCATTACGTATATATGTTGTGATAAACGGAGATTGGATTAACGAAAATAAAGAAATTATTGATAGTATTGTTTTAGATGTTTCGCCAGTGGTTTCGACTCTGTTATTCTGTCGGTGGTTTCGACTCCGCTCAACCACCGTCAACTCCGTTATTCTGTCGGTGGTTTCGACTCCGCTCAACCACCGGAGAGGTGGGTCTTTGCAAGTGGAATTAGTTTACTGAATCAGTAAAAAGGTGGTTGAGCGGAGTCGAAACCACCTTTTATGAATCAGTAAAAAGGTGGTTGAGCGGAGTCGAAACCATCCTTTTAATTATCAGTAAAAAAAATCGGTTACTTGGAGTCGAGACCACCTGTGATACCCCTTACATCCTCACAACATCTCCCTCAGCTCCTCCAGATCAAATGGTTTGCCGGTGATATGGTTTTTTTCATCGAGCAGGTAAAGGGTAGGGGTGGCATAAATGGCGTAGTCCTTAACTGTCTGTCCTTCCCAGCCTTTGCCATCCATCAGGTGGATCCAGTTCAGTTTGTGTTCGGCAATCAGGGAATTGAGTGCGCTTGTTTCGCTGCCAATGACCACCGAAATTACCCTCAGCTGAAATTCGTCAGCCAGCTGTTTCAGGCCAGGAAGCATGCTGAGGCAGTGCGGGCAGCTCACCGACCAAAACAGCACTACGCTTTTTGCCGGTTGTTGTTTGCTGAGTACAAAAGGATTTCCGCTAAGGTCAACGGATATAATGTCCGGTGCAGGGGCTCCGTTCTTTACTTTTCTGAAAGGCGCAACACTGGCTTCAAGTTGCTGAAAAAGCGCGGGTTCCATACAGCTGCGGTCCAGTCGGGGCAGGGTGGCCAGGAAATCGGTCACCATGCCGAATCCCATGCCCGAAAATCCCCTGAGCAGGTAATCCAGCACAAACACATACATTTTGTCGCTTTCGGAGGCCAGTCCGAGCACCCTGTCAATCCCCTGCATAAATGCCAGCTGTGCCTCATTGAGGCTCATGCCCTGCCGCTGGTGCATAGACAGATAATCAATGACCTTACGGGTTAGTATGTCCGAATAAATCAGAGCCGTATCTTGAAAGTCAACACTTTTGAAAAAATCCCTGATCAGCAGGGCCCGCTGTTCGTCAAAGGGCAGACCCGGGTCTGTAACCGGACTCAGATCGGCCTTTATAAACCTCGAAGCCAAATCATTACTGTTTTTATTGATGATGGCAGCTGCTTTGTCATGAACTTCTGCTTGCAGCCGGGCGTATTCGGCCAGTGCCTGTTGATAAAACACAAGGTTATCGGGGTATTGCTGCAGCAGGGGTTTGATCAGTTCCTGAAGGAAACGGTTGTTGCTTTTCAACAGGTAATAATCATACCAGGCGGTATTGTCGTCGGAGCCTGTGAACCGGACAACATCTTCATCTCCAAAACCATCAGAATACAGTGACACTGATTGCCTGTCGAAAATAATCCTGATGGACTGTTTTTCGTCAGTTGACAATACGTACATTCCGGGTATGGCATCAGAATCCATTGAGAAGACAAAGTTGCCTTTGCGGTCAGTAACCGTCGAATCTACAGCTAGTTGCGCATCGCCTTTGATGAGCGACAACATGAGTTTTCGTGCGGTATAGCTACGAATGGTTCCGGAAATCTCAGTTTGTGCGTGGGCTGAAAGGGCAGGCAGCATGAACAGCACTGCAACGATCAGCAGTATTTTTATGAAGCGGATGTTGGATTGCATGGGAAAGCTTGTGTAAATCGTCCACAAAATAAACGAATTCTGCGCGAACAGAATATTTTATTCTGCTTCACTTTCAGTTAATGCCGTTTTTCCCTGCGCCACACTGAGATATTCATTCGGGCTTTTGCCCGTTTCTTTCCTGAATGCATTGATAAAAGCCGTTTTGGAGTTGAAGCCTGCTTCCTGGCCAAGGCCCCATAGCGAGAAGTTCTCCTTTCGCTCCTGCATCAGGCTGATAACTTTTTGCACCCGAAGGCTGTTGATAAACGTATTAAAATTGGTGCCATAGGTTTCGTTAATCACCCGCGACAGGTAGTTGGTGTTGGTTTCCAGCTGCATGGACAGGTCAGACAGGGTAAGTATTGGGTTGAGGTAGGGCTGTTGGGAAGCTATATGTTCGCGAAGCTTTTGTGCAAGCCCGCTCAGGTCTTTCCGATGCTGTTCCTTTGCAGGTTCGGATGACACTGCATCAGGAATATTTTGTCCTGAAAGTACCTGTTGCGACAGCACCGTATAAACAAGTTCGCCCTGAGCGTTACGCGACACAAGTGGTGCAACCACGATCCCGTAATAAGCCGTTGAAAACAGCAGAGCAACCATAAATACCACAAAAACAGCATGGTAATAGTGAAAGCCAACTACCGAAAGCAGCATGGCCACATCGGCCAGTACATAAAAGACTACAAACCCGGCCAGCACCCAGAGCATCCATCCGGGTCTGAAGGGGCTGATGTCGGAGTAATACTCCCTGAGGCGGCTGAGGTAGGTGGGAAATGTCTGGTAAACCGTGAGCGAATAGATAAACAGCTGAACCACTACCGTGCTGATGATGATGAAGTTGCCCCAGCGGATGAGCATGCTGGGGTTGCGGATGTCGGCCACGGGCAACTGTTGCCAGCTGAGTCCATAGTTGGTGTACCAGGCTCCGGCCAGAACGATCAGGAAGACTGAACCTACAAATGTCGCCGGAACATAATGCTTGAGCGACTGCGGAAATGGAGGCATGCTGAGCATAAACACCGATTTGATATAAATATAAAAGGAAGGGATAAAAAGCAGCAGCAAAATGGACCTGAAATAGATAAAAACAGTGTTAAAACGCAGCTGATCGGGGCTGAAACCTGCCAGAAAAAGAGCCCCGATAAACAAAAATATGGCCAGAAAACGTCTTGATATATCCCCAGTACGTGTAGAAATGAAGTACGACACCAAAGCCAGCAGCAGGAGCACACTTACTGAAGCGGTAATCAGGATTATTTCAAACATTACCATATCCATACCATTGATTGTTAGTGAAATACTTAGTTAGATCAAGTAGTGGCACTTCGGTTGATGCAGCGAAAATAGACAATTTCAATTCATGAATCCATACTACTACAAGAAATTATTTGGTACTGATTCATGAAATGAGACCATTTTCTGACGCGCTTTATTGCAGAGATATAGAAATGTTCTTAATATTGTTAAGAATTTGTTAATGAAATGCTGATGCCTCTTACGATATGATAGAATCGGAGCCGAGCCAAAAAAATAGCATGCCCCAAACTACAAAGGATAGCCGTTAATCATTTTACAAACCAACTTAATTTACTAAGGACATGGACAAACATGATTTTTCCGAAGGACTTAGATTAAACCAATTCATTAATTACAAAAATCAACACGTATGAAAAAGATTCTATTTTTATTACTAACCTCACTTATTGTCTCAAGCAATATTTTGGGGCAGGTAAACAACTATGGCTTTTCACATAGTGTTGGCACCTACGAAGCTTTAGTAGGGGGCACAAGCATTATTGCTGCCCTAACTGACGATGACAACTCAGCAGCCACTAACATTGGTTTTGATTTTGTATATAATAGCACAAATTTTACACAGTTTGTTGCAAATTCCAATGGACATATCAGACTCGGTTCTTCTGCTCCTACTAGTAATTTTTCTCCCATATCAACTGCAGGTAACACAAACGCAATCTCGTTTTTTGGCCGGGATGGTATGACAGGTGGTGCTGTAAGGTACTTGTTAACAGGTGTTGCACCTGATAGGATTTTAACAATAGAGTATCCAGATTATCGAGTTTCTTATTCAAGCACAACAAACACATTAAGTGCCCAGATTAAATTGTATGAAACTACCAATGTGATCGAAATCATCTATGGAAGTTCGGCCAGGAATGCCACCTATACTGCTCAGGTGGGTATCAGGGGAGGTAGTGATGCTACTGACTACAATAACCGCACGACTAACTCAGATTGGGCAGCAACCACGGCAGGAAGTTCAAGTACTAGCACAGTAACATTGTCAATTACAGTGTTCCCTGTGAGCGGCACTACATTTACATGGTCGCCTCCTGCTCCAATGGCCTTTGCTTCCTCCACTACCGAGCAAGCATC